>ENA-OQKV01000267-OQKV01000267.1-human-gut-metagenome-genome-assembly--contig:-NODE-267-length-21565-cov-3.601175_pt1 | contig 21565 bp, 27 predicted proteins | sample MGYA00242655_ERZ504811 | MGnify/ENA primary metagenome ERZ504811 (study PRJEB26092, sample SAMD00036406) | human gut metagenome | host: Homo sapiens | study: EMG produced TPA metagenomics assembly of...
AATCAGATTTTTGAAGGAAAGGGGAATCAGTATGTATTTTGAAAATGAAAAGTTAGATTCATTGAATCCAGTAGCAGAAGCGTATATAACATTGTCAGGAGCAGTAGCGCAGGAGGAGAGCAGAAATATAAGTGAAAACATGCAGTGGGCAGTTACAAGAAGATTTGAGCAGGGGACTTTTACAAATTATAAAGCATTTATGGGGTATCAATGTATAGAGGGGGAGTTGGTAATAGTTCCTGAGCAGGCGGAAGTTGTTAAGATGATATTCGATTTTTATTTAACAGGATATACTTTTGCTCAGATTAAAGCAGAATTAGAAAAGCGGAATATTAAAACAGCAACGGGGAAAAGCCAGTGGGACACAACAACGATACAAAAGATGTTGAAAAATGAAAAGTATAAAGGAGATAGTTTGTTCCAAAAAACTTTTACAGAAGATTATTTAAATGGAATCCGTAAGAAAAATGAGGGACAGCGTCCGAAGTATTATGTGAAAGACAGTCATCCGGCTATTATTTCGCCCGAGATTTTTGACAGAGTACAGGAGGAAATGTTTCTGAGAGCAAGATTAGTACTGGATGAAAAAGGAGAAAAATCGAATATAGGCAATCGGTATAGCAGCAAATATTTGTTTAGTAATCTATTGGTTTGTGGAAATTGCGGGGCAGGTTTCAGACGTAGAACGGAAAGAGGGAAGATTGTATGGAGATGCGGTACAAGAATGGAGAAGGGGAAGATGGTATGTGGGTGTTCTCCGACCTTGCAAGATGAGAAGATGAAAAGAATTCTGGCGGTTGCTGTGTGTGGTGGTGTGTATGATGAGAACATTGTGAAAAATAAGGTAAAAAGAGTTGATGTTTATGAGAAACAGATCATTATCTGTTTTGCAGAGGAGAATGAATACAAGGTTTGCAGCTTGTGAGCGGAAGTGAACAGAGGGCGATACTATTTATGCTGAAATTGGAAATTAGACTGAATGCAGAACAAATCAGTGAAGGTGGAAAACATACTCCGGAAGTTTTATATGGGATGTTGATTCGAGCATTTCAAAAAGAACAGATAGATTATAGTGAAAAGCCGGATGAAACAGTGCTTTTTGTAGGACGAGGATGTACCAAAGATTATGCATGTTTTGGGAAATTAATTACGGCATTGAGAAATCAGTCCTGGTTCATGGAGTATGTAGAGCGGTGGATTTGGTATAACAGCGATGATGGAGAAGATGAAAATGACTTTGTTGTGGAGGATGTTTTGTTGCATTACACCAACCGGACAAGTATTGAATGATTCTATGTTTGAGTAACGGGTATCAAATGCTGCAAAGGAATGGTGGATTTTCGGGAAATGCGAATATGTTGATAAGCTGATTACAGTAAAAAACCGCTCTGCATGAAGTGATTATGACAGCAGTTAACAGTGCAGTAGAAGAACAGGGCAAATTCGTGCAAGCATTCCGGGAGAATGTCATACGGATTATAGGGAGTTACTCTGCGACTGCAGAACTTACGGAATATGATAGCCGGATAGAGGAACTTCAGAAAAAGCTGATGAAGCTCATCGAGGAAAGTGCGAAAGTTGAGTCAGCAGATGAAGTGTTCGATAAGGAGTATCGCATCATAGCAGATGAGAACAAAGAACTGAAGAAGAAAAAGGTACAAGGTTGTCCGGGAGTGGCAGCTGGCTGAGTCCTATGACCAGAGGATGCAAGATATGGAAGGTTACATGAGAAAGACCAATTACCTGAAACGGGAGTTTGATGATGAGCTGGGAAGACGATTGCTGCGGGCAGTCAGGGTTATCAATGAAAGCAAGATAGAGATACAGTTTCAGTCCGGAATTGTGATGACACAGCGGATAGATTTTGAAGATTAAGGAAGGAGGGAGCCAATCCGAAGGGAGCGCTCCCGCCGGATGGCACATGGGACACTGCTAAGAATAAAATCCTCAGACGGTGGGCTGAGGGTTTTATTGTTGGCAGTGTGAACATTAGTGGATTTATAATGATTTTACATAAAACGCATTGGAATGAACCTTGTAACAAAAGTGTGTCTGTGATAAAATTTAGATATGATAGGAGTAGTTTGCGGTTCTGGCAAAAACCTTCAAAGAAAGGAAGAGCAGATATGAGTAAGAATTGGGAAGAAAAGTTCAGGACGGAAGATCTGCAGCGCCTTCGGGGGTTTCGTCTGATGGATGATGACTTCATGTCGAAATGTTTTGAAGAAAATATTGAGTGTACAGAGTTGGTTCTCCATATTGTTCTTGGAAGAGATGACTTGAAAGTGAAAAAGGTGGAGACACAGCATTTTATGAAGAATCTGCAGGGCAGATCGATTATTCTGGATATTTACGCAACAGATGAGACGGGAAAGCGGTACAATGTGGAAATCCAGAGAGCGGATCGTGGGGCAGGAGCAAAGAGAGCCAGATATCACAGTAGCCTGATTGATGCGAATGTGACTGAGCCAGGGGATAAACTGGAGAACTTAGTAGAAACCTACGTGATCTTTATTACAGAAAATGATGTGCTGGGAAAGGGAAAGCCGCTTTATCATATTGACCGAGTAATCAAAGAAACAGGCGAGAACTTTGGCGATGAGGCACATATTTTATATGTGAACGGTGAATACCGGGATGAGTCGCCTATAGGGATTTTGATGCATGATTTTTCCTGTACCGATGCCAAAGATATGAAGTATAGAGCATTGGCAGAACGTGTAAGATATTTCAAGGAAGATGAGAAAGGAGTGGCTACTATGTGTAAGGCGATGGAAGATATGCGGAATGAGGCTAAATTAGAAGAAAGAAAAGAAATTGCTTGCAGTTTGCTTGCAGATGGTGAGTTATCTTATGAGAAGATTGCAAAGCATACAGGATTTACAGTCGAAGAGATCCAGAAACTTGCGACTCAAGAGGGGGCGTAAATCGCTTTAGGAGTTATTGTATTTTTAATGTAAAATAAATTATAAAAGGGTTACCAGAGAATGGTAATCCTTTTATGGATTTATGATACATATATAAAATTGTGATAAACGAGGTAAGAACTGAATGTTGCATATTAAGTTATTTCCAGCAGAGTATGGAGATTGTATTATATTGTCTATTGGAAAAGAAAGTCAATATAATATATTAATTGATGGTGGATTATCAAAGACTTATCATAAATATATAAAAGCGGAAATACAGCATATAAAAGAGCTTGGACAGAAAATTGGTTTGATGGTATGTACACATATGGATAATGATCACATATGTGGACTTATTCAAGTTTTGAAAGGAACAAATTTTAATTTTATTAGGTTTCTCTTTTAGTCTTATTGCTTGTCAGCAAAACGAAGAGATTGGTTCTGTGGAGGATAATGCCAATCCAAACGAACTTACTACTAGAGCTGCTTCTATGAGAAGGGTTCCTACACAAGCGGAAAAGGATAATCTTAAAAAGGATTTCCCAAATTTAGATGTAAATAATATTTCTGTAACAGGAGAAGCAACAGGTACATATAATTGTATTGCTTATTCTATGGGGATAACTAACAAATGGATTGACCCAGAATCTTTTTACAATGATTTTATAGAACAGTATAAAAATGCTAAAACTTTATATGGTTCGTCTTGTAATTATGAACAGACTAGTACAGAAGGTAGCAATGCTACTGTTGATGGTTGGGGAACAAGTAGTATAGATATGACTCATGGAAGTGTTGTATATAGTAGCGGTACTTGGGAGTCAAAACTTGGGCGTTATTTGCGTATTACCCATAAAAGGAGTGAGCTATCTGGCACTTTGTATGGTAGAATTTTGGTTTCTTTTATCGAGAGTAGAACAAAGACTGATATGTCGGAGATAAAGGAACTTGCAAAACAGATAGCACAAGAAGATATTGAACTTTCTGATGCAGAAAAACAAGCTGTCATTGATAAAGCTGCAAATATTAATTGTGAGGTAAAGACTAAGTTTAACGATTTGTTTAATTCATGGAACGAAGAAATTTCAATAAATCCACAAACTAAATATAGTTCAAGTACTCTCGCTTATACAACATTACCACAGTTTAAAGAAATGCAAGCGATGGGTAAAAATATTATTCCGTTAATAATGGAAAAACTTTTAGATGAAGATAATTTCTTTTTGCTTCCTCTATATGATGCTATACAGACTGATTCTCAATTAAAAATAAGCTATAAGAAAGGTGATGCAAAGATTCTAGAAGGAGAACAGAATAAGGCTAAAAGAACAGTTCGTCTTTGGCTAAGTCTTTCGGGAAATTAAGTAAAATATAACTGACTTTTTGGGATAAATAGCTCTTAACGTAATATGCTGTAAGAGCTATTTATATATTTACCTAAAAGTTTTTGGCATCATGGATTTGTTTTCTCTTCGTCCTTTTGTATATGTGGCGTATTCGCGTGCGTCAGAAAGTAAATCTACGTGAACTCTATTGTGTATTTGTTTCTAAGGACATAATTTTAAAACTATATTTATGAAAAAAAAATTCTATTCTTTTTGGGGCGTAAGTCAATTATTGGTAGGAGCAATGACTATTGGTCTTGTCTCTTGTGAAAAAAGTTCTGAACTTTTATATGATTTTTCGGAAACATCAGAAAGTTCAATCCAGTCAAGAGCTATCTCTGTTGCTGACTCTGTGAGTCTGTTTTCTAATATAGATGAGTTTAAAAAAAAGCCAGAAACGAAATCTTATTCTTATTATCCTGAGACAGATGAATTTTATTCATCAAATATGTATGCTGTTAGAGAGCTTCCTTTTGCGTTGAAAGTCAGAGGAGGTGGAGTGGTTGGACAGCCTTATCTTTCTACTCAAGGAATGAGAAAAGAATTGATACTTTCAGCTTATAGTTCTTCAAAATTCTATTTAAAGATTTTGCCACCTAGTAGTGGAATACCATATTTGATTTATTCAAAGTCTTATAATAAGCCATTGGTTTGTGGTCAATATAACAATGACCCAAACAATAAACTTGTTTTTGTTTGGGACTCGGAAGATATAAGTTCTGGAAGTTGGGACCTTATACCATCAACATATAAAGGATATTTTAATATTGAAAATCAGACATATTTAGGAACGGCAGACCCCAATAATCCTTGGAGTGTGTTTAATTATTCTATAGAAGTAAAGAGTAATGGGCAGGTAGGGTATGCAAAATATAATAAGCAACCACAGCAAGAGTTTCTATTAGAGTTTCAGGATAAATTTAAAGTAAAAGAAATAGCATTTGAACCTAAAGCTGTAGTGACGGAATTAGACCCTGTTGTTGTGTATTCAAATGGTCAGACAGGAGCAGTTGCTGGACCATCAAATATTACAATTTATGCAAAAAAAGATGTAAAAGATACTTCTTGTTATACAGAAAAAGGAGCTTTGAAAATTCCAATGGCAAATGAAGAACAAATGTTTTTACGTCCTGCAATAATAGCCGGGCAATTTATTGCCCCTGGCAATTTTAGTAGTGGGGAAATGCCTGATTCAACAATATTTTTGCCTAGAGCTCCTTATACTTCCACAACGTATGAGATACCTAAAACATTATCGGTGACTATTCCGGTAGAAGTTGATGAGCCATCTTTAATTAAAGTAACGACTTATTTAAAGAAATATAGTGTAAAGGCTGACTATACTATTACTATGACTTATCGTAATGGAAATGAGGCTAATGATAGAGAAGTTAAATTTAAAGGTTCTTGGTATGGAATAATAAATACTACATCAAAGGCAAAACCAGACGAAATAGTAACAATTCCTTTAGAAGAATATATGAAAAGTTTATCTAATAATAATCTGCAATAAGAAAAGATTATGAAATCAATATTATATATAATAATTTTATCTGTTATAGCTCCATTGTTTATAGCTTGTTCAGAGGATTTGAACTTATGCGCACAGCAAAATACAGTGGTTGAAACTGATTATTCATGTGATGATGTGATTCTTCAAGAACGTAATCCATCTCTTCCAGATGTTATTACAGGACAACCTTCTTTTGATGAAGAGTTGACAAGAAGTGGTGAGATGATTGGGGGAACTGATAAATATCTAGGTTATGGTTATAAATTGCTTAAGGGGAATTATATACCAAGTGATTTTGATAACTTTACGCATTCCATACTTGATATTGAATCTCTAAAAGAATATGATGAATCATATATTGATGAAAATTATCCTAACTGGAACGACCAGTCATCGTTTGCTTATTATGATTTTAATAATTATACGCATTTTTCATCAATAAGTAAAACTGTGAAAAGTGGATTTTCTTTAAATCTAGGATTTTTTTCTATAGGGAAAAAGAAAACGACAACCGAAACATTTAGAACTTTTATTAATGAATCAAAAGAACAAGCTTATGGGGAAATGAATATATTGTTTGCTCATGGCAAATTTACCTTGTTAAGTTCCAATGGTTCTAATAAAGTGTTTGCAAGGCAGTTTTTAAGAAGGTCTTTTATTAATAATTTATATACCTCTCCTATATCATCTATCATTGATTCATATGGAGATTTTGTTGTTGTTGGTTATTATACAGGTGGAAGAGCTTTTGCGCAATATATGGGTAATGCGGATTCAAATACGAATGTTGAACAGAAAACTAAATCCTTAGAGAAAAATATTAATGCTTCACTTGTATATAAAGGTGATTCACTTAATGGGTCGTTCGGATTTAATGGAAAGGATGGTACTTTTGATTCTACAGTTTACAAAAGACAAGATATATTTATACGTGTAAAAACATTGGGTGGTATTCAAGATGAAACAGGTGTAGTGAATACTACAATGGCACTTAAAGACATAAAATATAAACTTGCAAATCTTGGAGAAAATCATTAAATGATTCAAAAATCATACAGTGATTGATTTAATAGAAGAAGGATTATATCCAATGTCGGATTTTGTACTGGAAAGAAACTTTCAAAGACGTTTTGATGATACTTCTAAGGAAATTCTTCTTCCTGTTACAAGACTTTATACTCCGTCTATTACGATTGCAAGAGTATTGACAAAGACATCTGCTTCGGGAGAAAGTTTATATGATGTAGCTGCTGTGTTAACAACAAGACAGGGTGACCAAATAGTATTGAGTAAAAGTAATGCTACGGATGCGGAATTAAGGCAAAATGAAGATGATAATGTTTTTATCAAAAAAGCCCAAATTATATCGGCAGAAATATCAAGGTATTTCAGCTCTGATATTCAGATAAGTTATAATACTAGAAAGCGTATTAATCCTCAAATGCGTTCTCCGCTATGTATGGTTTTGGAGAACTTCAATGAAAAAGGTTTCTGTAAGTACTATCATGAGGCAACTAATATGGAATATTTATACGACCCAACTACCAAACTCTGTTTTTCATTTTTTGCAGATGAAAGAGATGAGAGTTTGCTGGAAGTATATGGTCTTAGTTCATGGGCTTCTAATTTAGTAGAAAAACAGATTTCAATAGCAACATTAGCAAATCTATACACAATTATAGGATTGTAATTTTGAAGTCTGGTATTTATATTAATATAATCTATTTTAATACATGGTACATTATTTTAAACAATCTTGCTTATTAATGCTTTGGGCATTATTTTTAGTAAACATAAGTTTTACAAGTTGTGATGATAAAAATCCAGAGGTACAAATAGGAGAACTTACTCCCCAAAAACTATATCAAACCTCATGGCGTGGTACAGGTCGTTGTGATGCTTGGGTAGTTCCCAATATGGGAGTAGGTATGCAATTTATAGATACTCAATCGGGGAAAGTAAATTGGGAAAGTTACGATGAAATTGATATTACTTACAAAATAGAAGGAAAATATATCATATTTAATAGCAATGCTTTATATTTAGGTGGTGCTCCTTGGGTTATTAAAAGCTATACCCAAAAACATATAACTCTTATACAAAATGAAGCAAGTCCAGATAAAGAGAAAGTAGCTATAATAGAATTAGATAGGATAGATTGATTTCGATTGTATTGTTAAAAGGTATGTATTTGGATGCTCTCTTTTCATATTATAAGTATTTGTTATTATACTGGTATCATTTTTATGAAATGGACATAGGGAAAAGAAGATTCTCGTGTTGCTCTTTCTGGGTTTCGGGGAGTGAAGGATATTAATCACATATTCATATTATTTATATATAATATGGCATTTTGTCCTTCTTCTTTTTCCCTATAGTTTTATGGTATCAATTCTTTGTGTCCGGCTTCCAGCAGCTTTTTGTATTTGGTATCAAAAAGGAGTTCTTCAGGGTGTACCAGGGACGATAATTCGGTATCATTTCATCATGCTATATACGCCCATCAGTGCCAGAACTCCAAAAGAATAGGTATCACAAATTCTTTAAAGTAATATTGGAAAATAAAAGAGAGTATTTTGTACTCTCTTTTATTTTATTAGGGCTGTAATAAATTGATGGCTTTTTGAAGATTAGCTTCTAGCTCTTTTTTAGCGTTTGACATAGCATCCTCATAGTTTTTTTCTGATTGTCTTATAATTTCTATTATAACAGAATTATAATTGGCTTTTTGCGCTTCATCTTCTTCTGTATTAGAAATCAGATAAAACTTTTCACTAAATATTAAATCTATAAAAACATAGTTAGAATAAAAATTCAGCACTTGAAATAAAAGTTTTAGGCTGCCCCCTTTTCCTAGTTCAAGATTTGAAATCGCATTTTGTTTACAGTTCAGCTGTTCTGCTAATTGAGCTTGGGAATATCCTATATGCTCTCGGATTTGCTTTAACCTTGTGCCTAAAATTGGTAATGTAATGTTATACATATTGTTCTATTACTGTTTCTACTTCGTCGTATATTCTCTTAAAGTTTTTTTGCAGTAATTTCTCTCTATTATCTGCTGTCCCAAAGTTATATACTTTTGGCAGTTCTTTGTAGGCTTCTTCTTCTTTCTTAATTTTTTTTAAATCTAAATTGGTTTTGCAATGGTACATCGCTGTTGGAAAATTATCTTCTTGTCCAAAATCTAATGCAACTTGCCCTACTAATGTACCAGCTTGTAATGAAGATATTTTGGATGCCGGGATAACAAAATCCATTTGTTCATTCATATTAATTGTTGTTTCGTTTCTTCTGATAGTAACACCTTCTTTTACTTGCTTAACTTTTCCAAATAGTTTTTGTAGCCAATCTAAAGTTTCAGGAGCTTTAGCTTGCCCGGATAAAGTGTTACCTATAATAGAAGTTATAGTTTTTGCGGTAGCTTTGCCGTATTGTTCTTCTAATTGCGGTAGTTCCTGTAATCCCAAACAAATTGAAACCTTATTGCTACGTGCAGTAGAAAGTAGTGTTGCAAGTTGATAAAAATATAATGTGGGACATTCATCTACTATGATTGAAGTAGGGTAGTTACCTTTTGTATTGACAAGTCTAGTTAATCGGTTAATGATAAGTGCATTTAAAGCACTATTCATGCTTTGTGTTTTAGGGTTATTTGCAATGATAAGATAACTAGGGTCTTTTTTATCTGATACTTTTAAATTGAAATCATTGCCACTAAATACCCAAAAAGATTCTTTAGTAGCCAGTCTTGATAACTGTACTTTTAGACTTGCCATCTGTCCTTCTAATTGGTCCACTGCTCCTGATTTATATGCAGCTTCAAATGGGGAAACTAGTGATTTTAATTCAGGTTCGGAAAAGAGGACTTTAAAAAGTACGTCATATTCTTGATTAAGGAAAGCCAGTACATGCGGTAAATCTGAATATTTGCCATTCTCGTATCTAGACCAAAAATAAATAGAAGCTGCTAACAAGTTTACTGCTGATGTTTTAAAAAAATCGCTATTACCTCCACTTCCTTTGTCGCCTTTTTGTAAACTCTCATATAATGCTTCTGCCGTTTCTGTTGCATCTGCTAGGATTTCTATATATTCTCGTTTCAATGGGTTTATTCTTCTACTATATTCAATATCAGAAAAATTAATGACATTGAACTTGAAATTACTTGGTATTTTTCCTAATTGCTTGTTCTTTTGATAATTATAATATGCAATTTTGGCAAGTTCAGGAAATTTGAAGTCGTAAACAACTTCTGCAAATCCTTTAGCTGAATGTTGTCTTATAAAAGAATTTATAACAGAAAAAGATTTACCACTTCCAGGCGTTCCTATTACGAAAGTTCCACGAAAACAGTTACATATATTCAGCCACCCATTATGCCACTTTCTATTGTAGAAAAACTTCATCGGAATATTGACAGAGAATTCTGTTTCTACCTTGTCTTTAGATTGTTCAAAGCTTTCATTCTCTATATTAAATCTATCTTTCATAAAGTTTGATTTAATACGTTTGGAAATGTTATCTAGAGCTGAATTTATTAATGTCGCTCCAATTATTGATAGTATAATGTAAGCTATATTATACCATTCTAAACTAGTTTCTCCTTTTTCTTTAAAGAAAAGAAAGCATATACTTCCAAAGAACATTATGAATCCAAAGATTAAAGGAAAAATGATTTGTTTAGTCGGGTCTAATTCTAAATCCTTTTTTGAACGTGTTCCAATGCAAGTAACCATTATAATAAAGAATGTAAATAGTTTACTATAAAGAATATTAGAATAGATAGGAATTTTTGCCATTTTTGATAATAAGGGCATAATTTGTTCACTAAAGGGAAAATGAACAAATAGTAGAATCTCTATGCAAACAGTTATATAAATGAATGCTTGCATGAATCCATATAGTTTTTGTAATTCTTTGCTTTCTTCCATGATTTAATCGGGTATTTTAACTTTTTCAGGTTCCTCACATTGAAAAGCCTTGAAATCTTCTATAGCTAATTTCAAGTCTTCTAAAAAATTGCTATTGCAACCTTTTTCTACTGCTATCTGGTAATATGCTTCCATTGCTTGGACGGAACAAATATCTGTTCCGCATATTACAAAAGCTGGAATGTCTTCTAATAGGCACTTGTGTAATAATCTTTTTTGGTCTTTCATTTTATTAATTCAAATGAAAATACCACTCTTTTATGCAGTGAGAGTGGTATTGGTTTTTATTTTTTGGTATCATAATAATGTTCTCTTATCGTCCATGCCGGGCAGAACCCGGAAAAGTACGGTATCAAATACCTTCCCGGTTTCTCTCCAGTGCAGGCAGAAAAGGTATCAATTCTACTGGTAATTTTCCTGTCCGAATATATGTTGAACCATTGCATAATTTTCACCACTGTTAGACTTATGCAGCTTATCATCAATAAAAATTTTTACTTCGACTGTCTTAGGTAGCTGTAAATTTTCAAGGTTTTCTTCATCTTTAGGTATAGGGTAGGCAGATAGCCATAAATATGTTCCTTGTTTGGCTTCTTGCTCAAATGTGAATGGACTTTCTACAATAGTTTCTTTGGCAGCTTCTTCGGGAGCTTCGGAAGAAATATCTACTCCTACTGTATAATGTATTAGAAGTTTGAAATTTTCTGGGTCGCTTACGGTAGCTTCATAACGTACTTTTCCTGTATCTCCTGTAGGTGGAGTATCAGGGTCGTTGTTATCGTCTTTATTGCATCCAGACAACATAAGGCTTAAACCAATCATTACTAATGATAAATACTTTTTCATATTGTTTCTTTTAAATAGTTGATAATTCAATGTGTATCGTTCCATTTGCAGCATTATATGCTACTTCCTCAATATTGGTGAACCGTCTTATTGATTCTTTCCATTCTTCTGTTTGTGGATTGTGGTAATATTCTTCTTCTAATAGACTTATCAAATTATTTATTTGTTTGTCAGATAGATAAATCTTTTCTCCAACCCTTGGAACTACAGGTAATTGGATTGGTATAGAAATATTGTTCACACCATCTATAGGAATATGGATGTTTATTTCTATCATAGCCATTTCATGTTTAGTATATTTTTGGACGGCTTAAATTTAACAACTTCCTTTTCTGGAACTTCTACAGGTTCTCCAGTTGCCGGATTTCTAGCTATCCGAGCTGGCTGAATAATCTTTTTGAAAGTACCAAAATCTTTTATAGAAACATCTTTTTCTCTTAGATTTTGAGATAATTCTTTGAAAAAACTATCAATTATTTCTGCTACTTCTTTTGTTGGTTTATTTGCCTTTTCAGCAACCATTTTGATTAAATCAGTCTTATTCATTTGCATATCAATAATATTTAATTACTTAAATCACTTAAACAAATTTCAGGAATAATTTGGGTATAGTCTTCTGTATCTGGTCTATAATGTATTGATTCAACTATATTGACCTCACAGATAACATCATATACCCATGCTTTAAAATTCCCTTCTAAATCATCTTCACCATCATTGAATTTATTAAAATCACTTTTAGCTTCATCTGTTAGATATTCTAATAAATTTTGATAGGTAAATTCATTCTGAAACATTATAATGTGAGGTGAAATTTCTTCGCCTATCCTTGGAAGATGCGGAAAATTCCAATCACCCTTTACCTTCATTCCTCTCTCTTTAAAAAAATGGCTATAAATTATAAATTCTATTTTCATATTAGTTTTATTTTAAAATCATCGTTCAGTACAAGCTTTCTTTCCATCGGTTGCCCGTTTTTATCATGAAATCCAGTTAACACAGGTGTTTCTTTTTTCTCGCAAAGTTCTATTGCTTCTTCGGGAGTTATAGAACGTCCTGACATTTCACGCCAAATGACAAAATCACATTTTATGGCTTCATTTCTATAGTTGGAACAATTATAGGCTTTTTTGTTTATATATAAGTTTCCTCCACACTTAGGACACTTACACAATGTATTGTCAAAAGAAATATCTAAGTTCTCTGTTAGAACCAGCCGTGAAGAAAAATCATTTCCTTCTCTTGATTTAAATCCAGTCATAAACGGTGTTTTTTTTCCTCTGGCAAGTATTTCTGCTGCTTCCAATGGTATTTCTCTTTGTGCAATAGTTTTGGGTATATAGAGGTTACAAACTCTGTTGTTGTCCTTGTCCTTTTGTGAATACCCTTTACAAGCATATCCATTTAGTAAAATTTCAATTTCTCTACCACACACAGGACACGGAGTTTCTAATACTTCATTTACGAAAGAAGGAATAACGATTCCATTTTCGATAGTCAGATATGCAGAAAAAGGAACTCCTTTTTTATTATGGAAGTCATGAAATATATCTGTTTTCCCTGTTGTTATTAATTGCCTGGCTATTTCTTCTGTAATCTCTTTTCCCCAATATGAATGATAAATATTAAATGTACATTTGTCATTCATGTTTTTGAAGTAATTACAGGAATATCCTAAACTGCCTTTCATTATGTGTCCTTTCTGGCAAATAGGGCATAAGCCTAAATCTTTGATTGTATCATTATCCATTTAATATCCTCCTTTACTAATCCATTTAATACCGTTTAAAATATTATCTACTTTTTGTTTCCCACTATTTACATATTTAAATTGTCCGGGTACAAGTGTTTTTAGTACTCCAGCCCTTTTAGCGGATTTCATTTGTCGGCATACAGCGTATGCAAGTCCTCGCATTCGTCTAAGTTCATTGACCACATGAATACATAAATCTATCCTTTGCTTATTATCCATAAGATTTTTTTCACCGCCTTGCAATGCTATATTGTTTATGTATATCATTAAATCTACACTTCGACTGATAAGCTCATACTCTGTTTTTGCAATTATGGTTAATAATTTAGGGTCTCCAACTGCATATTTAGCTGCTTCGGATTGGTATTTAGCTATGTCTCTAGCTAAGGTTGAAGCATAAATAATATCTTTTCCATTTTTCACAACTGCATTAACTGTAGAAAGATAGTTGTATGTCTTCTCCTGTAAGGATTGAATTTGATTCATTTTTTGTTGGATTAAAATTTGAAAGTTGCGGATTTTTGTTTCCTCACTTTGTATGTCTTTCAATACACCTTGTTGCTCCTGATGGGAATAAACCAATGTTCCAATCATTACCGGGTCAATGACAATAGATTGTGCTAGTCCTTTTATGTTGCCTAACAGTAACATTAGGGAAAAAAATAAAAGCACTCTTTTCATATCATTATCTGTTTGTAAATTCATATATTCCTTTTTCTTTTTTTGTTCTTCTACTCTATTTCTGATGGTTTGAATTATATCACTATTAGCTTTAAGACCATTCATCAGTAGTTCTGGTGTTGATTTATCGCCAGAATAAATGTAGATATTGGTGTTGTTTATTAAAGACTGGATAAAACTTTGCTTTTCTTCATAATCATATACACGATATAATTCTATGTAGTTAATCCTTTTTGAAAGCACTCCTTGATATATTTTTATTTGCTCTCTAGTTATAATCCATTTTGTACAAAGTAACATTGAAATATATCTGTAGAAAATTATAAATATCAACAATACTAATATCGTTCCACTGATAAATTTTAATAATTCATGTTCTCTTATATATTTACTAAAAATGAATACGAAAATCGCTAATGTGATTAAAAGGAAATTCTTCATTAACCAATATCGGAATTTAGGCTTTAATATAATATCATCAGAAGCTATGTTTGTTCCATCATTCATAACTTAATACTTTTTTTTTGTTCATGTTGTTTCATTAGAATTTCATTGAAATCTTTTGCTTTTTCTGCTTTATGAGAAATCATAGGAGCTATTATTTTGCTTTTTTCCCTAAAACTTTCTAGTGAAACGTCATTTTTGTTAATAGTGAATTCTCTACCCTTAGTTTTAAACAGCACATCATCTTTATTTTCTTTTATTGTCATTTCTGTATTACTAATGATTCCAGACACTTTAATGTCATACAAATTACCGTTTAAATCATTATCAAAACAGGTATGTACTTTAGCTTGTGGGTATCGCAATAAAGTGTTTTTTATTTGATTAACTGAAATGTACCCTCCTACACTACAAAAAACACTTTCTTCTAATTTGATTTTGTTAGCATTGAGCTGATAGAAGCTCATAGCATCTAAAGCGGATTCTGCAAAGTATATATGTTTTGCCATTTGGGGGTGTGGGCAAAAATCAGCAATCCAAAGCGAGTTACTTTTATCACCTCCGGCAGCCATTCCTTTGAATCCATAGTTTCTTAATTCGTAATTTGTTACTTTGTTGTCTTTATCTTTTGGATTAATATAGGGAAAACCTATATTATAATAATTGCCGTTTCCTTGTAAGTCTTTAACCCTTGTGATAAATGGTAGAAACTTTTCTACGACTTGATGATTTATATTTCTTTCATTTGTGAGAAATCTTAAATCAGCGAGTGTAGTAGGAAATTCTTTATATCTATCTCTGTCAAAAGATTTGTTTTCTGCTTTTACAACTTTGAATGCTTCATATTTAGGACTATAAGGCTCATTTGCGTAATGTCCTAAAATCATATTGATTCGCACAAATGTATTTTGATGTTGGAATTGTGGGAAGTCGTTAATATGATTTTTGATGAACTGAATTAAATCTCCACCTTTATAATTCCTATCATAGTAGTGTTCTTGTACACTATGAGGATTCTTGATGATGATTTCATCCAACTTGTTACCTGCTCCGTCTGTCAGTTTAAAAACAGGCGAAACCTTTCCTTTGCTAATGTCTTGTTTATATCCTAAATCTTCAAGTATTTGAATGATGGATATTTTAGCCTTATAATCGTCAAATGTTAGCATAATATTATAGTTTCATTGTTGGAGTATCATTATTTTTTCCGTAGGTTCTACCATATCCGAGAATAGATGCTTCTTGCTTCGCTGTTGCTTTAATAGAACTATCTATTTTATCCATTTGGGTAGATATTTGTTCTCCGACAGTTTGTTTAGTAGCTTCCCTAGAGCTGGAATATGTTTTTTCTACTTCCTTGTAAGAAGCATAATCTTTAGAAAGTTTATGTTTCTCTAAAAAGGCAGCCATTTCGGTGGGTTTATCTTTAAAAATTTCATCAATCCCTTTAGCTCCTTTTTGGGCTACAAACTCTAATCTTTCTTTATCAGATATATATCTTTCTTTCCCTATTGTTTGTTCTTTCTTTTCAGTCGCTTTAATTTCTATAGTATTTGCATCTTTGATTGATAATCCATTTCTGGCATTCAAATCTAGTTTTACTTTTGCAGCTTTGTTTAGTTCCTCGTTTACAATGGTAATTTCTTTTCCATTTTTGAGATTTTCTTGCTGCATAGGAGTAAGCTCTATTCCTCCAAGTTTTTGGGGAATATGAATGTCTTTTGCTTTTATTGATACTATCTCATTAGTATCTTTGTCACGTTGGTGCAATGTTCTTTCTCCTTTTGAATTAGTCTTTACTACGACATTATCAGCTTTTAGGGCTTTTATTTCATCCTTAGTAAAGGATAAATCATTTTTTATTTCTTGTCGTTTAGGAATGAGCAAGATAGCAATCCCAGCGATTGGGTAAACTACTGTAATAGCTGCGATTGCTAGTTTTCTAGCATTGATACCATCAATTTTGATGCGTTTACCTTCTTCTTTGAAATCAATTTCGTTGGTTTTTAATTTAGATTTATTTTCAGGTGTATTCTCGGCTGTTATATATTTAAGAGTTGTTGCTTTCCCCTCAAAATGGAGTTTTCCATTTTCTGTTTTATAAGACACTTTTTCATTGTCTAGAAGTGTTCTATTACCGGGAGTATCTTCAATGGAAAAATTTAGCATACCTGTTTTTTTCCCATTTTTGATGTTTGCAATATCTTCGGGGCTTAAATTTTCCGGTTTAACTCCTACTTCATTAAACTTGTTCCAGTCTATATCAACATATGAACCTTTACCATCTAGGGTTTGGTTTTGTTCATAAGCATATCGATAAAGGTCTTCTCCTTTATATGCAATTTTATTTTCAAGGTCAATGACTGTAAATCCGTCTTTATATCCTTCATTCTTGTTAGTACCTTGTTTTATATCATCCCATTTTATAATTGCAACATTGTGGTTTTCTCGTAAATATTGGCTATATTCTTGGAAATTATTGCTAGCTTGTTCTTTATCAAAGAAACTGATTATTCTTTCTTTAGATTGCTCTAATAAAGATTCTCTATTATCTCCTAAATAGCCAAGTTTAAGTGTATTCAGTGGATAAGTATATGTTTCATTACCTTTGGAAAAGGTAATATCACCATTCCGATATTCTTCTGAATATCCAAGAATTGCTGCTATTGCTCGGAATTGTCCGGCATTTTCATAACTATATTGCAAAGCTTCAAATTTTTTCTTTTCTTCCATTTTATAATTTGAATTTATGTTCTACTTTAGATTGCGATTCATTTCCAAGTGTTGTTTTTTGTCCTTTCATGTATTCTATATATTCATTTCTGTTTTTATCAGTATGAATAGTTCCTATAATTTGTGGGTTATGCCGGTCATAAGCTATTTTCTGTTTCTGCTCGAAGTCTAGGAATTTTATTCCTCTTGGATTATTTAAATCTAATCTTATGGCAATTTTTTCTTTGTCAACATTCAAAATTAATTCCTTACCTGATTTTAGAGTTTCCTTTTGTTGCTTATCCAGCTCAACACCTTTTATGTTTGAAGGTATTGAAATACTTTTGATTTTTGTTTTAAGCAATTCGTTTGTTTCAGGGTCTAATTGTACGAGATATTTTTCATTGTTAATAGTTTTTGTTATTATCTCGTTATCTTGAAGTCGTTCTAACTCCTTTGGTTTAAGGTTTATATCATTCATTATTTCTGGTCTGACTGGATGAACTTTAACGCCAGCATTGTTGCTATCTTTCCAGTACAAACTTATTTTTCCTTTCATACTTATTTCTTCTCCATTATTATCGTGAAAAGAAAGGTCTAGTAAACTGGTTCTCTTTCCAGATAATAGAGCTGTGATATTTGCCTTATCCAAAGACCATATCTGTTTTTTTGATATTCCTATTAGTTCTAATTCTTTATATGGAATATCATTTTCATTAAAAATAGCTTGCTTTTTATCCATGTAATGTATATTTTTGCTCAAAAGTAATAAAGATATCAATATGAAGAATAAATTTATCATGTTTTTTACTTATTCATTGTTTTTTTCAGTGAATGGCTACTGTCAGTTTAATACGGTATTACAGAAAAAGGATATTCCTAAAGCGGAACCTGTATTAGCAACGACAGAAAATAAATTGATAGAAGAAAAAGAAAAGGCTGTTGTCGTCAATGATGCTTTGACTACAGAACGACTTGCATACTGGAAGCAAAGAAGGTATTTATCTTTGCCCATTGATTCAATGGTGATAACTTCCCATTATGGTAAAAGAAAAGACCCATTTACTGGAAAAATAGCAAATCATAGAGGGATAGACCTTAAAGGCAACAACGACTATGTTTATTCGATAATGCCGGGAATGGTTGTAAAAACAGGAAAAAATAAAGGGTTGGGCAATTATGTAGAAGTGCGTCATGGTGATTTTACTTCTATCTATGGGCATTTATACAGTGTGCTTGTAAATGCGAAACAAGCTGTTGAAGCTGGGCAACCAATAGGCATTAGTGGAAGTACCGGGCGCAGCACAGGAGAACACTTACATTTTCAAATGGAATACAAAGATAAAACTATAGACCCTAAGCCAATTCTTGATTATATTAATGAGGTAATCAGAACCGTTAAAGGACAAATTTCACAGCAAATAGATAATGAGTTAAGACGCAAATAAATAGAAAAAGAGGATTGGAAAAGCCAGTCCTCTCTTTTTGGAAGAATCAGAAGAAACCTTTTTTTAATCCTTTTTCTTGTCTTTGAACTTTTTCTAGTGAAGATTGAAGTTGTGACAGAGCTTCTTTCATTCCTTTTTTACTTCAGGATTCGTTACGGATTCAATAAGCTCTTTTCCTCTTTGAATGTTAGTGTTAAGTATTTCTTTATTCTTCATCTGTTTTGAACGACTTTCATCTATAAAAATAGATGGCATACTTTTGCAACTCCATTCACCATTTACTAGATTGAAATCTTTAATTCTTTCTTCGCTAAGTAGGTGTGGATAGAAATCTTATCTACAGCCTTATCACTGTATAATTGATTTGCAGATTTCATTAGTCCATTTACGGCTTTGTTATGTGAATCAATATCGGCTAATCGTCCTTGTCCTTTACTTAGTACTTCTTCTTGATACCTGTTGTAAAGTCCTAGTTGGGTAAACTCCTTGGGGGCTGCAATAATATATGCTTCAACTCTAAATCCTGCATCTTTAAATTTTTGTGCTGTCTTTAAAGGTACATCTGGATTTCTCATAGTTCCTTCTATAATAATATTGCATTTCCGTTTAATGGCTTCTTCTATTAGTCTTTCTGTAAAAACGCTAGAAAAAATCTGGGTTTCAATGGGGTATTTAATAGGGTCTTTTATTAGTTCCTTATTGGGGTGAAACTGTCTGTAAAGGTCACCATTAACAGTGAGAAAATCTAAGTTAGGATGGTCTTTCTTTGCAACATTTATAAGAGTGCTTTTTCCGCAAGCTGGTTGTCCACCTAAGATTATAGCAATAGGCTTTTGTGATGATATATTGATGTCCTCAAATAAGCCATCTTTTTTTTGTTCAAAGATGGCTTCTACTTCATAGCGTTGCATAATATGCTTTCAATTTAGGTGCGTAATAGTTTTGTATCTTATCCATGACTGATAAGCGCACATTTTCAGAAACTTCAAACTGCAACAATCCATTTGCTATTTTTTCTTCTGTGTTGAGAACAGAAAGTTCTTTTTGCAGTATTTTTTTTCTGTTTTCATCCTTCTCTTCTGATATTTCATCTATCTTCATCATGCGGAGTGTCCCGATAATGTCGAGCGCAACATCCAAGCTCATTTCTTTATTCATGGTTCATTATAGTTTTATGATTTATACTTCAATAGATTCTGTGAATTTTAATAATGGAATAACTTTCACTGTATGAAATGAAAGTTGGTTAAAAAGCTTATGGGTCTTTAGCATTTCAATCGCTGCATCAGCCGTAACAACACCTTGTTCATAAAGCCGGATTGTTGCATATAACTGGTCATTGGCAACGGGTCCCATTATTAAATCATAGCTGTTTTTCCTTTTCCTCTGCGGTTATTAACTACAAACTCCAGCCACTCTTTTGTAGCCCCATCAAATCGAAGGACTGAAAACTCTCTATCAAGAATATTATCGGGGACTTCATAAACTGAAACGACCGCTTTTTTACCATGTTCCCGATTTCTTTTGAGTATTGCCCACTTCTTAGCCTGTTCAAAATTAGTTGTCGTATAGAATCCTTTTCCAAAGTCAGTAGCTTTACGCCCTTTCTGTATATTAGGGGATTTGACGGTAACTGTTGAGCCGTGATATAGTTTCATGCCTTTTTATTGATATAAGTTATTATAGTATCTAATATATACTCTGTATCTTGTGTGTGCAGCATTTCAAAATTTTCATATAGAAATTCAAAAACGCCATGATTGGAAAACAGCAAAAGAGTTTCTTTAGCACTTATATTTTTAGTTTCCCTGTAATTTTCAGCACAAAACATTTGAAAAAGCAATATCTTTGGATTGTCCTTTTGTACTTTCTTCTGTTCTGTTTTCTCTTTTTCTAATGCTTCATAAAGTGATAATGTACTTGAATACCATAGTTTTGTGTTCTCGTCCAATAATGCCTTGTACAAATTGGAAGAATATATATAGTATAACGCATCTTCTAAAGGTAGCGTTTTTCTTTTCATGACTGTATCAACCAATTCTCTCATAACAAATGGGAGCATAGCCGAACCAAGTTCATTTTGATATGTTTGATTAGTTTCCATAACTATTTATTTTCTAATTTTATATAGCTATCTTGCTGATGTCTTTAGCAAAGATAGAGAAAAAACAATCATCATAGACCTATTGTATTGATTAGTTTGTAAATAGGTTCTTTGTATTTCTTTAGATTTTTAATTTGTATAACATACTTATTGATTCCTAACTCATTAAAGATTTCTGCGTACATTTTTATTATGGATTTTCTGTAGTAGATGGTTAATCCTACTATTGCAATGCAAATAAAAATCAAATAGACTAGTTCACTATACGCATAGATTGCTAATACAAAAATTCCACCCATAGCCCATAAAAAGCTACTTAAAAGAAATCTTAAGATATTCATGATTTTGTTTGCTGTTCTTTATACTGGCAGCCAAACCAGCTTTAAAAGTTTATTTATCTCTTTATTTTCAATACTCAAAGATAGTAATTTTCTATAAATGTCGCAAATAATAGGACAATTATTTTTGTTAAAAATGGTTTTAGGTTTATAGACTGCCGAGGTTTTATTTTTCCCTAAAGTTTTTGGTATCATAATAATGTTCTCTTATCGTCCATGCCGGGCAGAACCCGGAAAAGTACGGTATCAAATACCTTCCCGGTTTCTCTCCAGTGCAGGCAGAAAAGGTATCAATTAGATGCAATCCTTTTGCTGATGGGCGATAGTTCCTGAATGGTGTCGGTATCGTTTCTTTTATGATGCAGCCGTTTTTCTGTATTCAGATATAGAGAGAAACGACACAAGGAACTTTAGGGAAAAGAAGATTCTTCGTGTTGCTCTTTCTGGAAGTGGAGTATATTAATCATATATTATATGTTTATAGGTTCATATATTATATAT
>ENA-OQKV01000273-OQKV01000273.1-human-gut-metagenome-genome-assembly--contig:-NODE-273-length-21310-cov-4.455979_pt1 | contig 21310 bp, 16 predicted proteins | sample MGYA00242655_ERZ504811 | MGnify/ENA primary metagenome ERZ504811 (study PRJEB26092, sample SAMD00036406) | human gut metagenome | host: Homo sapiens | study: EMG produced TPA metagenomics assembly of...
GTTATATGTCAATGTTGGAGAATCCGCTGTCTGTCCTACAATCTTACCATAAGGAACCAGTCCCAGTTTGATCAGTGCCTGGAATCCGTTGCAGATACCGAGCGCCAGTCCATCTCTTTCATTCAACAGTTTTTCTACTGCTTCTTTGATCTTTGCATTCTGGAATGCAGTTGCAAAGAATTTTGCAGAACCATCCGGCTCATCTCCTGCACTGAATCCACCCGGGAACATGATCATCTGTGCCTGTCCGATTGCCTTTTCAAACTCGGCAACAGAATCACGGATATCCTCTGCATTCATATTACGGAATACCTTTGTGATCACATTTGCGCCTGCTCTCTCAAACGCCTTACGGCTGTCATACTCACAGTTTGTTCCAGGAAATACCGGAATAAATACGGTCGGCTGTCCGATCTTATGACTGCAGATATGAATATCGGATGTATGATAGAGCTTTTCTTCCACCACTTCATCATTATCTGCGGAAGATTTTGTCGCAAATACACTCTCCAGAGTGCCTATCCATGCTTCTTCCGCTTCTGTCAGAGCAATTTCGGTATCCGCATAAACAAATTTCTGCTCTTCGAGAACCTCACCGATAACCGTGTATGCAATGCTCAGTTCTCCCACTTTGTCTGCCGGAACTTCTGCAATAATATCTCCAAATGCCGGTGCAAACAATTCTCCCGCATCCAGATTATGCTCGATCTTCACGCCCAGTTTATTTCCAAATGCCATCTTACTTGCCGCAGCAATCACACCATGACGATCCAGCGCATATGCGGAAACGATCTTTCCACTGTGGATATCTGCTGCAAATTTGCCATACTGATCCATCAGCTGTGTATAAACCGGGAGATCATACTGATCTTTTTCAATCTTCATCCAAACCAGTTTATTTCCTGACTTTTTCAGTTCCGGAGTAATAATCTCATCCTCTGTTGCCATGTCTACGGCAAACGATACAAGAGTCGGCGGAACATCAATATCCTGGAATGTTCCAGACATACTGTCTTTTCCCCCTATAGACGGAAGCCCGAATCCAAGCTGTGCATCATATGCACCCAAGAGTGCTGCAAACGGCTGACTCCATCTCTTCGGATCTTCTGTCATACGACGGAAATATTCTTGGAATGTAAAACGGATCTTGCTATAATCTCCACCTGCGGCTACGATCTTCGCAACTGACTCTACCACTGCATAAATCGCTCCATGATACGGACTCCAGCTTGACAGATATGGATCAAATCCGTAACTCATCATAGAAACCGCATCTGTTGTTCCATTCATAACCGGAACTTTTGCAACCATAGCCTGTGTCTCTGTCATCTGATACTGACCACCGTACGGCATAAACACGGAACCTGCTCCGATGGAGCCGTCGAACATCTCTACCAGACCTTTCTGAGAGCATACATTTAAATCCTTTAAGGTCTCCAGCCATTTTTCTTTTACATCCGTCACTTCTTCTTTTACAAACAGACTGTCTTTCTTTGCAGGAATCTCAACTTCTACTGTTGTCTCCTGATGTGCTCCATTGGTGTCAAGGAACGCTCGGGAAATATTGACAATTTCATTTCCTCTCCACACTAAAACCAGTCTCGGAGATTCTGTCACTACTGCAACTTCGACTGCTTCTAAGTTTTCTTCCTTTGCATAAGACATGAATTCTGCCACATCTTTCGGATCTACGACTACTGCCATTCGCTCCTGAGATTCTGAAATAGCAATCTCTGTTCCATCCAGACCTGCATATTTTTTCGGTACTTTATCCAGATCCACACGAAGTCCGTCTGCAAGTTCTCCAATTGCAACAGAAACACCGCCCGCACCAAAGTCGTTACACTTTTTAATCAGCTTACTTACTTCTTCTCTTCGGAATAAGCGCTGAATCTTGCGCTCTGTCGGAGGATTTCCTTTCTGAACTTCTGCGCCGCAAGTCTCAATAGATTCTTCTGTATGTACTTTGGAAGAACCTGTTGCTCCACCGCATCCGTCACGTCCGGTACGTCCGCCGAGCAGTACGATAATATCTCCCGGATCTGAATTCTCACGGATCACCGCACGTCTTGGAGCAGCTCCAAGCACTGCACCGATCTCCATACGTTTTGCCACATAATCCGGATGATAGATTTCTTTTACCAGTCCTGTCGCCAGACCGATCTGGTTTCCGTAAGAACTGTATCCATGAGCAGCTCCTCTCACCAGTTTTTTCTGAGGAAGTTTTCCTTTTAAAGTCTCTTTTACAGATACCGTCGGATCTGCAGCTCCTGTCACACGCATTGCCTGATATACATAAGTACGTCCGGACAATGGATCACGGATTGCACCGCCAAGGCAGGTTGCCGCTCCACCAAACGGTTCAATCTCTGTCGGATGATTGTGTGTCTCATTTTTGAAATTGATCAGCCACTCTTCTTCCACACCGTCTACTTTGATCGGAACAACAATACTGCATGCATTGATTTCATCTGATTCTTCCTGATCTGCAAGCTTTCCTTCTTTTTTCAGCTTACGCATCGCCATCAGCGCAAGATCCATCAGGCAGACAAACTTATCTTCTCTTCCTTTGAAGATCTCACTGTGGTCACTTAAATACTGTTTGTATGTATTGACGATCGGCTCTTTATAGTCTCCTTCACCGAATGTCACATCCTTTAACTCTGTAGAGAATGTCGTGTGACGGCAGTGATCAGACCAGTATGTATCCAGAACACGAATCTCTGTCATAGTCGGATTTCTATGCTCTTCTCCGTGATAATAATTCTGGATATGCTGGAAATCTTTAAATGTCATTGCCAGCCCAAGGGAATCATAAAGCGCTTTTAATTCTGCTTCCGGCATTGTCTCAAAACCATCAAATACTTTCACATCTTCCGGTTCCTCAAACACAGTCACTAACGTTTCCGGTTTTTCCATTCCTGTCTCTCTTGAGTCCACAGGGTTGATACAGTGATTCTTGATCGCTGCAAATTCATCCTCTGTTACGTTTCCTTCGATGACATATGTTGTCGCCGTTTTGATTACAGGAGACTCGTCCTCTTTGATAAACTGCACACACTGTTCAGCAGAATCTGCTCTCTGATCAAACTGTCCCGGCAGATATTCTACCGAAAATACATGATCTTTGTCAGATACCGGAAAGCTCTCAAGATAAAGTACATCTACCGGCGGTTCCGCAAAAATCCCATTACATGCTTTCTCAAACGTATCTTCTGAAAGATTCTCCACATCATAACGAATCAGAACTCTGACACCTGTCACAGTTTCAATTCCAAGATAACTTCTGATCTCATGTCTCAATTCTTTTGCCTGTACGGCAAATTCTGCCTTTTTTTCTACATATACGCGCTTTACGTTGCTCATATACAATCTCCTTTGCACTTCTTTCAAACATTAAGTAACTCTTTTTACCGTAATCTTACCACATTTTTTCTCATAAGTATAATTAATATAATTAAACTCACTCATAAGTACTTTTAATTTTTCTTTCATTTTCATCTTTCTTGGCCTGTCTGGCGAGAAACACACTGACTGCCAGAAAGATCAGCATACTGATAATGAAGATTCCCCCAATGCGCAATGCCATATCATAGAAAAAAACTTCCGGCAGCATCCGGATCATATAATCCTCAGCGGGATCAAACAACCACAGATCATTGGTAAAAAATATCTCATGGAATACCGTAAATGCTGTATTAAAATCTACAATCAGCGCTCCTGCCAGAAACGCGACTCCGGCTGTGGCGATCCCAAGACCGATCTGATATCCTCTTGCCAGAATCTTTTTCCAATTCGCCTTTGTCACCCAAAGTACGAAAAGACAGAGCAGCATCACCGCCGCTGATACTCTTCTTACCATAAGACCACCAAGAAACAAATTTTTCACATCAGCCATATGCAATTTGTCCTGCTCATTAAAAAAGTCCTGCTCTTTTCCTTCTACCACTGTGTACACATCCAGATTTTCTCTGTCACCGATCAGATAATCCATCATCTCATAGGTCACATACATCACATCTTTCAGCTCCATATCAAGATCCGAGACCACATCATATTTCTTATATTCTTTTTCGTAAAATCCAAAATCTCCATACGCCGCAAATTGAAAGCTGTTGATCAGCAGCACCAGAATCAGCGCCAGAGAAAACACGATTCCCAAAAACCATTGTACTTTTTTCACGCATTTTACCTCCCAGTCTTTTCTGCTTTCGTCATTTTTTCCATTCTTCTGCGATTCCTGTATATTTTACCACAATATAGATTGTAATTCATTCATTTTTGCCCTATAATACAGGGAGCACTTATTAGGAGGTCTAATAATGGATATTAACTATGAACTATATAAGGTATTCTATCACGTGGCATCTACTTTGAGTTTTTCCGAAGCTTCCAAACAGCTTTTCATCTCACAATCTGCTGTCAGTCAGTCTATCAAAACACTGGAACGCAAGCTGGATCAGGTGCTTTTTATCCGCAGTACAAAAAAAGTCCAGCTCACACCGGAAGGAGAAATCCTCCTTCGCCATATCGAACCTGCCATGCATCTGATCCAGCGCGGGGAATCCCAGCTTCTGGATGCAGCTTCTACCGGTGGACAGATTCGGATTGGAGCCAGTGATACGATCTGCCGATATTTTCTGGTTCCCTATTTAAAGAAATTTCACGAAGCATTTCCAAATGCCCACATCAAAGTTGTCAACCAGACATCCATCAAATGTGTAGAATTACTGGAATCCGGACAGGTCGATCTCATTGTGGTCAACTACCCAAACAGCTACTTAAGCAATGTCTCTTCGATCAAAAAGATCAAAAAATTTCATGATGTTTTATTGCCAACCAGGATTTTGCAGAGTTGAAAGGAAAGAAACTTTCCTATCAGGAACTGTCAAAATATCCAATTCTGATGCTGGACAAGCACAGTACCACCAGTGAATATCTGCACCGCCTCTTCCAGCAGCATCAACTGGATCTGGTTCCTGAAATCGAGCTGACCAGCAATGATCTTCTGATCGATCTTGCACGAATCGGACTCGGAATCGCATTTATTCCAAATTTCTGTCTCTCTGAGCAGACTTGCGATCTCTTTGCTGTCCAGACAGAAGAAGAACTGCCAGAGCGTGAGCTTGTCATCGCTTATAATGAACAGGTACTGACCTCAAAGGCAGCAAAAGAATTCTTAAGTTTTTTTGACTGATGTACAATTACGGACTTTCCCAGAAAGTCCGTATTTCTTGTTCCAGATTTTTCACACTTCCCAGTTGATACTGCTGCCACTCTCTCGGAAACACTTCCCGGTATCGCATTGCCCGAAATCTGTCATCCAACAACAGGATCACACCTCTGTCACTTTCCGTTCGGATCACCCTCCCGGCAGACTGCAGAACTTTGTTCATTCCCGGATACAGATACGCATAGTCAAATCCATCCATGTCAGCAGCATTAAAATACTGCTTTAAAATTTCCCGTTCTGTACACACCTGAGGAAGCCCTGTTCCGGCGATCACTGCTCCGATCAACTTGTCATCTGTCAGATCAATCCCCTCTGAAAAAATTCCGCCCATCACGCAAAATGCAACCAGACTTTTCTCTCTTTCCTGTTCAAATTCCTCCAAAAACTCTTCCCTCTGTTCTTCATCCATATACGAAACCTGACAGATACTGTCGACTTCGTGATCAACACACTCCAAAAAGCACGTATGTACCTCTTCCAAAAACGGTACGATGGAAAAACGCCATATAATTTCCTTTTTTCTGTTCTGCCATCACTGCAATATATCTGGCAAATCTCTGATATGTACTCTCTCCCCTTCTTGTATAACGGGTACTTACATCCGTTCCAATAAAAAGAAATTTATTTTCCTGCGGAAAAGAACTATGTGCATACACTGCATAATCATCTTTCTCAACACTAAGCAGCTTTTTATAGTAATGAACCGGAAGCAGTGTTGCAGAAAAGAAAATCGTACTGTTTCCCTGTTCCAGATAATTTTGAAGATTCACCGCCGGATTGACACAAAAAAGCTTGATTTGAAACCTTCCGTCTTCCATCATTTCCGAAAAGATCACATAATTTTCATCCATGATATCATGGATATTTAAAAAACTGCGCACTGCAAAATAAAAATCCAGCACCCGCTTTTTCTTTTCTGCATCCTTGCATTCTTCCAGATAATCTTCCAGTTTCGAAAGCACATTCATCAACTTTAACGCAATATGCGATACACTTTTTAAAATCTGATAATGCTCACACTCTCTCTTTAATTCCAAAAACTGCTGATTACATTCTGACAAACCCTTTGCCAGTTTCGGATCCTCTGCTTTTACCAGTTTTCTTACTTCCAGTAAATCTTCTTTGTATAGAGATGCACTATACATCTCCCTTCCCCGCTCCACCAGATTATGCGCCTCATCGATCAGAAACAGGTATTCCCCTTTTCCACTTTCTGAGAAAAAGCGCTTTAAATGGGCCTGCGGATCAAACGCATAATTGTAATCACAGATCACCGCATCTGCCCAGTTGGACACATCCAGAGACATCTCGAACGGACAGACCATGTGCTTTTTCGCCTGTTCTTCCAGAACCTCTCTGCTCCAGTCGCCGGAATGTGTGATCAGATCAAAAACTGCATCATTCACTCTGTCAAAATGTCCTTTTGCATAAGGACAGGCATCCGGATTGCACTCTGCCTCCTCACAAAAACAGATTTTTTCTTTTGCCGTCAGCGTAATGGTCTTATACAACAGCCCCTTTTCTTTCAACAGGGAAAATGCCTGCTCTGCAACTGTCCTCGTAATCGTCTTCGCTGTCAGATAAAAAATCTTTTCTCCCAGCCCTTCCCCCACTGCCCGCACTGCCGGAAATACAGTTGCCATTGTTTTTCCCACTCCGGTAGGCGCCTGGATAAACAGCTTTTTCTTTCGCAAGATCGTGCGGTATACCGAGACCACCAGGTCGCGCTGTCCTTCTCGATAGGGAAAAGGAAACTCAATCTGCCGGATCGAATCATTGCGTACATTCCGCCATTCAATTTCAAATTTTGCCCATTTTTCATATTGTGTCACCAGATCCTGAAACCACGTCTGAAGCTCTTGAAATTCAAATTCCTGGCAAAACCTGCGGATTTCCTCTGTTTCCATCTGACAATACGTCATCTGAACGTCAATGCACTTCAAAGAGTTCTGAACTGCATAAATATAAGCATAACATTTTGCCTGAGCCAAATGAACGGGAACGGGCGCTTCCAGATGTTCCAGACTTCGCAAAATCCCCTTGATCTCATCGATCAGGACTTTTCCGTCATCTTTCAAAACTCCATCGGCGCGCCCTTCTATCTGCAAAACAAACCCATCGCACGGCATCTGTATTTTAAGCGGAACCTCCGCTGTGTAATTCGTTCCCATACGGCTTTGTATTTTGCGGTGTATTTTACCGCCCAGCAGCATGGCATCTTTTTCCATACTGCCGGACACTCTGTTGTCAATGTCCCCTTCCCGCAGAATAAATTCTACAAGGCTGCGGACAGATATCCTTATGATTGTTTCCTCTTTCATGTTCTCTACTCTGCTGCTTTATCCGGTCTTGCAACCTCTGCGATCGTCTTGGTCAGACCAGCGATTCCCTGTAATTCGGACGGAATGATAATCTTGGTTGCTCTTCCGTCTGCTGCTTTGGCAAACGCTTCAAGACTCTTTAAAGTCAGTACTGCATCATCCGCACCTGCCTGTTTAATAAATTCAATTCCTTCTGCTGATGCTTTCTGAACGGTACGGATTGCTTCCGCCTGTCCTTCCGCCTCTTTGATTCTCTTCTGCTTTTCTGCTTCCGCATTCAGGATTGCCGCCTGTTTTTCCGCCTCCGCTTCCAGGATCAAAGATTCTTTCTTACCTTCTGCCACCAGAATTGTAGATTTCTTTTCTCCTTCCGCTTTCAGAATCGCTTCCCTTCTTTCACGTTCTGCCTTCATCTGTTTCTCCATCGCATCCTGGATTGCAGTCGGAGGCATGATATTTTTCAGTTCCACACGATTCACCTTGATTCCCCACGGGTCTGTAGCGATATCCAGCGATGTGCGCATCTCCGAATTGATCGTCTCTCTGGATGTCAGAGTCTCATCCAGTTCCAGATCTCCGATGATATTACGCAGTGTAGTCGCTGTCAGATTTTCAATCGCTGCAATCGGGTTCTCCACTCCATACGCATACTGCTTCGGATCTGTAATCTGAAAAAAGATCACCGTATCAATCTGCATCGTAACATTATCTTTTGTGATCACGGCCTGCGGTTCAAAATCTACAACCTGCTCTTTGAGTGATACTCTCTTTGCCACACGATCCAGAATCGGGATCTTAAAATGAATTCCAACACCCCACGTCTCTTTATATCCACCCAGACGTTCCAGAATATACGCATGTGCCTGTGGTACGATTCGGATATTTGCTGCCAGAATCAATATCACCAATACCAATAAAACTCCTAATACCATCAATCCCATCCTCTAGTCCTCCTTATACGGTTCTACAATCAATTTTACGCCGGAAATCCGGATTACTCTTGCCAGAGTATCCTTTTCCAGAACTTCTTTACCATCTGTCCTCACTGTCCATTCCATTCCGTCCAAAATTCCTTTTCCGGTCTGTGCAAGATCATCTACTCTCTGTGTAATTCTGACAATTTTTCCCACTGCCTGTTCATAGTTTGTCTTTTCATGATGTGCATTGACATATTTTACTGCAAACGGTCTCGTAAAATACACAAGCACAAATGAAACCAGGATAAACGCCCCGATCTGCCAGATCAGATCGACTCCCAGCAGCTCTAAAACCAACGCTGCCAGTGCACCTCCTGCAAACCAGATGGAGGTCAGACCCACAGTCAACAGTTCTACAATCAGAAGAATAACAAAAAGCGCCAGCCAGACGATTGCCTCTCTCTCCATATCTCTCCTTCCTTTCTCTTATCAACGCCACTTTGTTATCCTTATGTTAAACTAAGTCCTCCTATTATACAATAGTTTTTTACTGGAATTCTGTCACATTTTTACGATATTTGACCGGTATATGTGTTCGCTGGCATTTTAAATTTTCCCGTTCCTTGATCGAGATGGTTTTAAAAAATCCTTTCCACAATTTTTCATACTCCTTCTCGGCTTCCGTGATCTGCTCTGTCACATTCCGCTCTGGCACTTCTCCTTGTACCAGCACCCAATGCTTTCCGGCCGGATGTACCAGAAATTCCTGATGCGTATTGTCATAGATCACCCAGTTTTCCATCGGAAAACGATCTGCAAAATGCTCTGCGATACATGTCAGCACCCTGTTCTTCGGCTCTATCTCGGAAAACAAAACTCCGTTTTCCAGCTCCCGAAATCTTACAAACTCAATAAAATAATGGGCTTCATTCGAAACTCTGCGTTTCATTTCAAACACTTTTGCCACAGAGGGATTGCCCAGAAAATCCATAATCCTTTTACTTGGCTTTACCTGTCTCGCTGCCTGCATGACATGGAGTATCGCCTCTGCTTTCATCGCATCTTCACACAACAGGGCATAAGAAATATCCTCATAAGTCTGCTCTCCCATATGATCCCGTATCAGGCGTTCCACCGCCTGCGCTTTCTTTTCGGATGATACAACTTCTGCATATTCGCAGAACAGCTGCTGCTGTGTCTTTCCCAAAAGCCCGATTCCTACCTCTTTATTGCGGTTTTCTTTCCATGCGTCATAAATTGCCGAAAGCATCTCGGTTCTGTCATCTCTGCAAATATAAATCTTTTTCATATCCCTCTCCTGTCATACCATAGTCACGATCTGGTTCCCGGTAAAATTTACATCATCAAATAAGGATAACTGCTGATAATTCATCCCTGCAACACTGTCCGGCAAACGTTCTTTCGTATTCAAAAGATTCCTTGTAATATAATCTTCTTCTATTTTCGTTTTATACATCATTTTTCCACTGCACGTAATAAAATAGAGCGCCCGTTTTAATACCACTCCCATTTTCCTGAGGTCTTCAAATCCAAGAGATCCGAACCGCCTTGCTTTTACGATCCTGCCCGCTGATTTGTAACCGATCCCGGGAACACGCAGCAAAACATCATATGACGCCCGATTCACTTCGACAGGAAAATATTCCAGATGATTCAGCGCCCAGTTACACTTCGGATCCAGGAATATATTAAAATTCGGATTTTTCTCATTCAGCAGCTCATTTGCTTCAAACTTGTAATACCGCAGCAGCCAGTCTGCCTGATATAGTCTGTGTTCCCGAAGAAGCGGCGGTCCATCTGATGTTCTTGCCGGAAGTGCCTTGTCCTCATTGACCGCCACAAAAGCAGAATAAAACACACGCTTTAATCCAAATTTCTGGTAGAGTGACTCTGCCACACGCAGGATCTGATAATCTGTCTCCGGAGAGGCGCCGATGATCATCTGCGTACTCTGGCCGGCAGGCACAAAACGCGGCGCACTTTTATACAGCGTCAGCTCCTGTCTGTTCTCTTTGGACTTCTCCTGGACCAGCCGCATGGGTGCCAGAATATTTTTTCTTGACTTGTGTGGTGCCAGAAGTCTCAAGCTCTCGGCTGTCGGCAATTCCAGATTCACACTCATTCTGTCTGCCAGAAATCCCACTTTCTGAATCAGAATCGGATCTGCTCCCGGAATCGCCTTTACATGAATGTATCCCTGAAAATTGCAGACATGACGCAGCTTATACAAGGCTGCATAGATCAGCTCCATCGTATAGTTCGGATTTTTTAAAATTCCAGAACTTAAGAACAATCCTTCGATATAATTTCTTCTGTAAAATTCCATCGTCAATGTGCAGATCTCATCCGGCGTAAAAGATGTACGGATCACGTCATTGGAAGATCGATTAACACAATATTTGCAGTCATAAATACACTCGTTCGTAAATAAAATCTTCAGAAGTGAAATACACCTTCCATCCGCAGAAAAGCTGTGACAGATTCCCGCCTTGCTGCAATTGCCTATACCTGTGCCATCACCTTTCCTTTCTACGCCGCTGGAGGTGCACGCCACATCATACTTTGCCGCATCGGTCAGAATCTGAAGTTTTTCATAGATTGACATTTTTTCCTGAATAATCTCCGCCATATTTCCGCTCCCTTCAGAACATATGTTCTTTTTGTATTATAGCATTCAGAACATATGTTTGCAAGTTCTTTTTTAAGAAATTACCAGTACAAAAAAAGAACACTGTCTTTTCAGACAATGTCCTTTTTTGTATCTGATTATTCACAATCACGGATTTTCTTTCTCAGCGGAAGAACCATCGATGGAGAAACAGAAAGTTCATCCAGTCCCATCTTCAGGAATTCTTCTGTCAATTCCAGATCTGCGCCAAGTTCTCCGCAAATACCGATCCATTTTCCTTCTGCATGTGCATTCTCTGCAGCCATGCGGATCATCGCCAGCACTGCCGGATGATGCGGATCATAGAACTCGTCCAGTTTTGAATTCTGACGGTCGATCGCCAGAGTGTACTGTGTCAGGTCATTCGTTCCCACACTGAAGAAGTCAACTTCCTTTGCCAGTTCACGGCTGATCATAACAGAAGCCGGAGTCTCGATCATCACACCAAGCTCCACATCTTCTTTATATGGGATTCCCTGCTCTTTCAACTCTGCTTTCACTTCTTTGATCATCTCTTTGATCTTATGAATCTCTGAAACAGAAATGATCATTGGGAACATGATCGAAATATTTCCGTAAAATGCAGCTCTGTAAAGTGCACGAAGCTGTGTCTTAAAGATCTCCGGTCTTGTCAGACAAATACGGATCGCACGATATCCAAGTGCCGGATTCTCTTCTTTGTCCAGTCCGAAATAATCCACCTGTTTATCAGCTCCGATATCCAGTGTACGGATGATCACTTTTTTCCCTGCCATGTTTTCTGCAACCTGCTTGTATACTGCAAACTGCTGCTCTTCTGTCGGGAATGTCTCATTCTCCAGATATAAGAACTCACTGCGGAACAAACCGATTCCGCCTGCATCATTTTTCAGGACTGCACCAACATCAGATGCATTTCCGATATTTGCATATACATTGATCTTCTGACCACTCTTTGTGATGTTCTCTTTTCCTTTGAGCTGTTCCAAGAGTGCCTTTTTCTCAAGATCTTCTTCCCGCTTTTTCTGCATTCTGGAAAGTGTCTCTTCATCCGGATCAATATACAGTGTTCCTGTAAATCCGTCGATCACAGCCATCTTTCCGTCATACTGAGGACTCAGACTTTCACCCAGACCGATAACAGCCGGGATATTCATGGTACGCGCCAGAATCGCAGTATGAGAATTGGAAGAACCGTACATCGTTGCAAATGCAAGTACTTTGCTCTTATCCAGCTGTACCGTCTCACTCGGTGCCAGATCATCTGCTGCAATGATCGAAGGCTCGTCTGTCTGCTTGATTCCCTCGCTGACTCCGCAGAGGATATCCAGCACACGCTCAGAAACATCCTTTACGTCCGCTGCACGTCCCCGCATATATGCATCATCCATTGCCGCAAACATCTGCGCAAAATTGTCAGCTGTCGTTGCTACTGCAAACTCTGCATTGACTTCCTGAGAACGGATGATATTTTCGATAGACTCAATATAATCCAGGTCTTCCAGCATCATCTGATGAATCTCAAAAATCATAGCGTTGGCTTCTCCGACATCGGCAATCGATTTTTCGTACAATTCTTTTAACTGACGGATCCCCTCGGCTTTTGCTTCCTGAAATCTTACACACTCTGATTCTACATTTTCTACGTGTTCTCTTTTGATCACTTTCTGATTTCTTTTATAAAAAGAAAGTTTTCCGATGGACACTCCACCAAATACACTTTTTCCTGTTATTGTAATCATAATATTTTCCTCAGACTTTATGGGAATTATAAGTTTTCTTTAAAGAATGCTTCCAGTTCTGCGATTGCTGCATCTTCATCTGCACCATCAGCAGTAATTGTCACTTCTTCTCCTGTCTTTACTCCAAGTCCCATCACACCGAAGATTCTTTTTGCATCTGCAGATTTATCACCTTTTGCAATTGTTACGGAAGATGTAAATTCTCCTGCTTTTTTCACAAGCAGTCCTGCTGGTCTTGCGTGGATTCCTTCTGCGTCTGTCACTACATATTTAAATTCTTTCATAGCACTAAAACTCCTTTTGCCTTTTTTTCTTTGTAGTATATACTATCTTTCGCTTTTTTTCAACCTGTGTTCTGCAATAAATATGCTTTGTCTGACCAACGTTTTTTTAACATTTTGACCTAATTTTTCAGTCAAAAAGCGGTGTGGAAAGATATCGTTCTCCTGTATCCGGAAGCAATGCTACAATTGTCTTTCCGCGGTTTTCCTCTTTTCCGGCCTCCAAAAGTGCAACTGACAGTGCTGCTCCAGAAGAAATACCAACCAGAACTCCTTCCTTTTCTGCCAGAAGACGGGAAGCTTTGTACGCCTCCTGCTCTTTCACTTTACTGATGCGATCATAAACAGAAGTATTGAGTACATCCGGCACAAATCCCGCACCAATTCCCTGCAGTCCGTGCGGTCCCGGATTTTCTCCCGACAGCACCGCGGAAGACGCCGGCTCCACTGCCACAATCTCAATGGACGGATTGACTGATTTCAAATAAGCACCGGTTCCTGTGATCGTTCCGCCGGTACCGACACCTGCTACAAACAGATCCACCTGTCCTTGTGTATCTTCCCAGATCTCCGGCCCTGTTGTTTTTTCGTGTGCTCTTGGATTCGCGGTATTTACGAACTGACCCAGGATCACTGCATTTTCAATCTCCTGCTCCAGCTCTTTTGCTTTTTCAATGGCTCCTTTCATCCCCTTTGCGCCTTCTGTGAGCACAATTTCTGCGCCATATCCCTTCAGAAGTTTTCTTCGCTCGATACTCATCGTTTCCGGCATTACAAAGATTGCTCTGTATCCTCTTGACGCTGCAATCGATGCAAGCCCGATTCCGGTATTTCCACTTGTAGGCTCAATGATAGCAGATCCTGGTTTTAATGTACCGTTTTCCTCTGCCTCTGTGATCATCTGAAGCGCTGCCCGATCCTTTACACTGCCTGCCGGATTAAAGTATTCCAGCTTCACCAGCACTCTTGCCTGGAGATTCAGTTCTTTCTCCAGATTCTTTACTTCCAGAAGTGGAGTTCTTCCGATTAATTCTGTTACACTCTGATAAATTCCTGCCATATGTCTGTCCTCCTATATTCATTGCATCGTTTTTAAATGTAGTACATGCCCGCGTTCTGTTCCAGTTTTTCCCGGTATTCATCCGCCAGCATCTTTAACGTTTTCTGTTCCAGAAATGTATTGACTGTTTCATCAATCCTGCTCCATACAAGCTTCTCGATCGCCTCCTGAACTGCATCCTGCTCTTCTCCCGGAATCCGGTCTATGATTGAAAAGGTTCCTTCCAGTGCCTCCAGCACTTCTTTGACCGTAATGGACTCTGCATCTCTCGCCAGTTTATATCCGCCTCCGGCTCCTTTTACACTGACCACAATGCCTGCTTTTCTCAATGTTCCGAAAACCTGTTCCAGATAATTCAGAGAAATCTTCTGTCTGTTTGCGACCTGAACAAGCGAAACCGGAGCATTATTCGAATGAATGGTCATATCAACCAGGGCGCGCAGTCCATATCTTCCTCTTGTCGATACTTTCATGGCACTCCTCCTTTAATTCCTATCGATTTAGTAATGTTTTTTATTGTTATACCTCTTTTTTCCTACCATGTCAATATGTTTAATATATTTTCTTGAAATTATTTTATCCAAAAGATGAACACAGCAACTCCAAAAACAGCTTGAAACCATAACAAAAAGAGTACCGTCAGGCAGTAAAACCGCCCTCCGGCACTCTTTTTAACAGGTCTCTTTTTTCCTTACGATCTCTGCAATATCTGCAACTGTAACCTCTGCAGCCGTATCCAGTATCTGCTCCCACATCTCACCCCAGGTACTTTTCGTAGAGCAGATTTCGCATTCCATTCCACACTCGGTATTTTCAACAAGACAGGATACCGGTGCCAGCTGACCTTCCGCAGCACGAAGCACTTCCAATACAGAAATTTCTCCCGGCTCCTTCGTCAGGCAATATCCTCCATATGCACCGCGCACACTTTTTACAAGCCCCGCCTCTTTTAAAAGCTTCATAATCCTCTCCAGATATTTTTCTGAAAGATTTCGCCTCTTTGCGATATCATTCAGACTTTCCAGACGATCCGGCATCAGATGCAGCGCAAGATCCACTGCAATTTCCAGTGCATACTGCCCTCTTGTAGACATTTTCATATTCCGGCTTCTCCTTTATCACTTTTTGCTTCCTCTATTTTAATAGAAATCCTGTGTAAATACAATCTCTCATTTTCAGTTTCTTTTGCACAAGATTCATAGAAAATGCTTTTATTTCTACACATTTCGACATTTTTTGTATACTTTTACAAATACCAAAAGAAATCATTTGACACTCATTGTTAAATATGCTAAAATGACGAAGTATTGTTTTTGATTGGATAAGCAATACGATATACTTTATTATTTATTTTCAAATTTATGGAGGTAACACAATGACAGGTACAGTAAAATGGTTTAACAACCAAAAAGGTTATGGATTCATCTCTGATTCCGAAGGAAATGATGTATTTGTACACTACTCAGGACTCGTAATGGATGGATTCAAATCCTTAGAAGAAGGCCAGGCTGTTGAATTCGAAGTAACAGAAGGCGCTAAAGGACCTCAGGCAACAAACGTAGTAAAGCTTTAATCAGATTTTAGATGTACCTTTTAATTATATAATTCCAATTTAATATTTAAAAGTTATACAACAAAACGAGATTATAAAAAGAATCTGCTTCCCGATACGGAGGCAGATTCTTTTTATCGTCTTCTTTAGCACAGAGGATATTTTTCTGTCAGCTTCTGCACCATTTCTTTTACCTGTTCTACATTTTTCTCATCCCGGATCACCATTGCAATCATCTCCGCAATCTGGTCCATCTCCTGCTCTTTCATTCCTCTGCTTGTAACTGCCGGAGTCCCCAGACGCACACCACTTGTCACAAACGGAGAGCGCGGATCATTCGGGATTGTATTTTTATTGCAGGTGATATGAGCCTGATCCAGACGCTTTTCCAGTTCTTTTCCGCTGACATTGGTTCCAGTCAGATCCACCAGCATCAAATGGTTGTCCGTTCCACCGGATACAATCTTCACACCTCGCTCTAATAATCCATTGCACAATGCTTTCGCATTTTTCAGGATCTGCTCCTGATATGCAACGAAATCCGGACTTAGGGCTTCTTTGAAGCACACTGCTTTTGCTGCAATCACATGCATCAGCGGACCTCCCTGAATTCCAGGAAAGATTGCTTTGTTAAAATTGAACTTTTCATTCATCTCATTGCTGCTTAAGATCATGCCGCCTCGTGGTCCGCGCAGTGTCTTATGCGTGGTGGTTGTCGTCACATGTGCATACGGGATCGGGCTCGGATGAAGTCCTGCTGCGACCAGACCTGCAATATGAGCCATATCTACCATCAGATAAGCTCCCACCTCATCTGCAATCTCACGGAATTTCTTAAAATCTATGATTCTGGCATAGGCACTTGCTCCCGCAATGATCAGCTTCGGCCGGCACTCTTTCGCAATCCTTCGAACTTCCTCATAATCGATCACGCCTTCTTCATTGACACCATACGGTGTGATCTCAAAATATTTTCCGGACATATTGACCGGAGATCCATGCGTCAGGTGACCACCATGATCCAGGTTCATTCCCATCACTTTATCTCCCGGAGTGAGCATCGCAAACTGCACTGCCATATTCGCCTGTGCCCCGGAGTGCGGCTGTACATTGACATATTCACAGCCAAACAGCTTTTTCGCACGCTCAATCGCCAGATTCTCTGCCACATCTACACACTGGCATCCGCCATAATAACGTTTTCCCGGATACCCTTCCGCATATTTGTTCGTGAGCGGACTTCCCATCGCTGCCATCACTGCTTTGCTCACCCAGTTTTCTGAGGCGATCAGCTCAATATGGGAATTCTGTCTTGCCATCTCTGCCTGAATCGCTTCTGCAATTTCCGGATCTTCTTTTCTTATTTCTTCAAAATCATACATCGCATCTTCCTCCATTCTCTCCCTTTGCTACGCCACTTTATTCATGTGACGCAGCAAAGTAACAGTTGCCCTATTATACCATATCCTGCCTAAAAGTCAAACAAGGAAAGCTGATTGCTCTGCGGAAGATTTCCAAACAACCCCAGGTCTGACATAAATTCGATCACGGTCTTGCTCACCTTTGTTCGCTGTCTGAAATCATCCAAAGACAGATACGGTCCGTCTTTTGCAGCCTCCTCCACAGCCTCTGCCGCCTTTTCTCCCATCCCTTCGATACTGGAGAGGGGAGGCATCAGTTTTCCGTCAATGATCTGGAATTTTGTTGCCTTCGCCTTGTAAATATCCAAAGGCAGGAACTCATAACCTCTTGCGTACATTTCCTGTACAATCTTCATATCCTTCAGTACATCCTGTTCCTTGTTGCTCAGAGAATCTGACCGGCGCTTATAATCTTTCATGTAGTAATTCAGTTTATCCTTTCCCTGACACATCAGTTCATACGAAAATGCATTGGCACGAATCCCAAAATACGCACCGTAATAAGCCAGCGGATAATTGATCTTACAATAAGCGATTCGATATGCCATCATAACATATGCCGCCGCATGTGCCTTCGGGAACATATAGCTGATCTGCTTACAGGACCAGATATACCAGTCCGGCACGTCCTTTTCCTTCATGGTTTCTTCCCATTCCGGCTTTAGTCCTTTTCCTTTTCGCACACTCTCCATGATCGTAAATGACAGCGCGCTGTCCACACCCTGATTGATCAGATAGATCATGATATCGTCTCGGGTACAGATTGCAGTGGAAATCGTTGCCTTTCCCGATTCGATCAGAACCTGTGCATTTCCAAGCCACACATTCGTTCCGTGGGACAGACCGGAAATACGGATCAGATCAGAAAGAGACTGCGGATTGGCATCCTGTACCATCTGGATTACGAAATCCGTACCGAATTCCGGGATTCCAAGACATCCCAGATTACAGCCGTCAATATCCTCAGGTTTGATTCCCAATGCACTGGTATCGTGAAACAGAGAAAGTACTTTTTTATCATCCAGCGGAATCTTTGTCGCATCAAACGGATTCTCGTCATTGTACTCATTCTCCAGCGCATCAGATGTAATATACTCCTCCAGAGTACGGATCATGGTCGGATCATCATGCCCCAGAATGTCAAGTTTCAAAAGGTTGTGGTCAATGGAATGGTAATCAAAATGAGTCGTAATAATATCCGTAGTCATATCATTTGCCGGGTGCTGTACCGGTGTAAACTCATTGATGTCATGCCCGTGAGGCAATACCACGATTCCTCCCGGATGCTGTCCCGTACTCCTTCTGATCCCCGTACATCCCTGTAAAATCCGGTCAATCTCACATTTCCGCTTCCGATGTCCGCGCTCCTCATAATAATTCTTCACATATCCAAATGCCGTCTTATCTGCCAGTGTACCAATGGTTCCGGCTTTGAACGTATGCCCTTCTCCGAAGATGACCTCTGTATACCGGTGCGCTTTTGCCTGGTAGTCTCCGGAAAAGTTCAGGTCGATATCCGGCTCCTTGTCTCCTTTAAATCCAAGGAAGGTCTCAAATGGAATGTCAAATCCGGCTTTTACCAGTTTGGCCCCACAGTTCGGACAGTTTTTATCCGGCATGTCAAACCCGCATCCACCCGCAAATGCGCGGACTTCTTCGGAATCAAAGTCACTGTAATGACACTCACTGCAATAATAGTGCGGACTCAAAGGATTTACCTCTGTGATTCCCGCCATAGTCGCAACAAAGGAGGATCCTACAGAACCTCGGGAACCTACCAGATAACCGTCATCATTGGATTTCCACACCAGCTTCTGCGCAATGATATACATCACCGAATATCCATTGGAAATGATGGATGTCAGTTCTCTCTCCAGCCTGGTCTGCACCGGTTCGGGCAGATTTTCTCCATAAATCTCATGCGCTTTGTTGTAACAGATATCTCTTAGATTCTGCTCAGAATTTTCAATGACCGGAGGGCATTTGTTCGGATTGACCGGAGAGATCTTTTCCACCATATCGCAGATCCTGTTCGGATTGTCGATGACGATCTCCCTGGCTTTCGCGGAACCAAGATAAGAGAACTCTTCCAGCATCTCATCCGTTGTCCGAAGATATAAAGGAGGCTGGGTGTCCGCATCTCCGAATCCTTTTCCTGCCATGATGATCCTCCGGTACACTTCGTCCTCCGGATCCAGAAAATGTACATCACAGGTCGCCACGACAGGCTTTTTGAATTTTTCCCCAAGACTGACGATCTCCCGGTTGATATTTTGCAAATCCTCTTTGGAATTGATATCTCCATACCGGTCACTGTCGATCATAAACTGGTTGTTTCCAAGAGGTTGGATTTCATAATAATCATAAAATTCTGCCAGCCTTGCAACAGCCTGCGGAGATTTCTGGTTCAGGATCGCCTGATACAACTCACCGGCCTCACAGGCACTTCCTATGATCAGACCCTCTCTGTGCTGATTCAAAAGACTTTTCGGAATCCTCGGTCTTCTCGCAAAATATGTCAGATGCGAAGCTGAGATCAGCTGGTACAGATTGAATCTTCCGATATCGTTTTTTACCAGAATGATGATATGGTGTGTTGGCAGCTTCCGGATGGCATTCACATTCATATCCCCAAACCGGTTCATCTCTTTGAGCGTTGTGATATTCCTGTCTTTGAGCATCTCTACAAACTTCACGAAAATTTCCGCCGTTGCTCCTGCATCATCCACCGCACGGTGATGATTTTCCAGAGAGATTCCCAGTGCCTTTGCCACGATATTCAGCTTGTATTTTGATAAGGTCGGCAGCAGCACTCTCGCAAGCGCCACCGTATCTACTGAGCAAAATCCGGTTCGATCTCCTGATATCTGCAATTCTGCTCGATAAAGCCCACATCAAACCCGGCATTGTGCGCCACAAGAACACCATCTCCCACAAATTCCAGAAACTCAGGCAGTACGCTCTCAATATCCGGTGCATCTAAGACCATCTCATCCGTGATACTGGTCAGCTGTGTAATTTCAAACGGAATCGGACGTTTTGGATTAACAAATGTACTGAATTTTTCTACGATAGCACCATCTTTTACCTTCACTGCCCCGATCTCTATAATCTTATCCTTGATTGCAGAAAAACCTGTCGTCTCGATATCGAACACAATATATGTGTCATCCAGTGTCTGCTCCCCGGCATTGACCGCAATCTCTGTCAGATCATCAACCACATATCCTTCCACTCCGTAGATTACTTTAAACGGATCATCCTTATCAAGCGTCTCGATATAATGATTGGCATCCGGGAACGACTGGGCAACTCCGTGATCGGTAATCGCGATTGCCGGATGCCCCCAGTCATGAGCTCTTTTTACGATGCTCTTCACCTCGGACACACCGTCCATATCACTCATTTTTGTATGACAATGAAGCTCCACCCGTTTGACCGGGCTTAAATCTTCTCTCGAAACAGTAAAGTCTCCAATCTTCTTAATTCCGGTAACAGAACCTATGGTCAGCTCCCCATCGAATTTGTCAATGGTCGTCACCCCTTTGATCTTCACAAAGGCCCCTTTTTTAATATCTCCCAAAAGCTCCGCCAGCTGATCGTTCCTTACAAACATCTTAACTGTAATCGTGTCTGTAAAATCTGTCACAGAAAACATCAGAATCGTTTTCTCGTTGCGGATCTCCCTTGTATCAAAGCTGATGATCTTACCATGAATAGTGATCTCACCCATCTCTGTGACAACCTGATCCAGAGTCAGAGGTTCATCTTCAAAATTCTTACCATAAACAAGAGACGGATCATCCCCCTGCTTAAGCGGACGCTGGAACTCTTTCTTTCTGAATTCTCCTTTTTTGAATCCGGATTTTGCACTCTCCTTCTTGCCGGAATCTGCTGTTTTCTTCTCTTTTGCAGAGTCCGTCTGCCTCTCTGAAATCGGCTTCTGCAAAATCTCTCCCTTTTGTCTTGCTCTTCTCTCAAAGATCGCATTGATTTCCTGCTGGATGCGCTGCTCATCATATTCCCGGCTCTGATTTTCCTCCTGCTCCCGGTAAAGTACACGGATTTCCGCCTGCATCCCAAATCTGCGGCTCAGTACCTCTTCCAGAAGCGTC
>ENA-OQKV01000275-OQKV01000275.1-human-gut-metagenome-genome-assembly--contig:-NODE-275-length-21258-cov-3.608111_pt1 | contig 21258 bp, 22 predicted proteins | sample MGYA00242655_ERZ504811 | MGnify/ENA primary metagenome ERZ504811 (study PRJEB26092, sample SAMD00036406) | human gut metagenome | host: Homo sapiens | study: EMG produced TPA metagenomics assembly of...
GAGATATTTTTATTACATTACAACTCCATCAATTTCTATATCAGCATCCACATCCTGAGTATAGTCGATATCTTCATATCGGAATCCAAACATATGATAGAAATCTTCCCAGTAACCATCAATATCGCAATATTCCTTTACAGTGTCTGTAGTAACTGCTTTCCAGCATTTTTTTACTTCTTCCTGAATCTCCGGTGTCAGTTCGTAATCATCCATACGAATGAAACCATTCTCATCTGTCCGGAAACCTGTTGGTGTGTAGAGTTTCTGTGTAAAGAGTCTGGCAATCTGCTGAATGCAGTTTTCATGATTTCCGACTTTCTTCATTACTTTATAGAGGATTGCGAAATACAGCGGCACAACCGGAATTGCTGCACTTGCCTGAGTTACGAGTCCTTTATTTACTGATATTACCGCACGGACATCCGGGTGTGCCTGGTTGATCTCAGACATTGTTTTCTGCAAATGCTGTTTGGCAGTTCCGATGGTTCCGTGATAGTAAATTGGATAAGTAAGTTCCGGTCCGATATAGGAATATGCTACAGTCACTGCATTCTCAGTCAGTACATCTGCTGCTTTCAGCGCATCAATCCAATCCGCCCAGTCTTCGCCACCCATAACTTTGACTGTGCTTAAAACCTCTTCTTCAGTAGCCGGTTCTACTGTTTTCTCTGCAATCTCATTGTTTCGCAGATCAAGACTCTTTTCTGTGAAAGCCTCACCTGTAGTCTTCAGGCAGGAGGACCAGGTTTTTCCTTCAGCATCTATACGTCTTGGCGCTGCCAGACTGTAAACTACCAGATCCACCTTTCCCAGATCTTTTTTGATCAGCTCAATAACTTTATCTTTGATTTCTTTTGAAAAAGCATCTCCGTTGACAGTCTTGGCATAGGCACCTTTTTTTGCTGCCAGGCGATGAAATTCCGCAGTGTTGTACCATCCCGGTGTCGCTGTTCTTCTGCCATTTGCCTGACGTTCAAACATAATCCCAAGGGTGTCCGCACCGCAGTTTTCCAGTGCGCAGATTCGTGATGCGAGACCGTAGCCTGTAGAACATCCGATGATCAGTGCTTTTTTTGTTCCGTTTACCGTTCCCTGTTTACAGGCGTAATCTGCCTGATTGCGCACACTCTCTGCACATCCCTGTGGATGTGCGGTTGTGCAGATATATTCTCTTACTTTTGGCTCGATGATCATAACTTTTCTCCCTGAATTTATTTCTTTGCCTGATATTTTTTTAGTCAAGCGGATAAAATCATCCGCTTCGTTACTTACTCATAATTGAATAACTGCTCCGCAGTATATACGCTTGAATTGTATGCATTGCAAATATTTTGAATCTCAAAATATTATAGCAAAGAAAAAGCAGAACGTAAAGTAAAAATCTCAGATTCTTCCCTATGTTCTACTTTTTTTACATTCTGGCTCTGATTTCATCTATAAACTTTGTGAAATATGCTCCGCCAGAACATTACATTTCTTTTTCCAACTATTTCGCAGTAGTACTTCCAAATCCACCATTGCGGATTTCTGTAGCATCATCATCTACCGTGATTCCATACTCTACAAAGATTCCCTGCATGAAGCCTGTATCTGCCGGAATTGTCAAAGTTTTGTTTTCATTGGAATCATTTGTAATTTTGGAAAAAATATGCCCTTCATTATCCGAGTAGAAATAATCACTGTCAATAATACCAACGGTGTTGTTGAGCTGAAGACGGTATTTGAACCCAAGTCCGCTTCTCGGGTAGCATTTCAATACCCATTCCGGCTGCATTTCCACCCGGATTCCTGTCGGAATCTTTACTGTTTCGCCTGGTTTCAGAGTAAATTCTGCCGGTGCAAAGAAGTCATAGCCGGCACTTCCTGCTGTCGCTCTCTTCGGCAGACGGATAGCTTCATATACTTTCTCTGCTTCTTCCTGAGACTGTGCGAAGGTATCAATCCAGTCTGCTGTAAAGCGTTCTTTGCTTACTTTATGAAATTTTGCGATTCGTTTCATCTGTTTTTCCTCCTGTCTGGTCATGCAAAGCTGACACACCTGCTTTGCAGTACACTCATAGCTGAATATTTGGTTACTGTTCACACACCACTATCCCGCGAGGTGTTTTGGCATGAATATGCCAAAATCCCGAGACATACGAGCCAAAATTCCATTGCCGCAGGCAATCTGGAATGAATTTTGGCTACGTTACTGTGAACGGAGTGAACAGTAACAATATTTTGTGATCATCACTGACTGATTCAGTAAAAAAGCAGTTCAGGTACACCTGACGCATACTTGAACTGCCTGTATATTTCTTATTTATGCAATACGACTTTTCCTTCATGAAGAGTTTTGGGAACATCGATCACTCTCTGATTGCTGGAACCTTTCCATTTAAGGGAAAGTTCTTTCTTGTCCACCTCAAATTCACCGTCTACGCAGACATCCAGATAACGCACGATCTCTTCTTTGCAGATCTCCTCCCAGAGGAAACCTGTATAAAGCCAGATTGTTTTACCAGGATATCTCTTTCTGATCTCCTTCGCAAAGGCAGTTACCTCAGTGATATTTGCCGGGTGCAGCGGATCTCCGCCGGAAAATGTGATTCCGCTCACATAATCCTTGTCCAGCTCCTCATAAATCTCTGCGCGTTCCGCCCCGGTAAAAGGCAGTCCGCCGTTTGGATCCCAGGTGACAGGATTCTGGCACTCCGGACAGCAGTGATTACATCCTGCCACCCAGAGCACTACACGAAGTCCGTCGCCATTAAGCATATCGTCCTTGGTAATATTGTGATATCTCATAATTTTTTACGCTTCTTCCGGTACATCCTTCATGCTGAAGCTGATTCTTCCCATCTTGTCTTTGCCAAGGCAGATAACCTTAACTTTATCACCAAGTGTGAGAACATCCTCAACACGATTGATTCTTTCTTTACAGATCTTGGAAATGTGTACCATTCCCTCTTTACCCGGTGCAAATTCAACGAATGCACCAAACTCTTTGATGCTGACAACTTTACCTGTAAAGATCTGTCCTGCTTCAAAATCAGTTGCAATGATCTTAACCATGTTAGCTGCCTCATCCATGCTCTTCTGATCAACTCCACAGATAGATACCGCACCTTCGTCTGTGATATCGATCTTAACACCTGTACGCTCGATGATCGTATTGATAGTCTTTCCTCTCTGACCTACAACATCACCGATCTTCTGAGGATCGATCTGGATCTGAATGATCTTCGGAGCATATTCGCCTACAGATGTACGTGGAGCTGCAATACATTTCTCCATAACTTCTGTCAGGATATATTCTCTTGCTTCTTTTGTACGTCTGATTGCTTCTTCTACGATCGGTCTTGTCAGTCCATGGATCTTGATATCCATCTGGATTGCTGTGATACCGTCATGAGTTCCGGCTACCTTGAAGTCCATATCTCCGAAGAAGTCTTCAAGTCCCTGGATATCTGTGAGAACAATGTAATCATCATCTGTATCACCTGTTACCAGACCACATGAAATACCTGCTACCGGTTTTTGATCGGTACACCGGCTGCCATCAGAGACATTGTGGATGCACAGATACTTGCCTGAGAAGTAGAACCATTGGATTCAAATGTCTCAGATACAGTACGGATCGCATATGGGAATTCCTCTTCGCTTGGAAGTACAGGAACTAATGCTCTCTCAGCAAGTGCACCATGTCCGATCTCACGACGTCCCGGTCCTCTGGATGGTTTTGTCTCACCTACAGAGTAGGACGGGAAATTGTAGTGATGCATATATCTCTTTGAAGTTTCAAATTCGTCAAGTCCGTCAAGCTTCTGTGCTTCTGCAAGAGGAGCCAGAGTTGTGATGGTACAGATCTGTGTCTGTCCACGTGTGAACATAGCAGAACCATGTACTCTGGGGATAATATCTGTCTCTGCTGCCAGAGGACGGATCTGAGTAATGGCACGACCATCAGGACGTTTGTGGTCTTTTAAGATCATCTTGCGGACAGTCTTCTTCTGGTACTGATATACAGCCTCGCCCAGAACTGCAAGCCACTCTTCCTTGTCAGCAAAAGCTTCTTTCAGTTTCTCTGTTACCTGACGGATATTTTCTTCTCTTGTCTGTTTATCGTCAGAGAATACGGCAACTTCCATTTCTGCCGGAGGTACGATTTCTTTGATCGCTGCGAAGAGTTCTTCCGGAACTGCACATGATTCGTAGCTGTGTTTCGGTTTTCCGCATTCTTCTACGATCTTATCGATAAATTTGATGATCTCCTGGTTTACTTCATGAGCTTTATAGATAGCTTCGATCATCTTGTCTTCCGGAACTTCTTTTGCGCCGGCTTCGATCATGATCACTTTCTCTCTTGTGGAAGCTACTGTAAGCTGAAGGTCAGATACATCTTTCTGTGCCATGGTAGGGTTGATGATATATTCACCATTGATCAAACCAACCTGTGTGGTTGCACATGGACCGTCAAAGGGGATATCGGAAATGCAGGTTGCAATAGCAGAACCCAGCATAGCCGGAATCTCCGGATTACATTCCGGATCAACAGACATAACCATGTTTACCAGTGTTACATCATTTCTGTAATCCTTTGGGAACAGAGGACGCATCGGTCTGTCGATCACGCGGGAAGTAAGGATTGCATGCTCGCTTGCTTTTCCCTCTCTCTTGTTAAATCCTCCCGGGATTTTGCCTACTGCATACATTTTCTCTTCATATTCAACACTTAACGGGAAGAAATCGATTCCTTCTCTTGGCTCTTTGGATGCTGTTGCTGTAGATAATACTGTAGTATCACCATAGTGCATTAATGCTGCACCGTTTGCCTGTTTTGCAACGCGGTTAATATCTACTGTTAAGGTTCTTCCGGCTAATTCCATGGAATAACTTTTGTACATACGTTCATTCTCCTTTTTTCATAATTCTGTTGTCATTTTCTGTTACCGTTCACTGCATGTCCGGTAACTACTTTATTCTTTTCAAATTTGTCTGTTCCGTCTGCTGACAATCTTGTCCATCCACGTTCAGACTTTTTATGAAATTGTCACATTAAAACAGGAGTCCGAAACAACTGAAAAAACTACTTTTCAGGCAAATATATCTGCCTGTTTTGTTACTTTCATATACAAAATAATCTTTTCAGTAGTCTCGGAAATAACTCCTGTCATGTTTCGCAGCTTCTGAATATGCAGATGCAGTCGAAACAACAAGCCACCGCAATCCTGAAAAACACCATATTTTACAGAACTGCCATATACATAAAAAGGGAGGCGGATGGAAATCCGCCCCCTTCCGCATACTAAAAGGCTATTATTTTCTTAAGCCTAATTTTTCAATCAGTGCACGGTATCTTTCGATGTCTGTTTTCTTCAGGTAAGCTAACAGTCCACGTCTCTGACCTACCATTTTCAGAAGACCACGTCTGGAGTGATGATCTTTATGGTTGCTCTGTAAATGCTCTGTAAGTTCCTGAATTCTTGCTGTAAGAACTGCTACCTGTACTTCCGGTGATCCTGTATCGCCTTCAGTTCTTGCATATTCTTTCATGATTGCTGCTTTCTTTTCTTTTGAAATCATTGTGATTTCCTCCTGTATTCTATAATTATTATTGATTGACCGCCACACATTAAGAGATGGTCGGAGCGTCCGGTCCCTGAACATGGGCTAAATTCACCTTGGTTAGTATAGCACATTGATTCTGGCGTGTAAACCTCTTTTTTACAAAGTTTCAAAATATTCCTGTCCCTTCACAGCATCCCTCTCCAGCTGTGCCTTCAGTGCCTCCAGCGAAGAAAACTTCTGTTCAGGTCTGAGGAATTTTTTGAAATCTACCTTGCAGTATTCCCCATACAAATCTTCATTGCAGTCAAACAGATATGTTTCCACACCAATAAACTTCTCGCCGCCAACAGTAGGCTTATGCCCTACATTGGTAATTCCCTGATAACTTCTGTCTCTGAAATGGGATACTGTGATATAAACCCCGTTTGGAGGCATCAGTTTCTCTACCGGAGGGATCAGGTTGGTGGTCGGAAGCAGATATTTATGTCCCATTCCACGTCCATGTTCAACGATTCCTTCTACTGAGAAATCTGTTCCCATAAGGAAACGGAATTTTTCCATATTTCCTCTGTTCAGTTCTTCCCTGACAAAGGTACTACTAATCTTACGGCGTCCGTCCATTTCTTTTGGCAGGACTTCCGTATGAAATCCATATTTCTTTCCGAACTCTTTGAGCATGGCAGGAGTTCCTTTCCGCTCATAGCCAAAACGGAAATCCTCTCCAACTGCCACATAGGAAACCTGCAGATCTCCTATCAGTATTTCTTTTATAAAATTCTCTGCTTTCATGTGCCGTATTTTCTCTGTGAGCGGACATTCCAACAGTATATCCACTCCCATTTCTTCCAATATACGACATCTCTCTTCCTTTGTGAGGATTGTTCTTGAGGCAGTTCCAAGCGCAAGTACAACCGCCTGTGCACCTTCCTGTTTCTGCTCAATAATTTTCTCAACCAGTTTCTGATGTCCGCGGTGTATGCCGTCAAACTTCCCAAGTGTTACCGCACTGTGTGAAATTCTGGGAAAATCATTCTCAATCCTTAAATATTCCATCATGTCTCCTAAAACATTTTTACAGGGAAATACCTGTTTCTTTTCTCGTCCCACTGGTAAACTCCGGCAAAACTGCCTTCACTGCTGCACATACGGATCCATCCGTTTTTCTCCTGTGCATCGACCAGTGCCTGTACAAGAGGATTTCCATTAGCCAGAAGTCTGTCCCCTTCTTTTGTACAGCATACCCTTGGATACTCTGCAAGAATCTCCTCAATACCGAGGATTTTACTCTCTATGGTTTCTTCCTGCACTGCCTCTTCTGTCTGCGCCAGGGTAATGGCATCATCCAGTGTAAATCTGCCCACCTTTGTCCGCAAAAGACTTTCCATGGCAGCTCCACAGCCCAGCTTTTCCCCTATATCATGGCACAAAGTACGGATATAGGTTCCCTTGCTGCAGGTCACACGAAAACGCACCAGTGGAAAACTGATATCCAGAATTTCTATCTCATAAAAATGTACAGGTCTTGGTTTACGCTCCACAGTCTTGCCCTCTCTGGCAAGTTCATAGAGTTTCTTTCCATTGACCTTCAGTGCTGAATACATTGGCGGCACCTGCATATAGTCTCCCACAAAAGAACTGACCACTGTGCAAAGCTCTTCTTCTGTAACGGAAAGCTCTGTAGTCTGTGAGAGAACATTTCCGCTCATATCCTGGGTATCCGTAACAACACCCAGACGCATCACTGCCTCATAAGTTTTCTCTTTATCTGTGATCATATCCACCAGACGGGTTGCTTTTCCCAGAGCCACCGGGAGCACTCCTTCTGCATCCGGATCAAGAGTTCCGGTATGTCCGATTTTCTTCATATGAAGGATTCCCCGAAGCTTTGCCACCACATCATGGGAAGTGAATCCTTTTTCCTTACGGATTACAATTACTCCATCCATCAGACTTCCTGCTCCTGAAACTGTTTGCAGATCTGTTCTGTCACATTGTTGATCACATCATACACAGAACCCTGAAGATCACATCCTGCTGCTCTCATATGACCGCCGCCGCCAAAATATACTGCAATCTTGCTTACATCCACATTTCCGTTGGAACGCAGGGAAACTTTGAAAGACTGAGTTTCCACTTCATAGATAAACATGGCAACTTCCACTCCCGCTGTAAGGCGAAGCTGACTGACGATACCGTCCAGATCCTTGCCATCCACACCATAGAACTCCATGTCTCTTTTTTTAAGATATCCGATAATACATTTTCCATCCAGAAGCAGGATACTCTCTGCAAGAACACGCCCCATTACCTGATTCTGCACATAAGTTTTCTGATAGAAAGATTCGTCAATGATCTTACTGAAATTGAATCCTGTCTTCATCAGTTCCCCGGCAATACGCATGGTCTCCGGTGAAGTTGAAGAGTACTGAAATACCCCTGTGTCATGAACCATTCCCGTATAGATCGGCACTGCAATGGTACGGACCACTTTCTCAGGATCAAAAAGCCCATAGAGAACTTCACAGGCAGAGCTTACCTCTCCCCTGATATGATTCACCTGTGCAAATCCGGAGTTACTGATATGATGATCAATACATGCTGTTCTTTTTGCAGTGTCAAAGTATGGACCTGCAATGGCAAGTCTGTCTCTTGCACTTACATCACAGGTAACAAAAAGGTCATACTCTTTGTCACCGTCCAGCTCTGTTTTAATCTCATCCATACAGTCAATATGTCCGAAAACAGGTTTGGGATTATCCAGGTACACATCTGCCTGAATTTCCGGATAATAGGTTTTTACATATAAATATAACGCCATACAGGAACCAACGCAGTCACCATCCGGACGGATATGTCCGCCGATTCCCATTGTTTTCACACCTTCCAGTATTTCCGCAATATTTTCCATGTTCTCATCCTCTTTTAATTCTCATCCTGCTCCTCATCCTGTCTGTGGGAGTTGCTGTCTTTCTTGGTAACATCATCAATAAGCTTTGACATATTTACACCATACTCAATAGATTCATCCAGGATAAAACGGATCTCCGGTGTATTTCTCAGGTTTAAATTACGCGCCAGCTGGCGTCTGATGTAGCCTTCTGCACTGTTCAGACCTTTGATCGTCGCTTCCTTTGCTTCTTTTTCACCCAGCACACTGATATATGCTCTGCAGGTTTTCAGGTCAGGAGCCACTTCTACAGCCATGACAGAAGTCATCGGATGAATACGCGGGTCCTTGATCTCGTTGCGGATAATGGTGCTGAGTTCCTTCTGGACTTCCCCATTGATCCGGGTATTCTTAATACTGTTTTTTCTCATTTTAAGTTTTACTCCTATATATCCGGCAATTCTGTCAAATACTGTGAGCAATCCGGATCATCGACTATCCTGATCACATTATTTTCTGAATTACCACAATCAAGTCAAGGTGCGCACCACACTGTACCTGACACTATGAATCGCGCACCCTACCTTTATAAACCATTACTATCTCGGTACTTCTACCATGATATAAGCTTCTACTTTATCTTCCTCTTTCACATCGTTAAATCCGTCAAATACAAGGCCACATTCGTATCCTGCCTTAACTTCCTTAACATCGTCTTTGAATCTCTTCAGGGATGCAAGCTCACCTTCAAATATCTGCTCGCCTTCTCTTGAAATACGAACCTTGCAGTTTCTCTGGAAGATACCATCCAGAATATAGCTTCCTGCAATCGTACCAATACCGGATGCCTTGAACAGCTGACGCACTTCCGCATGACCGATAACTTTCTCCTCAAATATAGGATCAAGCATACCCTTCATGGCAGCTTCTACATCTTCGATTGCCTGATAAATAACTCTATACAGACGAAGATCTACACCTTCCTGCTCAGCAAGCTGTTTTGCAGTTGCATCCGGACGGACATTAAAGCCGATAATGATCGCATTTGATGTAGCCGCAAGACTTACGTCAGACTCATTGATCGCACCAACACCGCCATGGATCACCTTTACAACCACTTCTTCGTTGGAAAGTTTGGTCAGACTCTGTTTTACAGCTTCCACAGATCCCTGTACATCTGCTTTGACAATGAGCGGAAGTTCCTTCAGATCGCTTGCCTGAATCTGATCAAAGAGATTATCCAGAGATAATTTGCCCTTAGTCTCCTCAAGAAGACGGTTCTTGTTCTCAGATACAAATGCACCTGCAAAGTTCTTGGCTTCCTTATCACTGTCAAATGCAAGAAGAATTTCACCTGCATTCGGCACATCACCAAGTCCCAGGATTTCTACAGGAGTAGAAGGACCTGCTTCTTTAATCCTGCGTCCCTTATCATCCATCATAGCACGAACCTTACCATTGCATGCTCCTGCTGCAATAAAGTCTCCCACATGAAGAGTACCTTTCTGGACAAGGATCGTGGCAACCGGACCTTTACCTTTATCAAGCTGAGCCTCGATTACAAGACCTCTTGCGGAACGGTTCGGATTTGCCTTTAATTCACATACCTCGGCTGTAAGAAGGATCATCTCAAGAAGAGTATCGATTCCCTCTCCTGTATGTGCGGATACAGGAACAAAAATCGTACTTCCGCCCCAGTCTTCCGGAATCAGTTCATATTCAGAAAGTTCCTGTTTTACACGCTCAATATTAGCACTTGGCTTATCAATCTTGTTGATTGCAACTATGATCTCAACGCCTGCCGCCTTCGCATGGCTGATAGCCTCTACTGTCTGAGGCATCACACCATCATCAGCTGCTACAACCAGAACTGCAATATCTGTGGAGTTTGCACCACGCATACGCATAGCTGTGAAAGCTTCATGTCCAGGTGTATCCAGGAATGTGATCTTCTGTCCGCCAACCTCTACTACAGAAGCACCGATGTGCTGTGTGATACCGCCGGCTTCTCCACGTGTTACATTTGTCTTACGGATTGCATCCAGAAGAGATGTTTTACCATGGTCAACGTGCCCCATAACACAGACTACAGGTGGTCTTGAAACCATATCTTTTTCGTCTTCTTCATCCTCTTTGAGGAGTTCTTCGATAACGTCTACCTTCTCTTCCGGTTCTGCGATGATATCATATTCCAGAGCAATCTCCTGAGCTTTCTCAAAATCGATCTCATGGTTTACGGTAACCATCATACCCTGCATAAAGAGCTTCTTCACAATTACTGACGGCTGCATTTTCATAGCTTCTGCCAGTTCGCGGATCGTCATCTTCTCCGGAAGTGTGATTTCTTTAACCTCAGGTTTCTTCTCTTCCTGTTTTGGCTGCGGAGCCGGTTTCTGCAGAGCTTTCGGGATTCTGGAATTCTTATTGAATCCACCCTGATTTGGTCTGCGTCCGCCACTCTGTGTCTTATCAAAATCTTTTTTCTTGTTTTTGTTCTCTCTGTCTCTTTCTCTCTTGCTGTCTTTGGAAGTCTTTGTCAGTTCCGGTGCAAATGCCATATCGTCATTCTTTCTTGTATTCTGGCGCTGTCCCTGACGTCCCTGACCGCCGCCGAAGCGTCCTTCACTTCTGTTTCCGTCCGGACGACCCTGGCCATTGCCCTGCGGTCTTCCTCCCTGACGGTTTCCATCTCCCTGTGGTCTTCCCTGTCCGAAACGTCCTCCCTGACGATTTCCATCGCCCTGGAATCTTCCGCCCGGACGGCCCTGACCATCGCCCTGGGATCTTCCCTGTCCGAAACGTCCTCCCTGGCGGTTATCTCCCTGGGATCTTCCCTCGCCCTGAGGTCTTCCCTGACGGTTTCCTTCGCCCTGGTTTCTTCCCTGGCCAAAACGACCTCCCTGGCGGTTATCTCCCTGGGATCTTCCTTCACCCTGAGGTCTTCCCTGACGGTTCTGTCCGTCCGGTCTTCTGTTGCCTGTACCTGGGCGGTCATTATTATTTCTTCTTGGTCTGTCACCGTCTGTTCTTGAACTGTCGGAATTTCTTCCTTCTGCATTTCTTGGTGAACCTGTTCTCTCGCCTTCAGCTTTCACAGGTTTCTTTCTTGTTTTTCCTCCGTCACTTGCATTCTGTGCATGAAAAACGCGGATAATATTTTTTTTCTTTTTAGGTGTTTCAGTTTTATCTCCTTCTGATTTTGCTGTTACAACCTTTTCTTCTGTCTTGGGAGTCTCCAATTTCGCAATATGCTCCTTTCCCCTGTTATTATTGTCTTTTCTGAATCTATTCTTTACTTCCGAAACCGCAGGCTCATCCACCATACTCATATGGCTTCTCACATCAACGCCTTTTGATTTCAGAAACTCGATTACTTCTCTGTTCTGTCGTCCAAGCTCTCTGGCCAGCTCATGTACTCTTAATTTTGACAATCGCTATACCTCCTTCATGATTGCTTTCGCAAAGTTCTCATCCTGGACAGCCAGACAGGCGCGGTACTCCTTTCCCATTGCTCTGCCTAAGCTCTCTTTATCTGAGAAGAAGAAAATCGGAACTTCATAAAAACTGCACATATTCCTGAATTTCTTCTTTGTATTCTCGGAGGCATCCTCAGCAACGATCACAAGCAGTCCTTTTCCGGTCTTTACAGATTTCTCTGTGGAAAATTCTCCGCTTACGGTCTTGCCTGCTTTGGTAGCCAGCCCTATCAGCGACAGTACTCTGTTATTTTTCAATATCTTCCAGCTCCTTCTTAAGTCGTTCGTATACCTCATCCGGAACCGCAGTTTTCAGTGAACGCTCAAGTCCATGATTTTTAATCGCTTTATCCAGACATTCTCTGGAAAGACACAGATATGCGCCTCTGCCGTTTTTCTTACCGGTAGTATCAAGCACGATCTCATCTTCTGTAGTCTTAAGAACTCTGAGCATCTCTTTCTTGCTTTTCATTTCCCTGCAGCCGGTACACTGGCGCATGGGAATCTTATTCTTCGTCTTCATTCTCTCCTGCTTCCTGAGCCTGTGGCTCTTCTTCTACAGGAACTTCCTCTGAAACTTCTTCTGCTTCGGTTTCTTCTGTCAGGGAATCTTCTGCTGAAGTTTCCTCTGCTGATGCCTCAGCTGCATCTTCTGCAGTCTCGTCATCATCATAATCATAGAAATCACCGGCTTCTTTTGCCTGAGTCTCACTCTTGATGTCAATCTTAAATCCTGTAAGTCTTGCAGCAAGACGTGCATTCTGACCTTCTTTACCGATTGCAAGGGACAGCTGATAATCAGGAACAACTACCAGAGCTGTCTTCTCATCAGGATCTGCCATAACTGCGATAACCTTTGCAGGGCTCAATGCATTCTCGATCAGGATCGCAGGATTCTCATCCCAGTTGATGATATCGATTTTCTCACCGCGAAGTTCCTCAACTACTGCATTGACACGTGCACCGTTCATACCTACGCATGCACCAACTGCATCTACATCCGGATCGTTGCTCCATACAGCGATCTTTGTACGGGAACCGGCCTCACGTGCGATGCTCTTGATCTCAACAGTTCCGTCTTTTACTTCTGCAACTTCTGACTCAAAGAGACGTTTCACAAGTCCCGGATGAGTTCTGGATACCAGAATACGAGGTCCCTTCGGGGTATCCTTGACTTCAAGAATATACACCTTTATTCTCTCTGTCGGCTGGAAGGTTTCCCCTTTCACCTGTTCATTCTCACTTAATACTGCATCTGCCTTACCAAGATTGATGCTTACATTCTTGCCCATCACACGCTGTACAATACCGGTTACTACTTCTTTTTCTTTTCCATAGTATTCATCATACAGCACTTTACGTTCTTCCTCACGGATTTTCTGCAGGATAACGTTCTTTGCATTCTGTGTCGCAATACGTCCGAATTCCTTAGACTGAATCGGAACCTGTATCATGCCTCCGATCTCAGCTCTTGATGTGATTTTCAAAGCATCTGCCAGAGAAATCTCCATTGCAGGATCCTCTACGTATTCTACGATACTTCTGTCTGCATACACTGAAAAATCGCAGGTTTCCGGATTAATAGTTACATGTACATTGTCAGCTTTTCCAAAATGGTTTTTACAGGCCTGGATCAGCGACTGCTCAATTGCCTCAAGCAAAGTATCTTTGCTGATACTCTTTTCCTTTTCAAGGATATCCAGTGCCTCCTTTAACTCTCTGCTCATTTTTTCTTATCCTCCCGAATTAACTAAAACTCTATTGCGAGGCGTATCAGGGCTGTGTCTTTCTTATCAAAAACACGCTCGGTTCCATCCTCATCGATTGTCACACTGTTACTATCATATGCGGTCAAAATCCCGCAGAACTCTTTTTGCTTCTCGATTGGCCGATAGGTACGGATTTCCACCAGTTTTCCCATGTTTCTCTCAAAGTCTTTGTCTTTCTTCAGCGGTCTGTCCCAGTCCCGGTGAACTGATCTCCATGATATAACTGTCTTCAATAAAATCATTCTCATCCAGTTTGTCACTGAATGCTCTGCTGACTGTCTCGCAGTCATTTACTGTAATTCCGCCTGGTTTGTCAATGTATCCTCTCAGATACCAGTTTCCTGCTTCCTTTACATATTCTACATCAACCAGTTCAAAGCCGTTAAGTTCTACGATCGGTGCCAGAAGTTCCTCTGCGCGCTTTTCATACTCTTCCCGTCTGCTCATTTTCCCACCTGCCTTTCCATGCAACAAATAAGAGTGGGCTCACGCCCACTCCTTTGTCAACAAGTTCTAATTTAGATGTATTGTAACACCAATTTCCGGCAATTGCAAGGCTTTTCCTGCAAAAACCTTGATTTTAGCGGATTTGTTGGTTTTATATACGTGGTTTTATTCCTTTACTGTCCCGTTTGGACAGTTTTATCCTGTTGAGAACATAGGGTTTATCATGATAAGTAATGGTATATTCCTGGCGGCTTTCCAGAAGATATGCATGATCCAGCTTATCTCCTTCTGCCAGTTTCATTCCACGTACCCCGATAGATGTTTTCTTCATAGCAGAAATATCCTGTTTCTGAAATCTTAAGAAATATCCGCCTTCACTCTGGAATACCACCTGTTCCATTTCATCCGCAGAACCCACAAAGATCAGAGAATCCTCTTCAGCAAGTTTCGTAGACACGATCGTTCTCTTCGCCACATCAAACTCTGCACCACTCACCAGCTTGCACATGGATGCAGCAGTGACAAACAGAAGTGTATTTTCTTTTACAGATGCCAGTGGTGCTACATAGAGCATACGTTCCTGTGCACTGTCATAATTGCTCAGATTATCTGCCGGTGTCCCCTTATCCCTGAAACGACCAGCGGAATATCTGCCACCTTGATACTGTGCATCTTTCCATTATCTGTAAAGATACATATCTTATCTGTATTCATACAGTTAAACACATATTTGTTCTCTGCATTGGCAGCTTCTTTATTTCTCTCATATGCAGACTTATCAATGGTCCGCATATATCCGAAGCGATCCATGAGGAAGGTGACTTCCATCTCCTCCACCTTCTTTTCTTCATAGACAACTTCTTCTGCATTCTCGATCACTGTGCGGCGTTTCGTACCGTATTCTTTCTTGATCTGATCCAGTTCTTTCATGATCACTTCTGCCATGGAATCATAATTATTCAGGATATCTTCATAAACGGAAATGTTCTTCATTGTTTCTGCATAATCTGCCTGAAGTGCCTCGATCTCCAGACCGATCAGTTTGTACAGACGCATATCCAGGATCGCAGCTGCCTGTTTTTCTGAAAAATGCAGCTTCTGCGCAGCTTTCTCGCTTGATTTGCTCTTGAACCTGATTCCTTCTGTCACACCGTCAACCAGGCATTTCTTTACCTGTTCTCTGTTCTTGCTTCCTCGCAGGATCTCGATGATCAGGTCGATCACATCACATGCCTTGATCAGACCTTCCTGGATTTCTTTCTTCTCCTGCTCTTTATTCAGAAGTGTGGTGTACTTTCTGGTCGTGACATCGAATACGAAATCTACGTGATGCTCGATCACCTGCTTCAGACTCAGAGTCTCCGGTCTGCCATCCGCAACTGCCAGCATATTCACGCCAAAAGTATCTTCCAGCTTTGTCTTCTTATAGAGCATATTTGTAAGATTCTCTACATCTGCGTCTCGCTTCAGGTCAAGAACAATACGGATTCCCTCTTTGGAAGACTGGTTGGAAATATCCACGATATCTGTTGCCTTCTTGTTTTCCACAAGAGACGCAATATCATTCAGAAATTTTCCGATATTTGCCCCGATCATTGTGTAAGGAATCTCTGTGATCACAAGCTGCTGTCTGCCGCCTTTGAGCTTCACTGTCTCCACCTTACCTCTGACACGGAGCTTCCCTGTTCCTGTCTCGTAAATCCTGAGCAGGTCATCTTTATTTACTACCAGACCACCTGTCGGAAAGTCCGGTCCCTTGAGATAGCGCATCAGCCCTTTGACACTGATATCGTTATTCTTCATATATGCCTTCACCGCATCTACCACTTCACCCAGATTGTGAGGCGGAATACTGGTTGCCATGCCGACTGCAATACCGTCTGCTCCGTTTACCAGCAGATTCGGGATTCTGACAGGAAGTACCACCGGTTCCTTCTCTGTCTCATCAAAGTTCGGCATAAAATCTACCACATTCTTATCCAGATCTTCGAGGAAGACATCCTGTGTCAGTTTCTCCAGTCTGGCTTCTGTATATCGCATGGCAGCTGCACCGTCACCCTCGATGGAACCGAAGTTTCCATGTCCGTCGACCAGTGTTTTGCCTTTTTTAAAATCCTGAGCCATTACCACAAGTGCTTCGTAGATAGAACTGTCACCGTGTGGATGATATTTACCCATGGTATCACCTACGATACGGGCACATTTTCTGTATGGTCTGTCATAACGGATACCCAGTTCATACATATCATACAGAGTTCTTCTCTGTACAGGTTTCAATCCGTCACGCACATCTGGCAGGGCTCTGGAGATAATAACACTCATGGCATAATCTATATAGGATTTCTGCATGACCTCCGCATAGTCGGTGGGAATCACATTCTCCTGTTTTGTTTCCATTTAATTTCTTTCCTCCATCTCAGACACATATCCATGTATCTGTCTTAATTTCCACATAACACTCCGGCAAAATCAGATGTCCAGCTCTGCATCCTGTGCATGCTCATAGATAAACTTCTTTCTCGGCGGGACATCGCTTCCCATCAGGATCTCTGTCACGCTCGATGCAAGTCTCGCATCCTCAATCTCCACTCGCTTCATCATTCTTGTCTCCGGATTCAGAGTCGTTTCCCAGAGCTGCTCCGCATCCATCTCGCCCAGACCTTTATATCTCTGAAGAGTAAAGCTTCCCGGCTTATGGGCACGCCTGTATCTCTCCAGTGCCTTATCATCATACAGGTATTCCTCCTGCCCCTTCTTAGGCATGACTTTATATAATGGCGGCATGGCAATGTACACATGTCCCTCAGTGATCAGATCCGGCATGAAACGGTAGAATAAAGTAAGGAGCAATGTGGAAATATGCGCCCCATCCACATCGGCATCAGCCATGATCACGATCTTGTCGTAGCGAAGCTTTGTAATGTCAAAGTCATTTCCGTATCCTTCGGAGAATCCACATCCGAATGCATTGATCATGGTCTTGATCTCCGCATTGGCAAGCACTTTGTCAATGGTTGCTTTCTCTACATTCAGAATCTTACCTCTGATAGGAAGGATTGCCTGGTAATTACGGTTACGTGCAGTCTTTGCGGAACCTCCCGCAGAATCTCCCTCTACGATAAAGATCTCGCACTGGGAAGGATCCTTTTTCTCACAGTTTGCCAGCTTTCCGTTAGAATCAAAGGAATATTTCTGCTTTGTCAGAAGATTGGTCTTAGCTCTCTCCTCTGTTTTACGGATCTTTGCTGCTTTCTCTGCGCAGGAAAGGATGGTCTTAAGAGTCTCCAGGTTTCTGTCAAAATAGAGTACCATCTGCTCTCCTACAACCTTTCCGGTTGCGCGTGATGCATCCTGATTATCCAGCTTTGTCTTGGTCTGTCCCTCGAAACGCGGTTCCGGATGCTTGATGGAAACAACCGCTGTCATTCCGTTACGGATATCTGCACCTGTGAAGTTCGGATCCTTGTCTTTAAGAACACCAATCTCTCTCGCATAAGTATTCATGACTGTAGTAAATGTAGTCTTAAATCCGGTCAGATGAGTACCGCCCTCTGCATTGTAAATGTTATTACAGAAGCCCAGTACATTCTCACGAAATTCATTGGTAAACTGGAATGCCACCTCTACCTGAATGCCGTCTGCTTCCCCTTTCAGGTAAACCGGATCATGCAGGACTTCCGCACTGTGGTTCAGATCCTTGATAAATCCAATGATACCGTCCGGCTCATGATAGGTAATATCCTCGACCTCTGCGCCTCTTTTATCCTCAAAGCGAATGGTCAGTTCCGGATTCAGATATGCAGTCTCATGAAGTCTGCTCTTTACTTCTGTTGCTGAGAATCTTGTCTTCTCAAAAATCTCCGGATCAGGCAGGAAATTAATACTTGTTCCGGTCTGTCTGGTCTTACCCAGCTTCGGCAGCAACCCTTCCTCAAGTTCAATGGTCGGGATTCCCCGTTCATAGTGATCATGATGCACATATCCGTCACGACTGATCTTAATGTCCAGATATGTAGACAGGGCATTTACAACCGAAGAACCTACTCCATGAAGTCCTCCGCTGGTCTTATAGGCAGAATTATCAAATTTACCGCCCGCATGAAGAGTTGTAAATACAAGTCTCTCTGCCGACACTCCTTTCTCATGCATATCTACCGGAATTCCTCGTCCGTTGTCTGTTACTGTACAGGAACCATCTTTCTCCAGAACTACATGGATCAGACTGCAGTATCCTGCCAGATGTTCATCTACTGCGTTATCTACGATCTCATAAATGAGATGATTTAATCCTTTTCGTGAAACACTTCCGATGTACATTCCCGGACGCTTCCGAACCGCCTCCAGGCCTTCCAGGACAGAGATGCTCCCTGCATCATAGGTGTTTTTCTTTGCCATGTCTGTTACATTTCCTTTCTTTATATTAACCGGATTGCTTACTGTAAATCCGGGAATGATTTTTTGCATTACAAACATTTGTTCGTATTATAACCCAATTTTTATTCTTTTTCAAGTGCGAACTTTCCCTTACTTTCCCTTGTCAGCTGAATAAAACACAAAAAATAATCAGAACCGAAATTCTGATCCTTTTCTGACTGTAAGCCTGTTCTGTTATAATTTGAGTGCATTTATCTTATCATTGGTTTTTTCAGCTGTCAACTGTTTCGTTTTGCCCGCAAGGCTGAACTTCCAGTGCCTGTTTTCAAATTCTTAATTATCTTCGATAGCGTACCAAATGAAAGAACTTCAGCAGCTGCCCATACAGGCACCCCTCCATCATGATTATCAAAATTATGTTTTATAAACACATGTTACTGTCAAGCTTTCTTTTGTAAAAAATCGGCAACTTTCCATTGTTTTTTGAGATTATGCCTATTTCGACATGGGGTATCCCAATGTCAGCTCTCTGCAGATAATGATGATGATACACCTGTCAAATATTCATAGTTACTGGTATACGTACCTATTATATAATATGAATTCCTGCGGTTCCTATTTTCTCATACTCTTTACATTTTATTTTTTGTTGGCATCGGAACAAATTCCAGCTTTAATTGCATTCCTAATCCCTGTGCAAGTTTTTTCACCATACTCAGGCTGGGATTTCTTGTTCCATTCTCAATCCGGCTTATATCTGCCTGCGTAATTCCGGTTTTAGCTGATAAATCTTTCTGTGTCATATTCTGCTGCACTCTTGCGTCAATCATCGCCTGGATAATATCATATTCCGGTTGCAGTGCATCATATTCTGCCTTTACTTTAGGATTCTGCAATGCTCTTTTTTTATAATCTTTATAGCTACTCATCGCCATACCTCCGTTCATAATCTGCTTTATACTTCTTTGCCAGTTCTTTTTCTGCCTTTGGTGTCTTCTGTGTTTTTTTATAATTGTCCGCAATGTTTTTGCCAGCAACTTAGGCTCCAGAGAATCCAATAATTCCTGCACAGGGCATCTTCCATCTTCTGTATCATATAAAATGATCTCGTACATTAGTATGCTCCTTCCTCTTTATAATTATAATATGTCGTATTCAACATATTGTCAAGATGCAGTCGACGTCTTTCTTTTTTTGCAATACTTTTCAGCAGATTTTTTAATAAATTAGCGAAATCTGGTATAAGAAGTAGCATCCCACTGCCACAGTAAGATACGGTCTATTTTATTTATGACAAAAAAGGACTCTTGTTTTTCAAGAGTCCTTTTTTATTGCCTTGTATTCTGCATCTGAAGAAGTGAAAGGGAATAGGATAAAAACCGGAATTTCTTTTGCAGAAAACAGAGTCAGAACAAAAGATGGCTGCCGGAATCGGTATCGCTATCGGTTGGAACATTGTTGTCGTTTGAGTGATCAGTGTCGATTGGGACATTGTTGTCGGTTGAGACATTATTGTCATTTGAGTGATCAGTGTCGGTTGGGACATTATTGTCATTTGAGTGATCAGTATCGATCGGGACATCCGTGTCGATTTGTGGAGGCTGCGGATCTGTTGGTTCTGGATCCGGATAGGACGGATACTAGGGAATCGGAGTTGCTGTCGGCTCCGGAGTTGCTGTTGGAATCGGAGTTGCTGTCGGAATCGGAGTTGCCGTTGGTTCCGGTGTAGGCGTAGCTGTCGGTTCTGGAGTCACCGTTGGTGTGGGCGTAGCTGTTGGAGTCACTTCTGGCTTTTTTTTCGCCAGTACTTTAATATAAAAACTGAAACTCTTCGATCCAACTTTTGCGTAAATGTATGTCCCTCCTTTGGAACGGGCAGTAACGAATCCTACTGAATTAACACAAGCAACTTTTTCATTTCGGGAGCTCCAGGATATCTTCTGAGTAGTATCGTTTAATCTTAAACGGTAACTCTGGCCTTCCTCAAGAGTGATATATTTTTCTCGTTGGTAAGGCTCTTCGACTTTAACTATACAGGTATATTTTCTGCCAGTTGTATCTACTACTGTAATTGTTGCTCTTCCGCGCCGCAGACCTATTATCATTCCTTCCTTTCCTTCTTTAACGATAGAGACTGAGGCCACTTTATGTTCGCTGCTGGAAATGCGCTTAATAGAAGCACCCTTTAAACATAAAAAAATTACTCTCATATCGGACAAGAGTTACTTTTGTCCTGCTCAATCTTGCTCTAACAATAACCCTGCATTGCAAAGTTTGTTTCCCTATTGTTGCAGTGATGATAGCTTTTCCGGCATTTTTACCTGTGACTTTACCTTTTTTGGAAACAGATGCAATATTTTCATCAGATGAAGACCATTTTACAGCTTTGTCCGTACCTGATACCTTTAAAGTGGTGCTTGTTCCTGAAGGCAATGAAATCACAGTTTGGCTAAGCTTTGGAGTCGCCGCTCTTACTGATGATGAATCAAAGGATATGGCCGATGACAAAATCAAGGCAATGGCCAGGAATATGCTTAGTGTTTTTTTAAATTTTTCATGCGTCCTCCTTAATATTATTTTATAAATGACGTGTTATTCTTTAAGTATCTTTACAGTAGAAATATTTGTAAGAAACAGAAGCTATTTCTTTGTCTTGAATTTCTTCATTGATGAGTATGGACTGTAAACTCTGGATTTGTCTTTGGAGGTTTGGTTCCATGCCCGTATGGTCACATACCAGGTGCCTTTCTTT
>ENA-OQKV01000277-OQKV01000277.1-human-gut-metagenome-genome-assembly--contig:-NODE-277-length-21208-cov-6.407381_pt1 | contig 21208 bp, 14 predicted proteins | sample MGYA00242655_ERZ504811 | MGnify/ENA primary metagenome ERZ504811 (study PRJEB26092, sample SAMD00036406) | human gut metagenome | host: Homo sapiens | study: EMG produced TPA metagenomics assembly of...
TAAACGAGAGTATAAGCGGAAAAATCACAAGCTAACATGTGAAACGAGGGGACAAAAGATGGAAAAATAATTGCAGGCCTGGTGCAGATGGATTCTGGGCCGGATATGAATGAAAATATGCGCATGGCCGAGCAGTATGTGCAGGAGGCGGCGGAACAGGGAGCGAAGCTGATTCTTTTCCCGGAGACCGCAGAATACACGGGAGCAGACATGCCGGGGCACGCAAGTGCAGTGCCGGGCTACGTCAGCCGCCGGTTTTCCAGCCTTGCCAAACGGTACGGTGTCTATCTGCACTGCGGCAGCATGACGGTACGGCGCCATCCGGGGCGTCCGTCCAACACGTCGTTTCTGTTCGGACCAGATGGAGAAACGATTGCAGAATACAGCAAAATACATATGTTTGATGTAAATATTCCGGGCAGTGTCTCCTACGAAGAATCACACGAGATCTGCCCGGGAAATGAAATTGTTCTTGCGGACACGGCGCTTGGCCTGTTCGGCATGAGCATCTGCTACGATATCCGCTTTCCGGAACAGTACCGGCTGATGGCATCCTCCGGAGCAGATGCATTTCTGATAGCGGCGGATTTTACGAAAGCAACGGGAGAGCGCCACTGGGAAGCACTGCTGCGCACGCGCGCCATTGAAAACGGATGCTACGTGCTCGCCGCCAACCAGTGCGGCCAGAAAGCGCGGTTTGAGGCGTACGGCCATTCCATGATCATTGCGCCGGACGGCGAAATTCTTGCGGAGGCAGATGATACCCCGCAGGTACTCATCGCAGAGCTGGATCCGGAAGTGCTGGAGCGGACAAGAAATGAAATCCCGTCTCTGGAAAACAGGAGAGACGATCTTTACCGTGTAAGCTCGGGAAACGTACGGATTTATGAAGAATAAAAATGCAGGGAGGAAATAAGAAGATGGATCAGTTTATACAGTATACCCCGACGGAAGTCGTGTTCGGAAAAGAGACCGAAAACCAGGCAGGCGCTGAGGTAAAGAAATGGGGCGGCACAAAGGTGCTCGTCGTTTACGGAGGCGGAAGTGCAAAACGGAGCGGTCTTCTGGAACGAGTGGAAGCATCTCTTGCAAAAGAGGGCCTTGCCTTTGAAGAGCTTGGCGGCGTAAAACCAAACCCGAGACTTGCCCTTGCCGAGGAGGGTGTGAAAAAAGCAGTGGAAATGCAGGCAGACTTTATTCTTGCCGTCGGCGGCGGAAGCTCGATTGACACCGCAAAAGCCGTTGCGCATGGAGCTGCAAATCCGGCGGAGGCACTCTGGGATATCTGGACGAAAAAAGTACCGCTGACAAAATCTCTCCCGGTAGGAGCGGTTCTGACGATACCGGCAGCCGGAAGCGAGATGAGCGATTCAGCCGTTCTGACAAACGAGGCAATCGGCAAAAAGGCCGGCATCAACACGCCGTTCAACCGCTGCAAATTTGCCATCATGAATCCGGAGCTGGCAGCAACCCTGCCGAAATACCAGATTGCCTGCGGCGTAACCGACATCATGATGCACACGATGGAGCGCTATTTCATTCCGGAGAGCCAGTGCGAGATGACGGACGAGATCGCAGAGGGACTCCTCCGTACCGTAATCAAAAACGGACCGAAGGTTCTGGAAAACCCATCCGATTACAATGCGATGGCGGAAATCATGTGGTGCGGAAGCCTGTCACACAATGGACTGACGGAGTGCGGACGCGGCAAAGATTTTTCGGTACATAAATTCGGCCATGCGTTAAGTGCAAAATACGATGTAGCACACGGCGCATCCCTGGCGGCAGTCTGGGGTGCCTGGGCGAAATACCAGTACGATGAGGAGACGGTTCTCTGGCGGTTTGCACGGTTTGCAGAAAAAGTCTGGGGCATCACAGAGGGAAGCGATCACAAACGGGCAACGGAAGGCATTGAGCGCACAGTAGCGTTCTTCCATTCGCTCGGCATGCCGACCTCCCTGCATGAGCTTGATATCCCGAACCCGTCGGATGAGGATCTGCGTGCCCTTTCCATGGATGCAACACAGCAGGACACTGTAAAACTGTCCCGCATCCGCAAGCTGGGCGCACAGGAAGTATATGAGATTTACCAGATGGCGCGATAAAAGGAGGAAAACCAGATGGCAAAAAAGAAAATCGCAGCACTGCTGATCGCAGCGGCCGTTGCGGCGGGAGGCTGGGTGCTTCCGGCAAGGGTAAGCGCAGCAGAAAATGACGGCACGGCCGTAACCTGGCAGCAGGATGAGACGGAAAGTTCCGAGCAGAATTCGGATGAGGAAGCGGCAGCGCAGGAGCAGAGCGGTACTTCGGAAAACGAGACGCCGGCTGTTACGATTCCAGGTGAGGACAACGAACAGGAGCCGGAAGAGAAACTTCCTGCCGGCTGGGTGAAACAGGAGGACGGAAGCTGGAAATACAGAAAAGAGGACGGCACGATGGCCGCCAGCGAGTGGATCACCCATCTGAACCGGAGATATTATCTGAATGCAGACGAAATCATGTGCACGGGTCTTTCGATGGTCAACGGAAAGCTCTATTATTTTGAGAGCTGGGGCGGAGCCGGATTCCAGGGCTGGAAAAAAGTCGGCGGGGCATGGTACTATCTGAACGAGGACGGAAGCGTCAAAACGAATGAATGGTTCGTTCACGACAAGAGAACATACCATGTAGATGAAAACGGTGTGATGAGCACCGGACTGCAGAAGATTGACGGAACGCTCTACTACTTCGAGAGCTGGGGCGGAGCCGGATTCCAGGGCTGGAAAAAAGTCGGCGGAACATGGTACTATCTGAATGAGGACGGAAGCCTCAGAACGAATCAGTGGTTTGTGCATGATAAAAGAACGTACCATGTAGACGCAGACGGTGTGATGAGTACCGGCTGGCAGACGATTGACGGCGTTGATTATTACTTTGAAAGCTGGGGCGGCATGCGCGTGAACGCCTGGGCGGCCAAGGGCAGTGACTGGTATTACATGGACAGCAACGGAACCCCAAAAGGGGAAGGCTGGCTGCTGTATGACAAGAACTGGTATTATCTGAGGCAGGACGGCAAAATGATGCACAGTGAATGGCTGTGGTATGATAATAACTGGTATTACCTGCAGAGCTGGGGCGGCATGTATAAGAGCCAATGGGTAACGATCAAAGGCGCAACGTATTACTTCCGGAGCTGGGGCGGTATTTACAAGAACGGCTGGCAGGAAGTGGACGGAAAAACGTATTACTTCCGAAGCTGGGGCGGCATCTATAAGGATACCTACATCGACGGCTATTACGTTGATAAAAACGGTGTCCGCCGGAACAGCAAAAATATCTGCGTGGCAATCGACGCAGGACACCAGAGAAGAGGAAACAGCGAGAAAGAGCCGATCGGACCGGGATCATCGACCTATAAGGCGAAGGTTGCTTCCGGAACATGCGGTGTGGCAACCGGCATCAATGAGTATGAGCTGAACCTTGCGGTATCTTTAAAGGTACGCGATATCCTTGAGGAGCGCGGCTACGATGTTTACATGATCCGCGAGACGCACGACGTCAATATCAGCAACTCCGAGCGTGCAAAACTTGCCGTGCAGAACGGAGCAGACATTCTCGTGCGTGTACACGCGAACGGAGATTCGAACCAGTCGGTTTACGGAGCACTCACGATGGCACCGAGCAGCAGAAATACGTATCTTTCCGGTGATGTGGTCAGCAAGAGCCAGAAGCTCTCCCAGAAGATGATCGCAGCATTCTGCAAAGACACCGGTGCGAAGAACCGCGATGTGATTTACACCGATTCCATGAGCGGCATCAACTGGAGTACCATTCCGGTCACGATCATTGAGCTTGGCTTCATGAGCAATCCTTCCGAGGACCGTTTGATGGCAACCGAGGATTACCGAAACAAGATGGCACAGGGAATTGCGGACGGAATCGACGCATATTACGAATAAACAAAGGGACCTGCCTGAAATGGGCGGGTCCTTTTTGTATGCAAAAAAAGAAAGCGGAGCGAGTCCGCTTTCTTTTGGGAATCCATAGGATCAGATCTTATTTGTTGTTGTTTTTCTCCAGCTCCTGCATTTTCATCGCACGAACCTTCAGCGGCAGACCGAACAGTGTGATGAATCCGTCTGCATCGTGGTGATCGTAGAGATCGCCGGTGGTGAAGGAAGCAAGAGACTCATTGTACAGGCTGTACGGAGAAGACTCGCCGGCTTTGATGATGTTGCCTTTGAACAGTTTGAATTTTACTTCGCCTGTTACATATTTCTGGGTGACATCAACGAATGCCTGGATTGCCTCGCGCAGAGGAGTGTACCATTTTCCTTCGTAAACAACCTCAGCAAGCAGGTTTCCGAGATCTTTCTTTGTTTTCAGGGTCTCACGGTCGAGAATCAGCTCCTCTAACTGCTCATGTGCAGCCATCAGGATGGTTCCGCCAGGAGTCTCATAAACACCGCGGGATTTCATGCCGACAACACGGTTCTCAACGATATCAACAATACCGATGCCGTGTTTTCCGCCCAGCTTGTTCAGCTCGGTGATGATTTCAGAAACTTTCATTTCTTTTCCGTTTAAGGTCTTCGGAACGCCGGCCTCAAAGGTCATGGTTACGTACTCGCCTTCGTCCGGAGCTTTTTCCGGAGGAGTGGTCAGTACGAGAAGATCGTCGTAGTTCGGCTCGTTGGACGGATCCTCAAGCTCAAGTCCCTCATGGCTGATGTGCCACAGGTTACGATCACGGCTGTAGCTGTGGTTTGCATCAAACGGAAGGTCGATGCCGTGTGCTTTACAGTAAGCCAGCTCGTCTTCACGGGACTGCATGGTCCATACATCGGTCATTCTCCAAGGAGCGATTACTTTGATATCCGGAGCAAGGGCTTTGATGCCGAGCTCGAAACGGATCTGGTCATTTCCTTTACCGGTAGCGCCATGGCAGATGGCAACAGCACCTTCTTTTCTTGCGATCTCAACGAGTTTCTTTGCGATAACCGGACGTGCCATGGAAGTACCGAGCAGGTATTTGTTCTCATAAACAGCGCCTGCTTTTACGCACGGCATGATGAAGTCTTCACTGAACTCGTCGATAACGTTTTCGATATATAATTTGGAAGCGCCGGAAAGTTTTGCTCTCTCATCGAGGCCAACCAGCTCGTTTCCCTGGCCGCAGTCGATGCAGCAGCAGATTACTTCGTAGTCAAAGGTCTCTTTCAGCCACGGAATAATGGCAGTAGTATCAAGTCCGCCGGAATAGGCAAGTACAACTTTTTCTTTCATAATGTAAGATCCTCCTTGGATTTCTCGTGCACCTATATGCGCGGTGCATCGTCAATGACTAAAATATACATCATACGACAGGATTATGCAAGCTTTTTTTCAGAAATTCAAAAAAAACTTGCATAATATACATTTGAGGTGTATACTTATGCAATCGACGGTATATGACAGCAGAAAACAAAGATTTTTCATTGAAAAAAGAAAATAATTGAGCTATCATAAAGAGAAAAGAAAAAATGTCCGGCAAGACAAGAAAACGGGCGAAAGAAAAAAGGAGAAAAAGGTATGATCAGAGCAGGAATTATCGGTTCTACAGGATATGCAGGAGGCGAGCTGGTGCGTATTCTCCTGGGACACAAAGATGTGGAGATTAAATGGTATGGTTCCAGAAGCTATATCGATAAGAAATATGCGTCGGTTTACCAGAATATGTTTCAGTTAGTAGACGATGTCTGCAAGGACGACAACATGGAGCAGCTTGCAAAGGAAGTAGACGTCATTTTTACAGCAACTCCGCAGGGACTCTGTGCTTCCCTGGTAAATGATGAAATTCTTTCGAAAGTAAAGGTCATCGACCTGAGCGCCGATTTCCGTATTAAAGATGTAAAAACGTATGAAGAGTGGTACAAGATCGAGCATAAATCCCCGCAGTATATCGACGAGGCGGTTTACGGACTGTGCGAGATCAACCGTGAGAAAGTAAAACAAGCGCGCATCGTGGCAAACCCGGGATGCTATCCGACCTGCTCAACTCTTTCGATTTATCCTTTATTAAAGGAAGATCTGATTGATGGAAACACCATCATTATTGATGCAAAATCAGGAACTTCCGGAGCAGGAAGAGGAGCGAAAGTGGACAACCTCTACTGTGAGGTCAATGAAAACATCAAGGCATACGGCGTTGCCGGCCACCGCCACACACCGGAGATCGAGGAGCAGCTTTCCTATGCAGCCGGCTACCCGATCACCCTGAACTTCACCCCGCATCTTGTTCCGATGAACCGCGGCATTCTCGTAACGGCATATGCATCCCTGAAAAAAGATGTGACTTACGAAGAGGTTAAAGCCGTTTATGATAAGTATTATGCCAACGAGCAGTTTGTACGTGTTCTCGATAAGGATGTCTGCCCGCAGACGAAATGGGTCGAGGGAAGCAACTATGTGGATGTCAACTTCAAGATCGATCCGAGAACGAAACGAATCATCATGATGGGTGCGATGGACAACCTGGTCAAAGGCGCAGCAGGACAGGCGGTACAGAATATGAACCTGATGTTCGGCCTGCCGGAAAACGAAGGCCTGTGCATGCCGCCGATGTTCCCGTAAAAAAGACAGAAGCAGACAACAGACGGAATTTACGAAAAGTGAGGATAAAAGAATGAAAAAGATTGAAGGAGGCATCACTGCTGCAAAAGGTTTTCAGGCAGCAGGCGGCGCAGCAGGAATTAAAAAACAGGGCGTAAAGGATATGGCACTTGTCTACAGCGAGGTACCGTGCGTAGCAGCAGGAACCTTTACTACAAACATCGTAAAAGCAGCTCCGGTCAAATGGGACCAGGAGATTGTATACAACCATCCAACCGCACAGGCAATCGTCTGCAACAGCGGAATCGCCAATGCATGCACCGGCGAGGAGGGCTATGGCTACTGCAGAAAAACCGCAGAGGCAGCATCGGCTGCACTTTCCATTCCAGAGGACTTCGTTCTCGTTGCATCGACCGGTGTTATCGGAAAACAGATCCCGATCGATAAGATCGCAGCCGGCGTGGAAATGCTGAAACCGCAGCTTGCAGCTACAAGAGAAGCCGCAGCTACAGCAGCACAGGCGATCATGACAACCGACACCGAGCCGAAGGAAGTTGCTGTTCAGATCGAAATCGGCGGAAAAACCGTAACGATCGGCAGTATGTGCAAGGGCTCCGGCATGATCCATCCGAATATGTGCACCATGCTGAGCTTTGTGGCAACCGATGCCAATATTTCGAAAGAGATGCTGCAGAAAGCACTGAGCGAAGTCGTACCGGACACCTACAACATGGTTTCCGTAGACGGTGATACTTCCACAAACGATACCGTTCTCCTTCTGGCAAACGGTCTTGCCGGAAACCCGGAAATTACGGAAGAAAACGAGGATTACAAGATTTTCAAAGAAGCACTCTTTGAAGTCAATAAAACACAGGCGATGCACATCGCAGGCGACGGCGAGGGCGCAACCGCACTGTTCGAAGTGACGATTCAGGGAGCCGAGAGCAAAGAGCAGGCCGTGACACTGGCAAAATCCGTCATCACATCGAGTCTGACGAAAGCGGCAATCTTCGGCCATGACGCCAACTGGGGAAGAATCCTCTGCGCGATGGGTTACTCCGGAGCAAAATTCGATCCGGAAAATGTAGATCTCTACTTTGAGAGCGCAGCCGGAAAACTGCAGATTATCACGAAAGGTGTTGCCGTTGACTACAGCGAGGAGGAGGCAACGAAGATCCTCTCCGAGCCGAAAGTAACTGCGACCGCCGACATCCACATGGGAGAGGCGACAGCAACGGCATGGGGCTGCGACCTGACCTACGACTATGTAAAAATTAATGCGGATTACCGTTCTTAAAAACATTCGGATGAAATTCTGAGGGAATACAACGAAAACGTGCCGGGAAATCGTATTTTCGGTACAGCAGAACCAGGAATCAAAAGAGGAGAGCGAGGAAAAAATCATGGTAAATCAGATGTATCTGGACAAAGCAAATGTGCTGATCGAGGCACTTCCTTATATTCAGCGGTTCAACCGCAAAATCATTGTCATCAAATACGGCGGAAGCGCAATGGTGGATGAAGAGTTAAAGAGAAACGTCATTCAGGACGTAGTTCTTCTGAAACTGGTCGGCTTCAAACCGATCATCGTACACGGCGGCGGAAAGGAAATCAGCCGCTGGGTCGGAAAAGTCGGCATGGAACCGAAATTCGTCAACGGCCTTCGTGTAACGGATGCCGATACGATGGAAGTGGCAGAGATGGTGCTGAATAAGGTCAACAAAGAGCTTGTCACCATGATTCAGTCACTCGGAGTTAATGCTGTCGGCATCAGCGGAAAAGACGGCGGACTCTTAAATGTAGAGAAGAAGCTGTCCAAGGGCGAGGATATCGGCTTCGTTGGAAATATCAAGAACGTAAACCCGAAGGTGCTGTACGATCTTCTGGAGAACGACTTCCTTCCGGTTGTCTGCCCGGTAGGCATGGATGATGATTTCAATACTTACAATATCAACGCAGACGACGCGGCATGCGCCATCGCTGAGGCGTTAAATGCAGAAAAACTGGCATTCCTGACCGATATCGAGGGTGTCTACAAAGATCCGAAGGATCCGGAGAGCCTGATTTCCGAGCTCCACGTACAGGAAGCAAGAGATCTCATCACAAACGGAAATGTCGGCGGCGGCATGATTCCAAAACTGCAGGGCTGCATCGATGCGATCGGGAACGGCGTATCGAGAGTCCACATCATGGACGGAAGAATCCCGCACTGCCTGCTGCTTGAGATCTTTACGAACAAAGGAATTGGTACGGCTATTTTAGGGGAAAACAAGGAGAAATTCAATCATGAAGACGAATGAGTATATGGAACAGACCGAGCAGTACGTGCTCCACACCTATAACCGGTTCCCGCTCGTGATCGACCACGGCGAGGGCGTTCATCTGTATGACACCGACGGAAAAGCATATCTGGACTTTGCGGCAGGTATCGCGGTATATGCGCTCGGCTACAGCAATGACGATTATAAAAAAGCAGTGAAAGACCAGGTGGATAAAGTCATCCATGTTTCCAACCTGTTCTACAATGTTCCGATGGGCTCCGCGGCAGAAAAGCTGGCGAAGGTATCCGGCATGGATAAAGTATTCTTTACGAACAGCGGTACGGAGTCGATCGAGGGAGCCATCAAAGTAGCGAGAAAATACGCTTACTTAAAAGACGGCAGCAACGATCACGAGATCATCGCGATGAACCATTCCTTCCATGGAAGAAGCCTTGGAGCGCTTTCTGTAACAGGAAATACGCATTATCAGGATCCGTTCAAACCGCTGATCGGCGGCATTAAATTTGCGGATTTTAATGATCTGGAGAGCGTAAAGGCACAGATTACCGACAAGACATGTGCGATCATCATGGAGACTGTACAGGGCGAGGGCGGTATCTATCCGGCAACGAAAGAATTTTTACAGGGCGTGCGCGATCTGTGTGACGAGCACGATATTCTGCTGATCCTCGATGAGATCCAGTGCGGCATGGGAAGAACAGGAAAGCTGTTCGCATGGCAGGATTACGGCGTACAGCCGGATGTCATGACGTGTGCAAAAGCACTTGGCTGCGGCGTTCCGGTCGGCGCCTTCGTGCTGAATAAAAAGACGGCAGAGCATTCGCTCGTTCCGGGAGACCACGGAACGACATACGGCGGAAACCCGCTGGCCTGCGCGGCTGTCAATGCTGTATTTGAATGCTATGAGAAACAGCACGTCGTAGAGCATGTAGCAGAGACGGCTCCGTATCTGGAGAAAAAGCTGGACGAGCTGGTGGAAAAATATGACTGCCTCGCAGCACGTCGTGGAAAAGGCTTTATGCAGGGCCTTGTCGTAACGGGCCGTCCGGTCGGAGAAGTCATTAACCGCGCGATTGAGAACGGACTTCTTGTGATTTCCGCCGGAAGCGACGTTCTTCGTATGGTACCGCCGCTTGTGATTACGAAAGATGACATCGATGAGATGATTGAAAAACTGGAGAAAGCATTACAGTAATGTGAAATAGACAGCCGTCTGGTTTCCTATGCAGGAGACCGGGCGGCTGTTTTCCTGCTGTCCCTCGGTTCTGTATAAAAACGGGGAAAAAAGGAATAGTATAAAATGTACTCTCGGGGCCTTTCTGCACTTGCTTTTACGGCCGATTTTCCGCCAGCTGCACCCAAATTTCATCAACGTACGCACCGCGTACGCCTCAGAAATTTGGGCACAACTGACAAAAAATCTTCTCGTAAAATCAAGCGCAGAAAGACTCCGAGAGTACATAAAAAAACAGCAGGAGGAAGAATCAATGGCGGGAATTTTAACAGCGCTGCTTTCCGGCGCACTGATGAGTATTCAGGGCGTTTTCAACACAGAGGTGACGAAACAGACGAGTACATGGCTGGCGGCCGGCTGGGTGCAGATTAGTGCGTTTGCCGTCTGTCTTGCGGCATGGTGCATCACCGGGAGGGAGCCGATCGGGGATATGTTCCGCGTAAAGCCGTGGTATCTGCTGCTCGGCGGGGCAATTGGCGCGTTTATCACGATCACGGTTATCTGGAGTATGGCAGGGCTCGGCCCGGCGAAGGCGGCGATGCTGATCGTCATTTCCCAGCTCGCAGCGGCGTGGCTGATTGAACTGTTCGGCCTTTTCGGTATGGAAAAAACGGATTTCACCGTGCGCAAGCTACTCGGCATGGCAGTGGCAGTTGTGGGAATTGTAGTGTTTCAGTGGGAATAACGATTAAGATTTCTACTTGTATTTTTATGGTTTCTTCGATACAATAGAAACGTAGTTATGCGTACACAAGGGACCCTTGCGCGTCAGATGCGAAGCGGAAGGGAGTACACAGCATGAAACTGAAAAAACAGCAGAACAGAGGCAGAAAACATGCAAAAATACTGGCGGCGATGCTGGTTTTTTTTGCTCTGCGGATGCAACCACAGGGATACAGAATACAAACTGTCAGATAGCACAGGCGGGAGCACGGCGGAAACCGTTTTCGGGAATCAGAAGGAAGTGGATGAGGAGCAGACGGTTTCCGAAAAAAGCGCCGGAGAAACCACAGGCATTCCGGAAAAACGTGAGGCACAGGAGGCAGCACCGGAAGAAACGGTGCAGGTTTATATCTGCGGTGCGGTCGCTTCCCCCGGTGTCTACACGCTGCCGGGCGGAAGCCGCGTAGTGCAGGCTGTGGAAGCGGCAGGCGGATTTCTGCCGGATGCTGAAGAAAAAATCCTCAATCTTGCACGGAAAATCGAAGACGGAGAGCAGATCACCGTCTGGACGCGCGAGGAGGCAGAAAACATGGAAAGCACGGAAACGCCGCAGCAGAATACGGACGGCACGGAGCAGGCTTCCGGTTCCGGCAAAGTCAACCTGAACACGGCCGGAAAAGAAGAACTGATGACACTCTCCGGCATCGGAGAGAGCCGTGCGGATGCCATCATCGCCTACCGCGAAGCAAACGGCCCGTTTGGTTCGATTGAGGAGATTATGAACATTGAGGGCATCAAGGGAAAGATGTTTGAAAAGATAAGGGGTTCTATCGAGGTTTAGAACAAGAAGGAGAAGAAATGGCAAAGAAAGTTCTTGTAGTTGATGATGAAAAACTGATCGTAAAAGGAATCCGCTTCAGCCTGGAGCAGGACGGCATGGAGGTTGACTGCGCATACGACGGCGAGGAAGCACTCTCCATGGCAAAAGAAAAAGAATACGATATGATCCTTCTGGATCTGATGCTGCCAAAGCTGGACGGATTGTCCGTCTGCCAGCAGATCCGTGAATTTTCCAACGTTCCGATCGTCATGCTGACCGCAAAGGGCGAGGACATGGACAAAATCCTGGGACTGGAATACGGCGCAGATGATTACATCACAAAGCCGTTCAACATTCTGGAAGTAAAAGCACGCATCAAGGCCATCATGCGCCGTGCGGCCCGCCAGGAGCCAAAAGAAGAGAAAGCAAAAGTCGTACAGGTGAAAGACCTGCGGATCGACTGCGAGGGCAGAAGAGTATTCATCGGAGACCGCGAGATCAATCTGACTGCGAAGGAGTTCGACGTGCTCGAGCTTCTCGTCTTCAATCCGAACAAGGTGTACAGCAGAGAGAACCTGCTGAACATTGTCTGGGGCTATGAGTACCCGGGCGACGTGCGCACCGTAGATGTACATATCCGCCGTCTGCGCGAAAAGATCGAGAAAAATCCAAGTGAACCGAAGTACGTTCACACAAAGTGGGGAGTTGGTTACTATTTCCAGGCTTAAAATCAAAGAAAAATGGAAGTTTCTGCGGAGTCTGCGCTTCCGCATCACGGTGATTCTTGTGATCATCGGCATTGTACCGTGTGTGATCCTTGAGAAGAGCATCGTAAACAGCTATGAGGACCGTGCGGTATCGGTGCGCAGCATTACCGTAAAAAATCAGTGCGATATTATCTGCAACCAGCTCATCCAGCAGAATTACATGGAAGATCCTGGATCGGATGTCATCAACGGACAGCTCAGTATGCTGACGAATATCTACGGCGGCAGAATCCTGATTATTGACCAGGATTTCCGCGTCATCAAAGATACGTACGATATGGACCGCGGAAAGACGATTATCTCGCAGGAGGTCATCCAGAGCTTTCAGGGCAAGGAGACGAGCCAGTACGACCGGAAAAACAACTATCTGGAAATGACGGTGCGGATTCAGAATACCGAGACGAAGGAGACGCTCGGCGTTATGCTCGTCAGCATTTCGACGGATGAGATCCGTGCGAATATGAAAATTCTGGAGACGAAGGGAATGACGATTCTTTCGATCATTGCGCTTCTCGTGCTGGTTTTTGGCTATCTGCTCGCGGGCATTCTGATGAAGCCGTTCCAGAAGGTCACCCGTTCCATCGAGGACATCACCGACGGCTATCTCGACGAAAGCATTTCTGTTCCGGATTACCTCGAGACAGAGCTGATCACGGACGCATTCAACAAGATGCTGACCCGCGTCCGCACGCTCGACGATTCCCGCCAGGAATTTGTTTCGAACGTCTCGCATGAGTTAAAGACGCCGCTTGCGTCCATGAAGGTTCTGGCGGATTCGCTGAACGGGCAGGAGGGCGTTCCGGTGGAACTTTATCAGGAGTTCATGCAGGATATTACCTCGGAGATCGACCGCGAAAACCAGATTATTACCGACCTTTTGTCGCTGGTCAAGATGGATAAAAAGGTGGCAGACCTCAATATCACCCAGGTCAATATCAACGAGCTGTTAGAGCAGCTGCTGAAGCGGCTTCATCCGATTGCCGCACAGAAAAATGTGGAGCTCATTCTCGACAGCTTCCGCCCGGTCAATGCGGAGGTGGATGCGACGAAGCTCTCGCTGGCGTTCTCGAACCTGATCGAAAACGGCATCAAGTACAACAACGAGAATGGATGGGTGCGTGTATCCTTAAATGCGGATCACAAATATTTCTACGTGACGGTGGCAGACTCCGGCATCGGCATCCCGGAGGAGTCGATTGCGCATATCTTCGAGCGTTTCTACCGCGTGGACAAGTCCCACTCGCGGGAAATCGGCGGAACCGGCCTTGGCCTTGCGATTGCGCGGAGCGCGATTGTCATGCACCGGGGAGCGATCCGTGTATACAGCAAAGAAAACGAGGGAACGACATTTTCCGTGCGGATTCCTCTGAATTACGTGATGTAGGAGGTGGCGCACATGAAACGGATACTTGGCGTACTGCTGGCTGGCGTGCTGCTTCTTAGCGGCTGCGGGCAGTGGCAGAAGAGCCAGAAGGAGTCGGCGTATCACCTGTACTGCCTGGACAAAACCGGCACAACACTGGTGCAGGAGCCGTATGAACCAAAAGAAGGAACGGATCAGAAACTGATCAAGGAACTGGTTGACGCGTTGCAGGAGAAACCTGCCAAGGACGGAAACCAGGCACTTCTTTCCAATGGGATTTCCATCAAGACGTATACGCTGGAGAACGGGCTCCTTACGCTGAACTTAAGTGGAGAGTACGGAGAGCTTGCGCGGCCGCAGGAGGTTTTGGCGCGTGCAGGACTGGTGCGTACCTTTGTGCAGGTTCCGGAGGTGGAGCGCGTGACGCTTCTGATCGACGGGGATCCGTTAAAGGATTCCAAAGGACGCGAGATCGGAACGATGACGGCGGACAGCTTTCTGGAAAATTCCGGAAGGGAAATTTATCAGTATCAGTATGCGACGCTGACACTGTATTTTGCAAATGAAGCAGGCGATCATCTTGTGAAGGAGACGCGGCGGGTGCCGTACAGCACGAACATTCCGCTGGAGCGTGTCGTGGTGGAGCAGCTGATGAAGGGACCGAAAGAAGACGGCCACTATGCAGTGCTGCCAGATACGATGAATGTCTTAAGTGTCACGACATCCGATCGGATTGCCTATGTGAATTTTGACAAATCTTTTAAGGATTCTGCGCTTTCGAGTGTGGCGGAGCAGATTCCGATTTATGCGGTGGTGGATTCCATCACGGCGAACTGTAAGGTGGATAAGGTGCAGTTTTCCATCAACGGAGAGAGCGATGTAACCTTCCGTGAAACGATGAAACTCAATCAGTTCTACGAGGAAGACCTGTCTTATCTGGAGGAAAAAGATACATGAGAAAACGGCCCATGTGCCTGGCGTGTCTTGGATTCATGCTGGTACTTGTGCTGCTGCGGATTGCGGGCGTGCCTCTTGGCACGCCTTTTTCTGACCCCAAATACGAAAACGAAGCGCAGCAGGGCAGGAAGGTGTGGATTGCAGGGACAATTGAAACGTATGAGAAAAAGAGCAGCAACAACGGGTATGTGCTGCGCGGGGAGGGAAGCAAAGGGAAAATTTATCTGCTCGCAAAGCGGGGAGATCTGCCGGTCGGAGCCGCTGTGCGGGTGTACGGAACTGTAAAAAAGCCGGAAAGCCCGCGCAATCCGGGGATGTTTGATGAGAAAACATATTATGAGGGAAAAGGCTGTGCGTTCTACGTGATTTCGGAGCGGGAGGAAGTTGTGGATGTCGGGCGGTGGAATCTCGGCGAAGCGCTCCGGCTGGAGCGGGAGCGGTGCTGTGCCGTTTTAAAAGAAATGATGCCGGAGGAGGAGGCAGGTGTGCTTTCTGCGATGCTGCTCGGGGAACGGTCGGAACTCACGGAGGAGACGTATCTGGCGTATCAGCAGAGCGGTCTGCTGCACCTGATTTCCGTTTCCGGCATGCATCTGATGCTGCTCGGCATGGCACTCCGACGGCTGCTGATGGCGCTGCATCTGCCGAAAACTCCCGCGTCTCTGGCAGCGGCCGCCGGTATGGTGCTGTATGGCATGTTTACCGGCAGCGGAACGGCGACCGTGCGTGCAGTGGTGATGTTTGCGGTGCGGATGGGAGCTGTCGCAGTGGGAAGGACGTATGATTCCTTAAGTGCGCTCTCTCTTGCGGCAATTCTGATGCTGTCAGAAAACCCCTTGTATCTGGAGCAGAGCGGGTTCTGGCTTTCGTTTGGAGCAGTAACAGCCATTTCCGGGGTTTATCCGGTTCTGGCGGGGGAGAAGGCGGAACGGAAGAGACGCGGGGAAAAAACAGGGCTGGAAAAGCTTGCGGCGAAAGGAAAAGAGGCTGCGATGGTGTACCTTTCCCTGCAGCTTGTCATGATCCCGCTGCAGGCGTGGTATTTTTATGAGATTCCGCTCTTTGCGTTTCTGCCGAATCTGTTTGCAGGAGCTGTCATGACGGCGGTGCTGCTGACGGGTGCTGCGGGGCTTCTGGCGGGACTGGCAAGCGTGAAAGCGGGAAGTGTTGTTCTGCTTCCGGCGCGGTTCCTGCTCACACTTCTGCGGCAGATGACAGCGGCGGTCGCACAGATTCCGGGAAATGTGTGGATCTGCGGTCAGCCGGAAAAATGGCAGATGGCAGGATATGGAATCATTCTGACCGGTCTGCTGGTGATACTGTATGTGCGAAAACGAAAACGGGAGATGAATCCGGATGGGGCAAAACGAAAAGGTGCGCAGGCACGAAGGCGGGAGCGGATGCTCTTTGGTATTACCATGTTTTTTGCCTGTGTTCTGCTTTTTTACCGTCCCCGGGAAACGTTTTCCATTACAGCGCTGGACGTCGGCCAGGGCGATGCGCTGGTGGTGGAGAGCGGCCGTTTTCTGATGCTGAATGACGGCGGGAGCAGCAGTGCGTCTGCGATCGGGGAAAAAAGGATTCTCCCGTATCTGAAACAGCGCGGCATTGCCGCTCTTGATGCCGTTGTTGTCACGCACCCGGACGCAGATCACACGAACGGAATCCTCGAACTGCTGGAGCTGATCGGGGAGCAGAAAACGGCGCTTCGCATCCGCCATCTGTTCCTGCCTGTGTGGATGAAAGGAAGCGAAAAAAGAAAATCCTTTTATTTTAGCCGCACAAAAAGCGGGAATTATGGTAGAATATCTAAAAAAGGGAGACGAGATCCGTGCAGGAGAACTCACCGTATCGGTGCTTCATCCGGGAGCGGGCGAAGACTATACGGGAGAGGAAAACGCCGGAAGTGTTGTATTACAGCTTTCCTGCGGTGCCTGCCGCGCACTTCTGACGGGAGATCTGGAGGGAAGCGGAGAAGAAGAGGTCCTGGGGGCGGCAGAGCGGTGCCAGATTTTAAAGGTGGCGCACCACGGCTCGAGAAATTCAACGAGCGAGGCATTTCTGAACCGCATACAGCCGCAGATCAGCCTGATTTCCTGCGCGTGGCCGGGACGGTACGGCCATCCGCACCGGGAGCTGCTGGAGCGGCTTCGTGCCTGCAAAAGCCATATCTACGGAACACCGGTGGATGGAGCCGTGACAGTACAGCTGAAGCGTGACCGCCTGGCGGTTCACGGATACTGGTCGGATGTGGAATTTCCCGTCTCCTGAATGGTCAAAAGCTCCGGCTGCTGCGGCACTGCGCAAACGTGCTTTGGCCGGAACGAAAGAAAGAGGATGGAATGAAAAGCATTTTAGAAGATATCAAAACGCAGAATTTTAAGCAGGCCTACCTGCTCTACGGAGAAGAAGCCTATCTGAAGCATCAGTATAAAAACAAGCTGAAAAACGCACTGCTGCCGGAGGACGACACGATGAATTTCTCCCGCTTTGAGGGGAAAGGAACCGAGATTCCCAAAGTGATTGACCTTGCGGAGACGATGCCGTTTTTTGCGGACCGCCGTGTGATTCTGCTGGAAAATACAGGATTTTTCAAAAACAAAGCCGACGCGCTGGCAGACTACATGGGATCCCTGCCGGATTATCTGGTGCTGATCTTCGTGGAGGAGGAAGTCGATAAGCGGAACCGTATGTACAAGGCGGTGCAGAAGCAGGGAAGAGCAGTAGAATTTGCTCGTCAGGACGAAAAGACGCTGATGACCTGGGTACTCGGCATGATGAAAAAAGAGGGAAAAAAGATCACGCGCCAGGATATGGAAGATTTTTTTGAAAAGACGGGCACGGATATGGGAAATATCTCGCAGGAGCTGGAAAAACTGCTCAGCTATACGATGGGAAGAGATGTGATCACGCGGGCGGATATCGAGGCAGTCTGCACAACGCAGATTACGAACCGGATTTTCGAGATGATCCGCGCGGTAACGGAGAAGAAGCAGCGGAAAGCGCTCGATCTGTATCAGGATCTGCTGGCTTTAAAGGAGCCGCCGATGCGGATTCTCTTTCTGCTGGCACGCCAGTTCAATCTGCTGCTGCAGGTCAAAGAGCTGCTGGCAGAGCACTGTGATCAGGCGACGATCGCAAAACGGACGGGACTGCAGAGCTTCGTTGTGCGGAACTATATTCCCATGTCGCGCCAGTATGCGGCGGAGGAATTAAAAGCGGCGGTCAATGACTGCGTGCAGATGGAAGAGGACGTGAAGACGGGAAAAATTTCCGATCTGCTGAGCGTGGAGCTGCTGATTACGAAATACAGCAGGGCGGCGTAAGAGCAGAGTTTTCTATAGCAAGACCCGAAAATAATGCAAAAAAGGACAGTGCTGCTGAGCGCGAATTGCAAGGAACAGATTTGAAGGCGTACCGGGTACGACGAAAATACTGTGACGCAGTAATTCACGCTCTGCGGTGCTGAATTTTTTGCATTATTTTCGGGGATTGCTATAAAAAGAACAAGGCGTACCGGTACAGGAAAACTGGCCGATACGCCTTGTTCTGTGTTTATCAAAAGATCTGTCGCGGCGCACTCTTTTGGTAAGCATAAAAAAAGAACCCAGCCACATGACGGTATGACTAAGTTCTCTTTGGTTTATATTTTTATTATGCGATTGAGTTTACAGCTTTGCTCAGATTGGATACTTTTCTGGCAGCGTTGTTTTTATGATAAACGCCTTTAGAAGCAGCCTTGTCGATGGTAGAGATCGCATTTACTAATGCAGCAGCAGCAGCCTCTTTATCGTTTGCAACAACAGCAGCATCTACTTTTTTCATAGAAGTCTTAACTGCAGAACGGATTGCTTTGTTGCGGTCTGCCTTTGTCTGATTTACCAGGATTCTTTTCTTTGCGGATTTAATGTTAGCCAAACTGTACACCTCCAATATTTTTAAAATTAATGTGATTTAAGGGATGTTATTCAATGGAACAGACACGGGCGCTCCACTGAAACATGCTTTATTATCCTATAATATTTCGCATGGTTTGTCAATACATATTTTTGAAAAAATTGCAAAAACTACAACAAAAATACAGGAGAAGGAGAAAAGTATGATAGGAAAGTATAGGATGCGGACAGACCTGGCGATGGAGAATCAGGAAAAATTTGAGAGGGACCATGTGGAGATCTCCGGGGTCGAGATTGAGAAGAAGAAAAGAAAGGCGGAAATTCAGACAACCATTGTGAAAATCACATCGGAGCAGGGTGCAAAAATGATGGGAAAGCCGAAAGGGACGTATGTGACGATCGAAGCGCCGCTGCTTTTGACGGCAGACGAGGAGGAGAGCCGGAAAGCGGCGGAGGAGTTTTCCCACTGTCTGATGGAAATGGTGCCGGAAGCGTGCGGATCCGTTCTTGTGGCCGGCCTCGGCAACCGCGGTATCACGCCGGATGCGCTCGGGCCGGAGACGGTGGAGCAGCTTAACGTTACGCGCCATCTGGTGCGCACCTACGGAAAGAAGGGCCGGGAAGTGAGTGCCATTGCTCCCGGCGTTATGGCACAGACGGGCATGGAGGCAGTGGAAATCCTGCGCGGAACGGCAGAACAGACCCATCCAGATGTGATTCTCGCCGTGGATGCCCTTGCCGCATGCAGTATTCACCGGCTGAACTGTACGATCCAGCTTGCCGACACCGGAATCTGGCCGGGCTCGGGCGTCGGAAACCACCGCAATGCCTTAAATCAGGAGACGCTCGGCGTGCCGGTCATCGGAATCGGTGTGCCGACCGTTGTAGGGGCAGGAACGATCGTCCACGATGCCGTCGCAGGCGTTCTGGAATCGCTGGAGGAGTCCGAGATGGATGAATTTCTGGGAGAAGTCATTTCACCGGCGCTCGAAAGCCTTTACGTGACGACAAAAGAGATCGACGAGATGGTCCGCCGCCTGGCCGGGGTTCTTGCGGCAGGTATGAATCAGGCATTTTCCGGGGAACTGTAACATATCATGAATATGGTGATAATATGTGGAATGCCAGGCGAAATGGACGATGGTTCGGATGGGGATGTCTTTTCCTGTCCTGCAGTATACTGCTGTTCCGCAGTGCAGCGGTTCTCCGGAAAAATCATTTCTTAGAGGGGAAAGTTCTGCTGCAGCGGGCGGCAGCACAGGCGGAGCAGTTATCCGTGGATGTGATGATGCCGCTTCTTTTTTATGACGGAAAAGAGGACGGAAGGGGATGGATGGAAAATCTCCTCGCGGCAGTGCGGGATCAGATACCGGCGCTTCGGGAGGGAAGCACGGCAGAGAATACGCTGTCTGCCGGGACAGAAGCAGCGGAAACGGATACGGCGAAGCAGGATTCGAATCCGGGACCGGGAGCAGAAAGAGGGCAGACAGAATCGAAGGAGCAGGGAACTGAGGAAGATCAAAAGGATGGAACTCAAAAAGATGAAACTCAAAAAGATGGAATGGAAATCACGGAGCCGGAGCAGACGGAAACAGGAATCACAGAACCGGCAGCCGGAGAGTCGGCATCAACGGCAGAACCCGAAGCGCCGCAGTCTGTCCCGGAGGAGACCATCGAAACCGGCGGCGCACCGCGTGAGATTCTCTACCCGGAGGCCGACACGATTCAGGAGACAATTTCCCCTGACCTTCTTGCTGACCAGCAGGCGCTCCTGAACCGCTTCTTCGTTGTCGATCCCAACACTTCGGTCCTGCCGGGCGAGATCGACGGCAGCACCCTGCTCGGAAAAGACCTGACCCTGCCGGAAAATGCCGAAGGCCCGCAGATTCTGATCTATCATACCCATTCGCAGGAAACCTTCGCCGATTCCCGGCCGGGAGAAAGAGCGGACACGGTAATCGGCCTCGGTGATGATCTGCAGGAGCTTCTGGAAAAGCAGTACGGATACGAAGTGCTTCATATTACAGAGGCATTTGACATGAAAGAAGGCTGTCTCGAGCGGAGCCGCGCCTACAACTACGCGGAGCCGGTCATCGCAGCGGCGCTGGAAGAACACCCGTCCATTCAGGTCGTGATCGACCTGCACCGGGACGGGGTCAATGGTTCAAAACGTCTTGTGACAGAAATCAACGGAAAGCCGACCGCGCAGATCATGTTTTTCAACGGCCTTTCCCGCACGAAAGAAAGCGGCGAACTGACAAGCCTGCCCAATCCGTATCAGGCGGAAAACCTTGCATTTTCCTTTCAGATGGAGTATGAGGCAGAACAGTATTATCCCGGCTTTTCACGCTGTATCTATTTAAAAGGCTACCGCTACAACCTCCATCTCCGCCCGAGATCTGTTCTTCTCGAGGTTGGTGCGCAGACGAATACGGTCGAGGAGGTGAAAAATGCAATGGGGCCGTTTTCGGATATCCTGCATAAAGTTCTGTCGGGCAAAAGTCCGGCATCAGGCGGATAAATTTATCTTGCTTTTTTGAGTGGAATTTCGTATCATACAAAATAGACAGATTGCGGGAGTGCGAATATGGAGCAATCTGGTATCGTAGGGAAAAAGCAGGAGGAAAAAACTTGTCAGGAATAGATCAGAGTAAAA
>ENA-OQKV01000278-OQKV01000278.1-human-gut-metagenome-genome-assembly--contig:-NODE-278-length-21207-cov-3.717410_pt1 | contig 21207 bp, 20 predicted proteins | sample MGYA00242655_ERZ504811 | MGnify/ENA primary metagenome ERZ504811 (study PRJEB26092, sample SAMD00036406) | human gut metagenome | host: Homo sapiens | study: EMG produced TPA metagenomics assembly of...
ATCCGCCGCAGGAGATGCTGGAAGAAGACATCGACTCCAACCGGCTGTTCGTCTATACGGTGAACGGCCGTCTCGAGGCGGTGTTTGCCTTCATCCTCGGGCCGGACCCCGCCTACGCGAAAATCGAAGACGGCCAGTGGCTCAACGATGAGGTGCCTTACGGCACCATCCACCGGCTGGCCTCGACGGGTGACCGCAGGGGCGTGGCGTCTGAGGTCATCGCATGGTGCCTCGAGCACTGCGAGAGCCTGCGGGCCGACACCCACGCCGACAACAAGATCATGCAGCATCTTCTCGAGAAGAACGGTTTTGCCCGCTGCGGCATCATCTATGTGGAAGACGGCACGCCCCGCGTCGCCTACCAGAAGCTGTCGGCCACCGTACACATGCAGGAAGAATAAGGAGGGACTGGCATGAAGATCACACAGGTAAAGCTGGGCCGCATCTCGACCCCGCTCCGCGTCCCCTTCAAGACAGCGCTGCGCACCGTGAGCAGCGTGGAGGACGTCATCGTTGAGCTGCACACCGACACCGGCGCGGTGGGCTGCGGTGAGGCACCTCCCACCGGCGTCATCACCGGCGACACCACCGGTGCCATCATCGGCGCCATCCGCGACCACATCGCCCCGGCCATTCTGGGCCGCGATCTCGACGAGTTCGAGGATCTGACCGCCGCCGTGCAGAAGGCCCTCGTCCACAACACCAGCGCCAAGGCTGCTGTGGATATGGCCCTGTGGGACCTGCTGGGCCAGAAGTACAGCGCCCCGGTCTACCGGATGCTGGGCGGCGCGCGCAGCAATATCGTGACGGACATCACCATCAGCGTCAACCCGCCCGAGGAGATGGCCCGGGACGCCCGCACCGCCATCCAGCGCGGTTATGACTGCCTGAAGGTCAAGGTGGGCATCGACCCAGAGCTGGACGTGGCCCGTCTGGCCGCCGTCCGCGAGGCCGTGGGCAAGGACGTCAAGCTCCGCATCGACGCCAATCAGGCGTGGAATGCAAAGCAGGCTGTCCGCATCCTCGACCAGATGCAGGAGAAGGGCCTGGACATCGAGTTCGTCGAGCAGCCTGTCCCGGCGGCTGACCTCGAGGGGATGCAGTACGTCACCCGCCACGCCAGCGTGCCGGTGCTGGCCGATGAGAGCGTGTTCAGCCCGGCGGACGCCCTGCGCATCATGCAGACCGGCGCAGCCGACTTTGTGAACATCAAGCTGATGAAGTGCGGCGGCATCACCAACGCCCTCCGCATCGCCTCGGCGGCAGAGGTCTACGGCGTGGAGTGCATGATCGGCTGTATGCTGGAAGCCAAGATCTCGGTCAACGCAGCCGTGGAGCTGGCCTGCGCCAAGAAGATCATCACCAAAGTGGACCTGGACGGCCCGGTGCTCTGCAGCGAGGATCACATCCTCGGCGGCGCGGTCTTCGACGAGAAGAATATCACCGTTTCGGATGCACCCGGCATGGGCATCCAGGGTTTCGTCCCCGGCAAAGTGGCCTATCTGGACGACTGAAAAATCGGAAAAAATAAATAAGAATGACTACCCCCGGCAGACAAACTCTGCCGGGGGATTTTTCTGCCCTAAGCGGTGAAATATTTTAATTGTGTATTTTTACGGCGCACACATAAGGCGGCGCGGAGGAAGGCCGAAAACGAAAAAATCTGCCGAAGCAGCCCGAAAAATTCACTGAAAACCTTTGACTTTTCTGCCGTGTGTGCTATAATAACAACTGTCTTTGGGCAAGAGACAGGAAAAGTGTGCGTCGAGGACGCACAAATACAGAGGAGTGTTCTATATGATGAATGGTGCAAAAGCCATTGCGAAGAAGTACAATGAGGTCAGCCTCATCCTTCGCATCGTCGTCGGTCTGGTCATCGGCGCGGTGCTGGCGCTTGCGGTGCCGGGTGCAGGCTGGGTCGGCGAGCTGGGCAGCCTGTTCGTCGGCGCACTGAAGGGCATTGCTCCGGTGCTGGTGTTCGTCATCGTGGCGAGCGCACTGGCACAGGGCAGCTCCAAACTGGACCGCCGCTTCGGTACGGTCATCTGGCTGTATATGCTCACCACCTTCCTTGCGGCTGCGATCGCTTCGATCACCAGCTTCATGTTCCCTGTGTCGGTCGTTCTGGCAGACGCTGCCCAGTCGGACGTGGTGCCGCAGGGTCTGGGCGAGGTGCTGGGCACCCTGCTCACCAACTTCGTCGCCAACCCTGTCAGCTCTCTGATGAACGGCAACTACATCGGCATCCTGTTCTGGGCCTGCATGTTCGGCCTTGCCATGAAGAACATCGGCTCTGACACCACCAAGAAGTTCCTTGCCGATACCGCCGACGCTGTGTCGCAGGTGGTGCGCTGGATCATCAATCTGGCACCCTTCGGCATCATGGGTCTGGTGTACACCAATGTGGCCGGCAACGGTCTGGCCATCTTTACCCAGTACGGCAAGCTGCTGGCCCTGCTGGTGGGTACCATGCTCTTCATGGCGTTCATCGTTTCGCCCTTTATCATCTTCCTCTATCTGCGCTGCAACCCGTATCCGCTGGTGTTCCGCTGCCTGAAGGAGTCCGGCCTGACCGCTTTCTTCACCCGCAGCTCTGCGGCCAACATCCCCGTCAACATGGCCCTGTGCGAGAAGCTGGGCCTCGATAAGGATATGTATTCCGTCTCCATCCCTCTGGGCGCTACCATCAATATGGATGGTGCGGCTATCACCATCACCATCATGACGCTGGCTGCGGCCAACACGCTGGGCATCCCCGTGACCCTGCCTGCCGCCATCGTCCTGAGCGCCATGTCCGCTCTGGGTGCCTGCGGCGCTTCCGGCGTGGCCGGCGGCTCTCTGCTGCTCATCCCCATGGCCTGCTCCCTGTTTGGCATCTCCAACGATGTGGCCATGCAGATGGTCGGTGTCGGCTTCATCATCGGCGTGATCCAGGACTCTGTGGAGACTGCGCTGAACTCTGCCGGCGATGTGGAGTTCGCCGCGACCGCTGAGTATCATCAGTGGCTCAAGCAGAGCAAGCCCCTGCCGGCTTTCCTCCGCAAGTAATAGGCAAAACAAAATGGCTGGGGCCGTGAGGCCTCAGCCATTTTTCATGTGCGGAACTTGAAGTTCTTGAGGATATTGTTTAGGCTGCGCTCGATGTGCTTTGCCATTTCCTTCTGGGCGGCCTTGGCATCCTGCTTCTGGATGGCCTTGAGGATGTCGATATGTTCATGAGTGGACTTGATATAATGGTCCAGCTTCGGGGAGGCAATGCCCACGCTGGGGCCGTTCCAGAGACTGGACAGGAATTTGTAGAGCCGCTCGTTGTCTGCCGCTGTCCAGATGGCGGAGTGGACGGCAAGGTTCAGCTCTTCGTATTCCTCCGTTGAAACGCTGTCCATATGGCTTTGCAGAGCTTCCAGCTTTTTGATGTAGTCGGCGGCGTCCGGCATCCCTCGCTGGGCGGCGCGCTTTGCGGCCTCCGATTCCAGCAGGATGCGCATTTCGTAATGGTCGGTGATGTATTTCTCGTCGATGGTCTTGACGATGGCGCCCCGGTTCATCCGCAGCTCGATGAGGCCCTCGGCCTCCAGAGTCTGGAATGCTTCCCGCACCGGCGTGCGGCTGACGCCCAGCCGCTCGGCAGTCTCGGTCAGGCTCAGTTCATCGCCGCTCTTGTACTCGCCGGAAAAGAGCGCTTTTCGCAGGATGGCGGTGATCTGTACCCGAACAGGCATGGCTTTTTTTAAGCTGTCCATAGTGTGGTGTGCCTCCATAGGATCTGAAATCCCGGCTTTTCCGGACGGAAAGACCGGGATATTATTATTTTTCTATTTAAGAATATCATTTCCGAAATATCGTGTCAAACATTTTAGAAATAGAATATCGTATACGATATTCGTCGTTCTCCACAAAAAAGATGTCTGAAATTTAGAAATAGCGGAGAAAGCGGCCCATCCCTCTTGAAAACAGCGTTGAAACGTGGTACTGTAGAGCCACCGAAAAGAAATTGTATACGATATTCAAAATTCAAAAAAGAGAACGGGAGGATTCCACCATGCACGCCATCGAAAAAATCTTGGCCAAGAACAGCGGCAGAGCCGAGGTCCACACCGGCGAGATCGTGACCGCCAAGGTCGATTTTGCCGAGATCAACGACCTCTATCTCCAGACGGTCTATTCCTTCTACGAGATGGGCGGCGAGAAGGTCTGGAACCGGGAGCGGGCGGCTTTCGTCTTTTGATCACTACGCCCCCTGCCCCGACATCAAGAGCGCAGCAAACCACAAGGAGATGCGCGAGTTCGCCAAGAAGAACGACCTGCGCTTCCACTTTGACACCAACTGCGGCGTCTGCCATCAGGTCATGCCGGAAGCCGGCGTCATCTACCCGGGCATGATCGTGGTCGCCACCGACAGCCACACCACCACCCACGGTGCTTTCGGCGCGATGGGTACCGGCTGCGGCGCCACCGATATGGCCACCATCCTGATGACCGGCGAGCTGTGGTTCCGTGTGCCGGAGATCATCGAAGTCCGTCTGGACGGCGAGGCGCAGAAGGGCGTCTATCCCAAGGACGTCATCCTCGAAGTTCTGGGCCGCATCCGTGCTGACGGTGCTGTGTATAAGGCCATCGACTTCACCGGCAGCTACGTCGAGAAGCTGAACGTCGCAGGCCGCATGACCATCTGCAATATGGCAGTCGAGATGGGCGCCAAGACCGCCTATATGCAGCCCAACGCCGACGTGCTGAACTACGTGGATAAGCGTGCTGTCCGCCCCTACGAGGTGCAGTTCACCGACCCCGATTTCCAGTACGAAGAGAGCTATGTGTTCGATGTCTCCAAGATCGAGCCGAACCTTGCCTGCCCCAGCAGCGTCGAGAATGTCCATCCCCTGTCCGAGGTGGTGGCCAACGGCCCCATCAAGCTGAATCAGGGCTACATCGGCAGCTGCACCGGCGGCCGCGTGGAAGACATCGCCATCGCTGCCAAGATCCTGAAGGGCAGACACATCCCCGAGTATACCCGTCTGATCGTCGTTCCCGCTTCCAACGAGGTCATGCAGGAGTGCATGAAGGCCGGCTACATTCAGGATCTGATGAATGCCGGTGCTACCATCACCACCCCCGGCTGCGGTGCCTGCCTCGGCGCACATGAGGGCATCCTTGCTCCGGGTGAGGTCTGCATCACCAGCACCAACCGCAACTTCCCGGGCCGCATGGGCTCCACCGAGGCTCTGATGTACCTCGCCAGCCCGGCCACCGTTGCCGCCAGCATGGTGAACGGCTGCATCACCGACCCCAGAGATTTTCTGTGAGATTTGAAAAAGGAGGAACATTCTTATGAACAGTGAGATCACTGGAAAGATCATCGTCGTGGGCGACAACATCGACACCGACCAGATCTACCCCGGCTGCTATCTGGCCCTGACCGACCCGAAGGAGATCGGCAGCCACTGCCTGAGCGGCGTGGACGTGAACATCGCCGCCAACTTCCCGCAGGGCGGCATTGTGGTGGCAGGCCGCAACTTCGGCTGCGGCTCGTCCCGTGAGCACGCCCCCATCGCCCTGCTGAACATGGGCGCAAAGGCGGTCATCGCAGATTCCTTCGCCCGCATCTTCTTCCGCAATGCGGTCAATCTGGGCCTTGTTCCGGTCATCTGCAAGGGCATCAGCCAAAAGGTAAAAGAAGGTCAGACCCTGACCCTCGACTTTGTCAAGGGCGTCGTCACCGTGCAGGAGACCGGCGAGAGCTACCCCTGCGAGGCACTGGGCGAACAGGCCATGAAGATCCTTGCCGCAGGCGGCATCAAGCCTCTGATGCGCGCCCGCTTCGCAAAAGAAAAAGCAGAACAAAAAGCAGAGTAATGTGACGCGTGGAAAAATCTGGAGAAAAGAGTTAGAAGAGTTATAAGAAGTGTAAATTGAAGAGAAAGATACGGGGGCAGTTCGTGAGGAACGGCTCCCGGGAGGAAAAATTATGCCAATGGAACTTGTTTTTGTGATCGGAATGGCGGTCCTTCTGATCCTGTGTATCAAAGTCAAGGCAAATGCATTCATCTCTCTGCTGGCGACGGCGCTGGTCATGGGTATGCTCAGCGGCATGAGCGGCGCGGACACCGTCAGCGCCATCACCAGTGGCTTTTCCGGCACGGTCAAAAGCATCGGCATCGTCATTATTTTTGGCATCATGCTGGGCAACTATCTGGACGCGGCCAAAGGCACGAACCGGATGGCCTATGATGCGGTAAAACTGGTCGGCCAGAAGCGTGCAGGCCTGGCAATGGCCATCACCGGCTATATCGTTTCCATCCCCGTCTTTTCGGACGCGGCGTTCGTCATCCTGACTCCGCTGGTCAAGGCTATCCACAAGAAAACGAAGATCCCTCTTGCCATTCTGGCCGTCAGCCTCTCCGCCGGTCTGCTGTCCACCCACGTCTTCGTGCCTCCCACGCCCGGCCCTCTGGCAGCAGCGGGCCTTCTGGGCATCGACATTGGCCGTGCCATCCTCTACGGCGCATTCGGCGCAGTGTTCATGACGGCCGCAGGTTGGATCTTCGCGGAGCTCTACTTCCGCAACAAGCCTGAGAGCTTTTACACCTTCCGTGACGAAGAAGCGCAGAAAGAGGACGAGGCTGCCCCGTCCATCGACGATGACAAGGACCTGCCCGGCACCTTTGCCAGCCTGATGCCCCTTGTCGTGCCTATCGTGCTCATCCTGCTCAACACCACCTGCGGCATGATCCTGCCTGAGGATTCCCCCATCCTGTCCATCGTCTCCTTCATTGGTGATTCCAACATCGCTCTGGCCATCGGCGCAGTCCTGTCCATCATCACCCTGGGCAAGCGTCTGGGCGGCAAGGCCATCATCGACATCATGGACAAGACTCTGAAGGACGCCGGCCCCATCGTGTTCATCACCGCAGCGGGCGGCGCACTGGGCCAGGTACTTAAAGTTTCCGGCGCAGGCGACAGTCTGGCACAGATGGTGCTGAATACCGGTCTGCCCTTCATCCTCATTCCCTTCGTCATCTCCGGCCTGCTGAAAGTCGTGCAGGGCTCCGGCACGGTCGCAGTGACGACGGCGGCAACGCTCTGCGCTCCCATTGCAGCCAGCCTCGGCCTCGACCCCATCCTTATCTTCCTGGCTTCCGGTGCGGGTGCCCGTCTGTGCTGCCACGTCAACGACAGCTATTTCTGGGTCTACACCAACTGCATGGGCTTTGATATGAAGACGGGCCTCAAGACCCTGTCCATCAGCAATCTGTCTATGTCGCTGGGCGGCTTGCTTGCCACCTTTATCTGCAGCCTGTGGCTGTGATAAAAACAGTATTCTCCTAAGCCTTTTTCCACGCTCATTTTCTCCAACCAAAAGCAGCTCAGCCAAAAACAGACCGTGCCGCCGAGAGCTAAGCTCCCGGCGGCACGGTCTGGCTGTTTTATAAGAATTTAGTCCATGAGCTTTGCTTTCTGCAGAGCGGTGATGATGAGGGGGATGAGCACCAGCTGTGCGATGATGCCCGGCACAGCGGTGAAGAGCGCGCCGGACAGGAAGGCCGAGAACGGGAAGCTTGAGCCGGACAGGCCCGCCAGCACGAAGCGGACCGCGCCCCAGACGAGGCGGCCAGCCACCATGGCTGCTGCGAGGGTGGCGTAGGTCATGGGCAGGGTGTGCTTCACCCGGCGGTAGAGCCAGCCGGACACGGCGCCGTAAGCTGCCAGCTCAAAAGCCATCGAGATGGCGATGGGGAACATCGGGGGCATCCCGAAGAGCACCGAGCGGAGCAGCGGGGCCGCAAAGCCCACAGCCAGACCCCAGGGTCCGCCCAGCACGAAGCCGCAGAGCAGGATGGGGAAATGCATCGGGCAGAGCATATTGCCTACCTGCGGCAGATGGCCCGTCACCATGGGCAGCACGAAGGCCAGCGCCAGAAAGAGTGCGGCCAGCACGACATTGCGGGCCGGAGAAGCGTTTTTGGTTTTCATCTGTTTCCTCCTGTGACTGCGCCGCAGAAAAACAGAAAAAGGGGCCTGCCAGTCGGCTTGCAAGCCAACGGCAGACCCCTTCATGGCGTCTGTTTCAAAAATGCGGCGGCTGAAAAGAGTGTAGGGCGGGCTTCGGCCCGCAGGCCCGGCTTCCTGCCGGAAATCGTGAAAATTATAGCAGAGTGCCGCAGGATTTGTCAAGACCGCTCCCGGACAGGCTGCAAATTGACCAAAAAAGAAAGCGTTTGGAGCAGTTTTTGACCGCCTGTGTACATTTTGCTGAAAGAAGCTTGACCTTTTTGCACAGAATAGATAATATAAACTTGAATTATAGCGCAATGGGGCGGCGGGAGCTGTGCCTTGCGCGGCTGTATACTTGCAACTTCTGAGGTTCATACGGGAGGACCATCATGACAAATGCAGAAAAGCTTACCCTTGCCAAGCACGCCTGTCACATCCGCATGGGCGTGATCGAGGGAACTCACAGCGCCAAGTGCGGCCATCCGGGCGGCAGTCTGGACATCGCCGAGGTGCTGTCTTATCTCTACTTCGTGGATATGAACATCGACCCCAAGGAGCCGAAAAAACCGGATCGCGACCGCTTCGTGCTGTCCAAGGGCCATGCAGCTCCGGCACTTTACGCCACGCTGGCCGAGCGCGGGTTCTTCCCGGTGGAAGACCTCAAGACCCTGCGCAAGATCGGCAGCTACCTGCAGGGCCACCCCAACATGAATGAGACGCCGGGCGTGGATATGTCCACCGGCAGTCTGGGTCAGGGCGTGTCTGCCGCCTGCGGCATGGCTCTGGGCGCAAAGCACAGCGGCAAGCCCATCAATGTCTACACCATCCTCGGCGACGGTGAGGTGGAAGAGGGCGAGTGCTGGGAGGCTTTCATGTTTGCCGCCCACTATAAGCTCTCCAACCTCTGCGTCATGCTGGACCGCAACCACCTCCAGATCGACGGCACCACCGAGACGGTCATGAACAGCGCCCCGCTGGAAGAAAAGCTCAAGGCGTTCAACTTCAACGTCCTGACCATCAACGGCCACGACTACGACCAGATCGAGTCTGCCATCAAGGCGTTCCACGCCGAGAACGACAAGCCCACCTGCATCATTCTGGACACCGTCAAGGGTACTGGCGTCTCCTTTATGACCAACTCTGTGGATTGGCACGGCAAAGGCCCCAACGACGAGGAGTACGCTGTGGCCATGCAGGAGCTGAACGCAGCCTACGCCGCGCTGGAACAGGAGGACAAGTAAGATGGCAGATGTAAAAATGATCGCTACCCGCGAGAGCTACGGCAATACTCTGAAAGCACTGGCCGCTGAGGGCCACGACGACCTGGTGGTCCTGGACGCCGACCTCGCTGCCGCTACCAAGACCGGTATGTTCCGCAAGGCTCACCCGGACCGCCACTTTGACTGCGGCATCGCCGAGGCCAACATGATGGGCGTCGCCGCCGGCCTGTCCACCATGGGCTATGTTCCCTTCGTGTCCAGCTTTGCGATGTTCGCTGCGGGCCGTGCCTTTGAGCAGATCCGCAACTCCGTGGCCTACCCCCACCTGAACGTGAAGATCGGCGCTACCCACGGCGGCATCTCCGTCGGTGAGGACGGCGCTTCTCACCAGTGCTGCGAGGACTTCGCCCTCATGCGCAGCCTGCCCGGCATGACCATCATCTGCCCTGCCGACGACGTGGAAGCACGCGCTGCTGTCCGCGCCGCCTACGAGATGCAGGGTTCTGTCTACCTTCGCTTTGGCCGTCTGGCTGTTCCCGTGTTCCACGACGAGGCCAACTATCACTTCGAGATCGGCAAGGGCGAGCAGCTCACCGAGGGCAGTGATATTGCCATCGTGGCCACCGGCCTGATGGTCAACGAGGCCCGCAAGGCCGCCGAGACCCTGGCCGCCGAGGGCATCCACGCCCGCGTCATAAACATCCACACCATCAAGCCTCTGGATGAGGACATCATCCTCAAGGCTGCCAGGGAGTGCGGCAAGATCGTCACCGCCGAGGAGCACAACGTCATCGGCGGTCTGGGCGAGGCTGTCTGCTCCCTGCTCAGCGAGAAGCTGCCCACCCCTGTCCGCCGCGTCGGCGTGCAGGACAAGTTTGGCTGCTCCGGCCCCGCCTGGGACCTGCTGAAGGAGTATGGGCTGGACGCTGCCACCATCTGCAAGACCGCAAAGGAAATGCTGGGCAGGTAAACCCCGTATCCGCCAAATAACACCAACCCCCCGGCACCCTTCCGAGCCAGTATGGCTTTGGAGGGTGCCGGGGGGGTTGTTGTATGCGACCCTGTTTCGTCATAATGCCGGGAATCCGGGTAAAAAGCTGTGCTATCCGACAAAATTTCGCGAATTTGCGAAAATCTATTGCAAAACAGACGAGGGGGGGGGGGGGGGTATAATGTTTGCCGACAAGACTCCCGCACCCTGCGGGGGCTGGATGATGAGACAGGAGGAAACAAAATGAAGTGGGTCAAAAGATTTGCCGCCGGATTTCTGGCAGCAGCAATGTCTCTTGCGCTGCTGTGCGGATGCAGCGGGAGCGACGGCGTGCTGGCGAACGCGAAAGAGATCGAGCCGGGCAATAGCATGTGGTTCCGGCATGACCGCTGGGAACAGGTCAATAGCGGCTCGAATTACACGAGAGTATACACCGACGAGCTCAGCGGAAAGAAACTGATTGTCTCGCAGGCAGATTTTGGCCGATGCTATGTGGGCACCGAGCAGAACGGTATCCTGCGAGTGAACAGTACAGACTACTACTATGGCGGAGAGGACGCAGACAAGAATACATTGCAGGTCGGCTTTTATGAGGTCGACCGGGAGGGTAAGACCTATAAGAGCATACAGGAGGTAAAAGGTGTCGAGCGGGTGCTGACAGACTTGAACCTCTGTTGGGGCAGAGGTAGGCCTTCTGACCCTGTGCGGATTCCGCTGAAGATGAGAGCGGGCTCCTATGTCAAAAAGAACACGTTGTACTATGTGGAGAGCGCAGAATTCGAGAGCGGCACGGCAATCATCTATTACCCAACCGCAAGCTCGGAGGACGATGTCTCCAACAGCGCCTTGTATGTGGATGTTTACCTTCCGGGCAAGAGCGGCGTTCAGGCACATTTCACCTTGGGAACGCTGAATCACGAGGCATACACTACTATGGGTGAGTATCACCTTGCAGGCTGAGGCAGAAAGGCAGGTAGAAAAGCATGAGAATAGCAAAACGATTGATCATCGGACTTCTGGCGGCTGCTTTGAGTCTGAGCATGCTGACGGCGTGCAGCGGGAGCGATAAGATCACTGGCACGGCCAAAAACTGGAGCCTGAGCAACACAGGAAAAGTCCTCCGAGAAAGAGAGTCGTATCCGTGGAATGGCGAGGCAAACGATGTGCGCATCCTGCGTTACACGACGGCGGGTTCAGAGGAAAAATACGCAATCGTGTCGTTCGGGCAGTACCAGGGAGGAGTTTTTGTTGGCACAAAAACCGCTGCTTACCAGTATGGTGATAACAATGGCCGTAATAGTTGCAGAGTGAATTTCACGGAGAAGACGTATAAGAAAATTGACTACAATCATCCTGACCTCGCAGACGAATGGGCAGCGTATGATCTGCTGTCGACGGAGCCGGGAGATAAGAAGTGTGGCATCAGCTGGGTGCTGGCCGGCGACAACGAGTACAATGGCAAGATGTACTACACGGAGGCATTCCGGCTCCCCAAGACTTATAGTAGACAGACGGCGTATCAGTTTGTTCTTTATTACGAGTCGGAGGACGCGCCGCAGCCCACTTATATTCGCATCACCGGTGATGGAATCTCTGAGATGGTCCTGAACGTAAAAGAATTCACGGCGGTCGACGATGTGACCGATTTGTCCGAAGAATATCGGGCTATGATAAGCGGAAGTACCTATACGACAGAAATGATAAAATAAGCCATCCCCTCTCCACCCCGGGCGTTCCGCATCGCCCGGGGCGTTTTTGCATCTCACAGAGCTTTTATCAGCTTTTCCCTCTCGGCGTACACCTCGGCGAAGACCCTGCGCAGGGTGCATATCTCGGGGCGGGGGTCATCCCGCAGGGTCAGCAGGCAGGTGTCCGGGATGGACAGATGCAGCGGGATGTGCCACCCGGCAGGGAAGGCCGGGTAGATCATCGGGCAGAGGAACATCCCCCGCCCGGCCAGAAGCTCGGCGTAGACCGATTCGTAGTTTTCCACCATCCGCCAGACCGGTGTGGAATAGGGCATCTCCGGCTGCTTCCGGGCGAAATCCACCATGTCCTGATAGAGGGGCTCGTAAAATATCTGCTGCCCGGCGAGGGCAGAAAGCTCGACGCTGCTTTGGCCGGAGAATGGGTGCTCCGGCGCGGCGATGAGGTAAAACCGGTTGCCGATGATGGTCTCACAGCGGATCTCTGGCGGCAGCGGGCCGAAGGGCAGGTAGAGCGCCGCGTCTGCCTCGGTGCAGAGCATGTGGTGGTAGCTGGAGGGGACAGGCGTGGTGTCCACTTTGAACTCATAGCCCGGCAGCGCGGCGTGGAGCCTCGCCATCAGGATGGGGTAGATGGGGTCCCGCTGCAAAAGCACCGGCGGCAGGCGGAGGGTCAGGGTATGGTGGGTGCCGAAGCCTTTCAGCGCCGTGCGGGCGTTGAGGATGCCGCGGTAGAGGTCTTCCGCATGGGGCAGCAGGGCGCGGCCTGCCTCGGTGATGGCCACCTGCGTCGTCGTGCGGCGGAACAGCGCGGCGTCCAGCTCCTTTTCGAGGCTGCGTATCTGGTAGCTCAGGGCGGGCTGGGTGCAGTAGAGTTCCCGCGCGGCAGCGGAGAAATTCAGCGTCCGGCTCACGGTGAGAAAGCAGAGAAGCTGGTGCTCGTTCATGACAAAAAACTCCTTTCCGGCGGCGGGACATCCGTACAGCCTCAGTATAGCAGGAAACAGGACACTTATAAAGCTTTTTTATCAGAATGCTTAAGATTTTTTAATTCCCTTTTACTTCGTTATATTTTATACTATCTCTCGGAAGAACGATTTTCTGCCTGAAAACGTCGAAAGAAGAAAGAGTAAGGAGCATTCCAGATGAAAAAGATCTCTCGTAAAGGCTTCCTGAAGGTTGCCGCCGCTGCCGCTATGAGCGGCGTTACCGCCAGCGCACTGGCCGCCTGCAACGCAGGCTCTTCCAGCAGCACTGCCGCCTCCACCGGTGAGGCCATCTACACCCCCGGCACTTATACCGGCACCGCCACCGGCATCGGTGAGGTGAAGGTGACCATGACCTTCAGCGAGACCGCCATCACCGAGGTGGTCATCGACGCTTCCAACGAGACCGAGAGCATCGGCGGCGTGGCAGCCCCCACCCTGAGGGACGCCCTGATGGCCGCTCAGAGCACCGAGATCGACAACATCTCCGGCGCTACCATCACCACCAACGCCGTCAAGAAGGCCGCCGCAAGCTGCATCGAGCAGGCAATGGGCGTCCACACCGCAGGCGGCGACACCGCTGCATCTTCCTCCGATGAGGACTGGCTGGGTACCGAGCCGGAGATCGACGAGAGCAAGGTCGCCAAGACCGTTGACGTGGATGTGGCCGTGGTGGGCTGCGGCATCGCAGGCGTTGCCGCCTGCCGCAGCGTCGCTGAGGACGGCGGTCTGGTGGCTGCTTTCGAGAAGGCCGACGGCCCCCAGTGCCGCAGCGGCGAGTACGCCGTCATCAACGGCAAGGTGCAGGCCAAGTGGGGCCGCGACACCTGGACCCGCGAGCAGATCGACGACATCATCGACTCCCACATGGTGGAGAGCACCTACCGCTGCAAGCGCAGCATCATGAGCAAGTGGGCCCACAACATCGGCGACGCCTTCGACTGGTGGGTGGAGGCAAACCCCGACCTGTACTACGCCGAGACCACCCGCAGCGCTATCCCCGACGAGAGCGCTGACAACTTCATCATCCCCATCTTCTACCCGCTGCCCGAGCACTACGACTGGAAGCAGGAGCGCTTCCCCTGCTACCCCACTTCCGTCGAGTTCAAGCCCGACCAGCACGTCACCGTCGAGGCCAATATGCAGAAAGCCATCGACACCGGCAATGTCCAGACCTTCTATGGCTGCTTCGTTGAAAAGCTCATCATGGAGAATGGCCGCTGCGTGGGCCTCTACGCCCGCGATGCCGCTACCGGCGAGTACATCAAGTGCAACGCCTCCAAGGGCGTCATCCTCTCCACTGGCGACTACTCCCAGAACACCAAGATGCTCAAGCACTTCTGCCCCGAGGTCATTGAGAACAACATCCAGTGCCTGTTCACCAATGTGGATGTGGAGGGCAACTTCACCAACCAGGGCGACGGCATCCAGCTGGGTATGTGGGCCGGCGCTCAGGTGCAGCAGAGCCACGCCCCGATGATCCACCACATGGGCGGCGGCGCCGACCTCGCCGGCGTGGGCGTCATGGGCAATGCAGGCTTCCTGAACCTCGACCTCAACGGCAAGCGCTTCATGAACGAGGACCTGCCCGGCCAGCAGCTGGAAAACCAGATCGAGCTGCAGAAGAACCGCGAGAGCTGGCAGATCTTCGACTCCAACTGGCCTGAGCAGCTGCCCTATATGCCCGCAGCCCACGGCGGTGCCTGCTACTATGAGGACTATGCCAGCGAGGACGAAGGCCCCAAGAACAACACTACCTACCGCAACTACAAGAGCCCCTATCAGCTGGAAGCTGCTGTGGCCGATGGCCGCGCTGTGAAGGCCGACACGCTGGAAGAGCTGGTGGCAAAGATCTACCCGGACGATACTGCCGCCCAGCAGACCGCTCTGGACTCCATCCAGCGCTACAACGAGCTGGCCAAGGCCGGTTACGATGAGGACTTCCACAAGCCCGCTTCCCGTATGTGGGCGGTCGAGAACGGCCCCTTCTACGCCGACAAGTTCACCACTGCTCTGCTGCTGGTCTGCATCGGAGGCCTCGAGAGCGACGAGGACTGCCACACCTTCGACGCCGACCGCAATGTCATCCCCGGCCTGTACGTCGCCGGCAACATCCAGGGCAACCGCTTTGCCACCGAGTACCCCATCGGCCTGAAGGGCGTCAGCCACTCCATGGCCATGTACTACGGCTATGTCGCCGGCAAGAACGCCCTGAAGGACATCTGAGCCTGAAATCGCAAAATAATTTCCAGAGCCCGGAGCAGAAAATGCCTGCCCCGGGCTTTTTATGTGACTTGCTCACGGAAAAACGCCGGAGTTTGGGGTATACTGTCCCTGTCAGATAAAAAAACGCTCTTTATGGAGGGAAACGATATGGCAGTCATCACCATCACGAAAGAAAACTTTGAGGCCGAGGTGCTGAAGAGCGCTCAGCCTGTCCTGCTCGATTTCTGGGCCGCCTGGTGCGGCCCCTGCCGGATGCTGAGCCCCATCGTGGACGAGGTGGCCGAGGAGCGCACCGACGTCAAGGTGGGCAAGGTCAATGTGGACGAGCAGCCCGATCTGGCCGCCGAGTTCGGCGTCATGAGCATCCCCACCCTGCTGCTGTTCGAGAACGGTAAGCTGGTTCGTCAGGCCGTCGGCGCACGTCCCAAGAGCGGCGTGCTGGAACTGCTGGGCTGAGAATAAAACGGCGAGGAGCCGCTGCACGGAAAACGCTGTGCGGCGGCTCCTTTTTTGCGCCTGCATCATCTCAAAGCGGGCTTTCGTGAAATCATTTCGCCTTTCTGTACAAACGCACAGAAAAATCGTATCATAAAAATGAAAACACGGCCACTTTCACACTTTACAACTTTATCTAGATAAAGTAAAATAACCTTATCATAAGACAAAAGCGCCCGGGAAAAGGCGGGGTGCAGGGGCCGGGGCGGGCATCTTCCACCAGAAGCTGCTCACCATCCGGGAGCTAAAGGAATACTTAAACGAAAATGGCGTGGAAATGCGGCTCTGAGCCCTTGCGTTTGCCCGCCGAATACGCTAAACTATAGCTGTCCCCCCTGCGGGGAAGGAGAAACATTATGGATTTGAAATTTGACGAAAAGGGTCTCATCCCTGCCATCGTGCAGGACCACTACACCAAAGAGGTGCTGACCCTCGCCTACATGAACGCCGAGACGCTGGCGCTGACCATCGCGGAGGGCCGGACGGTGTTCTGGAGCCGCAGCCGTCAGGAGATCTGGCGCAAGGGCGAGACCAGCGGCAGCGTCCAGCGTGTGGTGTCTATCACCGCCGACTGCGACGCCGACGCGCTGGTGGTGGAGGTCGTCAAGAGCGGCCCCGCCTGCCACACCGGTGCCGAGAGCTGCTTTTTCAACGAAGTGTATGTTTCCCCGGAGCTGAAGCAGTTCAGCTGGCAGGGGCTGTATGACCTCATCAAGGGCCGCAAGACCAGCCCCAAAGAGGGCAGCTACACCACCTATCTCTTCGAGAAGGGCAAAGAAAAGATCCTCAAGAAGGTGGGCGAGGAGTGTACTGAGGTCATCATCGCGGGCGAAAAGGAAGACAAGGCCGAGACGGTCTACGAGATCAGCGATCTGGCATACCATGTGCTGGTGCTGATGGTGCAGGCCGGCATCACGGTGGAGGACATCACCCGCGAACTGGAAAAACGACACGTTATCGACCACAAGGTCAAACAGGAAAGGATGCAGTGATTCACTATGGCAGATTATAAGAAGTCCAGTGTCCATTGTCACTCGACGATGTGCGACGGCAAAAACACCTTGCAGGAGATGGCCTCCGCTGCGTGTGCGCAGGGGCTGACCACACTGGGCTTCACGGGCCATAGCTATACCCAGCGTGACCGTGAATACTGCATGAGCCCCAGCCGCACGGCCCAGTACAAGGCCACCATCGCCAAGCTCAAGACCGAGTACAAGGGCAAGGTGGACATCCTCTGCGGCATCGAGTGGGACCTGCTGAGCGAGGACAAGCGCACCGGCTACGACTACTGGATCGGTTCTGCGCACCACCTCTACGGCAAGAACACCGGCAAGTACTACGAGATCGACTTCCGTCCCCAGGATCTCCACGACTGCATCTACGACGACTTCGACGGCGACCCTCTGGCCGCTGTGGAGGCATACTTCGCCGAGGTGGAGAAGGTGGCCGCCATGGGCCCCGACATCCTCGCCCACATCGACCTCATCAAGAAGCTGAACGCTGCCGGTGAGTTCTTCGACGAGGAGTCGCCCCGCTATAAGGCCGCAGCCCTCAAGGCGCTGAATGCTGCCAAAGAGCACGGCTGCCTGCTGGAAGTGAACACCGGCGGCGTCTACCGCGGCTACCGCAAGGACTTCTACCCCGGCGCATGGCTGCTGGGCGAGTGGCAGAAGATGGGCGGCAAGGTCATCATCACCTCCGACGCCCACGATGTGGGCAGCCTGACCTTCGGCTTCGACGAGGCTGCTGCCGCCGTCAAGGCCGCAGGCTTCAAGAGTGTGGAAGTGCTGACCGTCAACGGCTTCGAGACGCAGGAGCTGTAAAATCAGATAAAATGCTTAAAGGGAGCTGTTGTGTGCAACAGCTCCCTTTTGTGGGCAAAAAAGGAGAAGCCTATGACCCAGTCCCCCGCGAAAAAATCATTCTTCAACCGGAACGTCGATTTGATGAACGGCCCCATCTTCAGGAGCCTGTTCGTCTTTATGCTGCCCATTCTGGTGTCGTGCCTCTTCCAGCAGCTCTATAATACCGTGGACACCATGATCGTCGGCAATGTGCTGGGCGACACCGCCCTTGCCGCCATTGGCGCCTGCGGGGCCATCTACGAGCTTCTGGTCGGATTTGGTATCGGTATCGGCAACGGCCTCGCCATCGTCGCAGCGCGCGCCTACGGGGCCGGAGACGAGGACCAGCTCAAACAGACCGTGGCGGGTTCCATCGTCATCGGCATCATCGCGTCGGCGGTCATCACGCTGGCGGGCGCGGCGGGCCTGCATCCGCTGCTGGAGCTGCTGGACACCCCGGCAGAAATTTTAGAGGACGCCTACGGCTATATCATCATCATCGACCTCGGCGTCATCGTCATGTTTGCCTATAACCTCTGCGCCGGCCTGCTGCGGGCCATCGGCAACAGCTTCATGCCGCTGGTCTTCCTCATCCTCTCGTCGGTGCTCAACGTCATCCTCGACCTCTGGTTCATCGCCGTGCTGGGCATGGGCGTGGCCGGTGCCGGTGTGGCGACGGTCATCTCTCAGGGCGTGTCGGTGGCGCTCTGCATCCTGTATGTCTTCCGCAGCGCCCGGCTGCTCCTGCCCGGGAAAAAGCACTTCCATGTGGAGAGCCGCCTCTATTGGGAGCTGTTCAGCCAGAGCATCTCCATGGGCCTCATGAGCAGTATCGTCTCGGCGGGCTCCGTCGTTTTGCAGTACGGCATCAACGGCCTCGGTACGCTGGTCATCGCGGGCCACACCGCGGCCCGAAAGCTCTTCGCGTTCACGGATATGCCCCTGTCGGCGATGGCCTCTGCCTGCTCGACCTACGTCTCCCAGAACTACGGCGCGAACCATCCCGACCGCGTCCGCCGCGGGATGCGGGACATCTATCTCTACAGTGTCGTGGTGGCTGCGGCTGCTGTCCTGCTCATGGCGGCAGGTGCGGAGTGGATGGTAAAGCTGGTGTCCGGCTCTTCGGAGCCGGTGGTGCTGGAAAACGGCGCGCGGTATCTGGTCTGGAACGCACCCTTCTACGCCGTGCTGGGAATGCTGCTCTCCACCCGCTACGCTCTGCAGAGCATGGGCGAGAAGGTGCTGCCCCTGCTGTCCAGCGTCATCGAGTTTCTGGGCAAGATCGTCTTCGTTCTGCTCTTCATCCCCCGCTTTGAGTATAACGCGGTCATCCTCTGCGAGCCGGTCATCTGGTGCTTCATGACCATAGAGCTGCTGATAGCATACCGGCATAATTCCTTCGTGTTTCCGAAGATGAAAAAATAAAAACAACGAGGCCTTGCGTTCGCAAGGCCTTGTTGTTTTTTGTCAGAAAATATGTTATCATGAAACTGCCGCTTTTGGCGGCGGGGCGCTGTGCCACAAACGCAGGCGGCTTTCTCCTTGCCGGCACCTGAGTGCGCCGGGCAAGGCGATTTTCTTGGATTCTCGCTCCCCTGCACGCTCAAGGGCGGAAAGGGGGGATGCACCATGACGTTTGAACAGGTCGTATTACTGCTCTCGCTTCTCGGCGGAGCAATTTTTGTGACGTTTCAAATCACATGGACTGTTTCTCACAGTAATGATAAAGACAAGAAAAAATGACCGCCTGACTCTCTACATCTGTGCGGTCATTTTTTCTTGATCCACTAAGGTAAGGAGCAAGCCGTTTGCAGGCCAGCGCCTTTCTTATTTGTAGTATAATCATTTTTTAAATGGCTGTCAAGGGCAATAAAATGCCTTTGACGGCTCTTTTTTATAATAGAACTCCCCGCCATGCAGCTGCACGGCGGGGAGAAAGAGGGAGGATAATTTCAGATTTAGAGGGCCGAATAGCCGAAGCTGTTCACCAGCGCGTCGATGTGCTGGCCGGCCTTGCACATGGGGCAGTCGCGGCTGTCGAAGCTGGCATAGTCGGGCAGGCTGGAGGGGTCGAAAATGGAGGTGACCGGGATGCCCAGACACTCGTGGGTGGTGGCGAAGATGGCCGACAGGCCCGCCACGATGCCGCCGTAGTAGTTGACCGCCTCGATGGCCGCCTGCACGGTGTAGCCGGTGGTGATGGAGGCCGACAGGATGAGGACGTGCTTGCCCTTGACCATCGGGGCGAGATTGTCGCGGAGGATGATCTGGCTGCCGCTGGTGTACTCGGGGGTGATGACGTAGATGGTCTGGTGGGCATTCATGTTGGCAAAGCCGTCTTTGGTCAGCTCGTTGGCCAGACAGGTGCCGATGACCTGCGTGCCGTCCAGACAGAGCACGGTATCCACGATGGTGCTGTGCTGATAGGCGGCCACCAGCTCCTTGGCGACAGCCTTCGCCTCCGAGAGGCGGGCTTTCTGGGTGGTGACGTCGATGTAGTAGTTGATGTGGCTGTGGCTGGTGGCGAAGTGGCCCTTTGCCACGCGCAGGAACAGACTGCTCTTGTTGGTGGGAAGCTTTACCATATTGATCATAACTGCACACTCCTGTTCTTGTGAAATCAGGCAGGACGCCCATCCCGAAAAACAAAACCGCGCGGCGGCACATCTGTCCGGCCGCTGCGCTCCCCGGTTGGTATGCTCTTATTGTAGCAGGAAAAGCACCTTATGCACAAGACACAAAACCACTAAAAATCCTTGCCTGCGTTTTGGCAGAATGACGGAAAGGTGCAAATAAAAACGCCCAAGGCGTGAGCCTTGGGCGGAGTATGCGGAGTGAAACTTACTTGAGCTTGATGCCGGAGTCATCAACGGCATCCATCTTCCAAGTGCAGAAAGCGCGGGTGTAGCCGCTGTTGCCGCTGCTGGCCTGGATGCGGGGAAGTAGATGAACTCGACCTTATCGCCAGCAGCGAGATCGACGTTCTTCACCTCAATGGTGAAATCCTGTTCACCGTCGCCCTCGGACAGTCTAAAGTTGGGGTCTACGACCGTGACATAACCCGAGTCGGCATAATTCTTTTTCTTGCCATCACGGATAACCGTGAGCTGGAAGTAGCCGGCACTCACGCAGAGAGGAACCTTTTTGGTGGTGCACTTGATGCTCAGCTTGCACTTAAAAGTACCGGTGGCAGGAGCAGTGGCAGTGGCAGGAGTGGTGACGGTGTATGTAGGAGCATCGGGGCCATCATACATCCTAAAAGTACCCATCAGCTTCAGGGTGCTGCCGATTTTGCCGGTCTTCTGGTACTCATCCTCACCACAGCCAACGAGCAGGCTGGAACCAGCCACAGCCACGGCAGCGGCGGCGCTGTACTTCAGGAAAGAGCGGCGGTTGAATTCTAAGGACATAATCGTTCCTCCTTTATGCAGAAACAGATAAATTCATTGTACTGCCCCCGAAGGGCGTCTTGCCTATACAATAGGCGAAAAATGAGCAGATGTCAATGCTTTTCACAAAAATTTTGTGGGGAAGCTCTGCCCTTTATGACGGAATTTCGTCTCGGAAAAATGCCTCAGGCCTGCGTCAGGTCAGAAGAGTTCAGAGAGAAGGTGAGGCTCTTGTTTGCCACGAAGGTGGGGGTGAAGGTGACGCTCAGCTTCTGCCAGCCGGTGGGGACGCAGCAGATCAGCTGGATGTAGCCTGCGCCCTGCGGGGGCAGATTGGTGGACTCGGAGAAGCTCTGAG
>ENA-OQKV01000285-OQKV01000285.1-human-gut-metagenome-genome-assembly--contig:-NODE-285-length-20714-cov-4.458348_pt1 | contig 20714 bp, 14 predicted proteins | sample MGYA00242655_ERZ504811 | MGnify/ENA primary metagenome ERZ504811 (study PRJEB26092, sample SAMD00036406) | human gut metagenome | host: Homo sapiens | study: EMG produced TPA metagenomics assembly of...
GGCGATAACGTAACAATGGAAATCGAATTGATTACTCCAATCGCTATCGAAGAAGGTCTTCGCTTTGCGATTCGCGAAGGTGGCCATACAGTAGGCGCTGGCGTAGTAACAGAAATCGAAGGTTAATACAAGTTTATAGCTCAATGTATCGATACATTAGCTATATAATTGAATTTTAGATTCAATAAAAGGGACCCAATGGGTCCCTTTATTTTGTATATATTGATGATTAAGAGTATAGGATTGAATCGCTAATATATTGAAACAATGATGATTTTGTAATGTGACATATACGTTGTATTCAGGCTTCAAAGGATAATCATACTATTGATACAAATTGAGAAGAAATTTTAATATATTGTAACCTTAGATACAACTTTATTTATAAAATTAGTGTATATTATATATGAGGAGAGCATAGGCTCTCTTTTTGTGCTTTTATAGAAAAGGAGGTAATGTGATGGGCGAATACAAAAAGTATTGGATAGCCGTAGTAGCAGTTCTTATTATTGGATTCTCTATTCTTGGCTATTTGGGTACTGATGTATATCATCAAGCGCCACCGGTACCAACCGCGTATGTATCTCAAGATGGACAGGTTTTGTTCACTAAGGATGATATCTTACATGGTCAATCGGCTTGGCAATCTACAGGTGGTCAATCTGTAGGGACCGTACTAGGTCATGGCGCATATCAAGCCCCGGACTGGACAGCTGATTGGTTGCACAAAGAAGTGTCCGTAATGCTTGATATCAAGTCTCAAGAAGCTTTTGGTGTTCTTTATGAACAGTTAGGTGATGTGCAGAAAGCGGCTGTTAAAGAAGCAGTTAAAGCAGAGTACTTTAACAGTGCTGTTCGTGAAGATGGAACTGTTGTGCTTTCACCGGAACGTATTACAGCGATGAATTTAACCGGACAATATTTTATTGAACTGTATGGTGATAACCCTAAATTGTCCGAAACACGCGATCATTTTGCGATGAAAGACAATACGTTGCCAGAATTAAAAGATCGTATTGATATGGCACGATTCTTCTTCTGGACTACGTGGATGGCATCGACTCAACGTCCTGGTACAGATGCAACATACACCAACAATTGGCCTCACGAGCCATTGTTAGATCATAATCCAACACCGGAAAGCGTAGCTTGGTCTGTTGTGAGTGTTATTATTTTACTTTGTGGTATTGGTATTGTCGTATGGATGTGGGCATTCGGTCGCAAACAAGATGAACATGAATTAACACCGCCTACGGAAGATCCAATTTCCAAATTGCATCTCACACCGTCTCAACGGTCTTTGGGCAAATATTTATTTACAATTTTGGCATTATTTTTATTACAACTTGGTATGGGCGGTATCATTGCGCATTACACTGTAGAAGGACAGGCTTTCTATGGCATTCCATTGGCGCAATACTTCCCGTATTCCATTGCTCGTACATGGCATATTCAAGCATCCTTGTTCTGGATTGCGATGGCATTCTTGAGTGCTGGTTTATTCTTGGCGCCGATTATTAATGGCGGTAAAGATCCTAAGTTCCAAAAATTGGGCGTGGACATTTTGTTCTGGGCACTCGTCGTGTTAGTAGTGGGATCCTTTACGGGCACATATTTAGGTGTTGCTCATGAGATTCCGGCATCTTTAAACTTCTACTTGGGTCACCAAGGATACGAGTTTATCGAGTTGGGGCGCGTATGGCAATGGATTGAATATATCGGCATTCTATTTTGGCTTGTACTCATGGTGCGCAGCATCATTGGTGCTTTCAAAAATAAAGGGGATAAAAACCTTATTGCTGCCTTTATTTTCTCCGTTGTGATGGTCGGTATTTTCTATGGACCAGGTCTTTTCTACGGAGAACACAGCCACTTGGCAATCATGGAATACTGGCGCTGGTGGGTTATTCACCTTTGGGTAGAAGGATTCTTTGAAGTATTCTCTACTACGTTGATGGCCTTTATTTTCGTAACACTTGGTCTCGTATCTTACCGTGCAGGTACTATAGCAGCGATTTCGTCCGGTGCCATTTACCTTATCGGCGGTATCCCTGGTACATTCCATCATCTTTATTTCACCGGTGTTACATCGACTATCGTGGCCACAGGGGCATCGTTCTCCGCGTTGGAAGTAGTGCCTCTTGTACTCTTAGGTTATGAAGCGTTTGAAAATTATACACGCCTTCATAGTGCACCGTGGATGCATCGATTAAAATGGCCTGTATATTGCTTTATTGCCGTATCCTTCTGGAACTTGGTAGGGGCCGGTATCTTCGGCTTCCTAATCAATATGCCGGTTTCCTTATTCTACATTCAAGGTCTAAATACGACAGCTGTTCATGCTCATACGGCGTTGTTTGGCGTATACGGGTTCTTGAGTTTAGGCTTTGTATTCCTCATCGCTCGTTATATTCGACCTGAGGTAGAATTTAATGATAAGTTGATGAAATTCGGCTTCTGGGCATTGAACTGGGGCCTTGCGTTGATGGTTCTTATCAGCCTATTGCCAATTGGCTTGATTCAAAGTTGGGCAAGTGTTACACAAGGCTTATGGCTTGCTCGCAGCGAAGACTTTATGCAACAACCATTGTTACAAAACTTGCGGTGGGCTCGTCTCGTCGGCGATACGATACTAATTGTTGGTGCTGTAGCATTCTTCTGGCAAATTGTAAAAGTTCTATTTACGAAGAAATCTTAATTTAGTACCATATTAATGGCGTTCCTTTATAGACAAGGAACGCCATTTTTTGTTATACTATCCATGTCAGGCATACGTGCCTGGCTTTTTTGAGTTGCTTAATTTCTTGACATCGCTTGCTACGTATGATATAGTTTTTTAGTATGTAGTCGAGCGTTTTCGAGTACAAGAGACAGATTTAGTAAATATAAAGCGAGGTGTATCCGGATGCGTAATGCCATTACTTTAGCTTGCACAGATTGCAAACAACGCAACTATCAAACGAACAAGAATAAAAAGAACAATCCTGATCGTATTGAAATGATGAAATATTGCAAATTCTGCGGTAAACATACATTACACCGTGAAACAAAATAATTCTTATCATTCATTACCTGTTGATTTGAGGATGTGAAACACAATGGCAAAGTCTAACTCAGTAGTGCAGCAGCGTGGTGGATTTGGAAAATTCTTCCGCGGTGTGAAAGCTGAACTAAAAAAAGTAGTCTGGCCAACAAAAAAAGAGCTTATCAATTACACAATTGTAGTATTCTTAGTGACCATATTCATCGCTTTGATTATTTCTGTGCTTGATGGACTCTTTGCCCAACTTTTTAATACGTTGTTGCACTTTGTTGGATAAGGGGGCCATTACATGGAAGCAGATAAGAAGTGGTATGTAATTCATACCTATTCAGGCTACGAAAATAAAGTAAAAACCACTCTTGAACTTAAAGTTCAATCTATGGGGCTACAAGATGTGATCAGCCGAATTTTGGTGCCTCTTGAAGACGAAATAGATGAAAAAGATGGGGTTAAAAAAAGTAGTAAAACGCAAGATATTTCCTGGGTATGTATTGGTGGAAATGGAAGTTAATGACCGTTCTTGGTATGTTGTACGCAACACGCCAGGTGTAACAGGTTTCGTTGGCTCTGCTACAAAACCAGTTCCACTTTCTGATTCCGAAGTAGAACATATACTTAAGTCTCAGGGCTTGGATAAGAAACCAACCATTAACGTTGATGTAGAAGTTGGTGAAACGGTTCGCATTACGTCCGGTGCCTTTGAAGATAAACTAGGTGTTATTACCGAACTTAACCCTGAAAAAGGAACATTGAAACTTAGTGTGGAAATGTTCAATCGAGATACCGAGGTAGAGGTAGAGTTCTCTCAAGTTGAGAAAGCTCTTTAATATATAAATATAACTCTAAAAAGAGCAATCGATTTTGGTTGCCAGTGGGAGGATGTATATCCGTTACCACCACAGTATAAGCATAGGAGGTTTAATTACCCATGGCTAAGAAATTAGTTAAACAAGTAAAACTACAAATTGAAGCCGCTAAAGCTACTCCAGCACCACCAGTTGGTCCTGCACTAGGTCAAGCAGGTGTTAATATCGTTGCTTTCACAAAAGAATTCAACGAACGTACTGCTAAACAAGCTGGCTTAATTATTCCAGTAGTTATTAATGTATATGAAGATCGTAGCTTCGACTTCATCACTAAGACTCCACCAGCTGCAGTATTGTTGAAAAAAGCTGCAGGTATTCCAAAAGGTTCTGGTGTACCTAACCGTGATAAAGTAGCAAAAGTAGGTCGCGATAAAGTTCGTGAAATTGCTGAATTGAAAATGCCTGACTTGAATGCTAATACCGTAGAACAAGGTATGCGCATGGTGGAAGGTACTGCTCGCAGCATGGGCATTGAAATCGTTGACTAATAAGCGTACGACTTGCGCATAAGGCGCAAATCGGTGGGAGGGAATTCCCGTTTGACCACATAAGGAGGATATTATAATGGCAAAAGTAGGTAAGAAATACGCTGAAGCAGTAAAACTTATTGAAGCTGGTAAATTCTACGAACCAGTAGAAGCAATTGAGTTGGTTAAGAAAACTGCAACTGCAAATTTCGATGAAACAGTTGAAATTGCTTTCAACTTGAATGTCGACCCTAAATACGCTGATCAACAAGTTCGTGGTGCAGTAGTATTGCCTCATGGTACTGGCAAAACTAAACGCGTTCTTGTATTCGCAAAAGGCGACAATATTAAGGCAGCTGAAGAAGCTGGCGCAGATTTCGTAGGTTCTGAAGAGTTAGTAGCTAAAATCCAAGGTGGTTGGAGCGACTTCGACGTAGTAGTTGCTACACCAGACATGATGGGTCAAGTTGGCCGTCTTGGTAAAATCTTGGGTCCTAAAGGCTTGATGCCAAACCCTAAAGTTGGTACAGTAACTCCAGACGTTGCTCGTGCAGTAAACGAAATCAAAGCTGGTAAAATCGAATACCGTACTGATAAAGCAGGTATTATCTCTTGTTCTATCGGTAAAGCATCTTTCGATGAAGAAAAATTACTTGACAACTACCGTACAATCGTTGATACTATTATCAAGGCTAAACCTGTAGCAGCTAAAGGTCAATACATTAAATCTGTAACCTTGTCCGCTACAATGGGCCCTGGTGTACCTTTGAACGTGTTCAAATTGAGCACTGTTTCTAAAGAGCAATAATTAAATATGTCTCTTAGCTGTAGACGGCTGGTATGTATAATGGATGAAAATCCGCCCGCTGAGGCTGACACTAGAACAACCTAGGACTAGTTACGACCTCATCGCGTGCGATGGGGTCGTTTTTACGCTAAGATAGTACATAGAGCACCAAAAAAATCTACAAGGAGGTAATCTAATGGCTGTCACTGAATCAAAAAAAGCAATCGTTGCTCAAATGAAAGAAACTCTTTCTGAAGCAAAAGGTGCTGTATTGATTGGTTACTCTGGTTTAACTGTTGCGCAAGCAACTGATCTTCGTCGCAAAATGTTGGCTGAAGGTGTTGAATACAAAGTAATCAAAAATACTTTGACTCGTATCGCTGCAAACGAATTGAATCTTGAAGGTTTCGCTGAGCATTTAGAAGGTCCAACTGCGTTGGCTACTTCTAAAGATGATGCTGTTGCACCTGCTCGTGTAATCGAACAATTCATCAAAGCAACTGAAAAAGAAGTTGTAACAGTTAAAGCTGGTATCGTTGAAGGCGAAGTTATGGACGCTGCAGGCGTTAAAGCAATTGCATCTCTTCCAAACCGCGAAGGCATGCTTTCCATGTTGCTTTCCGTATTGCAAGCTCCTGTTCGCAATGTTGCATACGCTGTCAAAGCTGTTGCAGAAGCAAAACCTGCAGAATAATATTTTTTGCAAAGTATTCGTTGGCCGCTTGAGGCTGGCACTATAAACTAATTTATGGAGGAAATCTAAAATGGCATTGAACATTGAAAACATCGTTGCTGAATTGAAAGAAGCAACAATCCTTGAACTTAATGATCTTGTAAAAGCAATCGAAGAAGAATTTGGCGTAACTGCAGCAGCTCCTGTAGCTGTAGCAGCTGCTGGTGGTGGTGCTGAAGGCGGCGCTGCTAAAGATTCCTTCGACGTAATCTTGAAAGATGCTGGCGCATCTAAAATCAACGTAATCAAAGTTGTTCGTGAAGCAACTGGTCTTGGCTTGAAAGAAGCTAAAGCTATCGTTGACGGCGCTCCTGCACCTGTAAAAGAAGGCGTAGCTGCTGAAGCTGCTGAAGCTTTGAAAGCTCAATTAGAAGAAGCTGGCGCATCCGTAGAATTGAAATAATTCTGGACATATTAAAGGCGTACCTTATGGGTACGCCTTTTTTTATTGAAGCTTATAAATTGATGCGAGTTTTGTTTTGTTGACTAATTTTGCCTTTGGATACGGTAAGGCATTAGAAAAGTCTTTGTCATATTTTTTCGGAACGATGACATAGGCACCACGATTATTTGATACATCTTTTAGAAATGTTTCTTTAGTTATGGTAGGCATTAATGTTTTGCCTTCAGTCCATATAGAATCATCAGTTGTATCTACGAAAACTTGGGTAGGTGTAGTGTCTATGTAATATACAATGGAAGTATAGTAACTGCCATATACATATATTGGTTTTGATGTATCTTCGATGAATGCTTTGAACTGTAAACCAGACTGATTAAACAATATTGGTGGTACTGTAATCGTAATAACCGAGTACAACGTAATTAGTGGAACTAAAGCATATATTGCTAGTTTGAAAAATGATGTTATGTAGTATCGACCGATTAAAATTATACATACTATAATAAAGGAACCAACGATTAATGGTTTACTATCAAGACTTTGATCAAAAGCTGTAGCAAATGTAAAAATCATGTAGTAAATACCTAGTGGTAGGGTAATTAAATAATTAAACTTTTTGTAATGATTGAGTAAATTCACCGGTTTCTTTGTCAGTAACTAATTCACAAATTTTTACGGCCGCCCATATTATACAAGGGATAATGGCAGGTAATGTGTAGGTTAGATACTTGGTAGCTACTAGAGAGTAGAAGAGTACTATAACTATAAACCATATAATACCTAATAGATCAAAATCATCTTTCCAGTTAATATCTTTTAAATGATAGACTATTACAGGTGTCCATGGTAATAGTGAAAGGGGCACAATTAATAGATAGTAATACCATACATTAAATTTAGGATGTTCAGATATAAGGGCTCGATCAACATTGTGTAGCCCTAAGAAGCCAGAAATAAACTGCTCACCGTGTATGGAATACATAGCAATATACCAAGGGCTAGCTATCGCTATAAAGACTAATAGTCCGAAGGGATTGAATAGTAATTTTATATCCTTTGAAAGTCGATAGATTTCATCCTTTCTATGGATTGCGTAGCGTGCACATACATAAATAAGTAATATTAGACCAGGTAAGATGATGCCTATAGGTCCTTTGGTAATTACAGCTAAGGCCGCAGCAATGTAAGCTTTCACCATAGCTGACTTGTCATTGTTGGTAAATGCTAAATAACTATATCCAAATATAGCTAAGGTGAAGAAAAATAAAAATCCATCGGTTATAACTGCATGAGATATGTACCAAAACTGTAGTGTACTCATTAATAAAATCGCACAAAGTACACCGGCAAAGGTGTTTTTAGACATGCGGTAAGTTATATGATACATTAGGGCCACACTAGCTCCCGCAACAAGTGTATTCGGTATACGAGATGTAAAGTCTGATATGCCAAATAGTTTGTACGTAATCATAAGTGCCCAATAGGTGAGCGGTAGTTTATCATACCATACGTGATCGTATATCATGGGGGATATCCATGAGTTATGTTTTAGCATGGTGATGGCGGAGAGAACATAGTTGGACTCCACCGGATCAGTGATTGGCAAATAGGCATTATAAAAGCCGTAGCTCAAAACGGTTAATAAAAAAGAGCGCACCTATGCGCAGCATGTGATTGTTAATCATAGTTACTCCTTACTTACATAGTTTATATTATTGTACTATAGGGCGTGTAATATTTAAACCAATCAAAGATAAAAACAGAGCACTTATAAATATGGAGATAATATGGAGATAATATAGAGATAGTTACAAAAAAATAATTATTTATGAAATGATATATTGTATAGAATATTGTTTATTCGGAATACATGAAATAACTTTTATGTATACAAAATACATGCTATAATGAGCGCATAAGATAAAACCGTTTCATTAAACTATCATCTAATATATGAAATAGTGGAAAGAGGATCTATTATGAGAAAAGAACATGATTTCCTAGGTGAATTAGAAGTAGCGGATGAGTTATATTATGGTGTACAAACGATTCGTGCCTTAGAAAACTTCCATATTACGGGGAAACATTTAGACCAAGATTTTATTAAAGCACTAGCAATGGTAAAAAAAGCATCTGCTTTAGCTAATATGAAAACAGGTCGTCTCAATGTATCTATCGGTAAAGCGATTGTTCAAGCAGCTGATGAAGTTATTGCAGGTGAATTTGCTGACCAATTTCCAGTTGATCCAATTCAAGGTGGTGCTGGCACTTCTGTGAATATGAATATGAACGAAGTGTTGGCAAATCGTGCTTGTGAAATTTTAGGTCATCCAAAAGGTAGCTATGATATTGTAAGCCCTAACAATCACTGTAACATGGCACAATCTACGAATGATGCGTTCCCAACAGCAATCAAGGTTTGTGCAATTTTAAAAACTAAACCTTTACTTGAAGCTTTGCAACGTCTTGTTGATGAGCTTGAGAAAAAAGCTGAAGAATATAGTGAAATTTTAAAAATGGGACGTACTCATTTACAAGATGCGGTGCCTATTACATTGGGCCAAGAGATGGGCGCTTATGCATCTGGTATTCGTCGTGGTATTAAACGCATTAAATCTGCCGTTGAAGGTGCACATGTAATCAACATGGGTGCCACTGCAGTTGGTACAGGCCTTAATGCTGAGCCTAATTATATTCATGATGTAGCTTATGAACTTAGTGAAGTAGTAGGCGAACCGTTCTACACCGCGGAGAACTTAATCGATGCCACAAACAATACAGACGTATTTGCTGATATCTCTAGCGGTTTGAAGGTAACTGCACTTGTGTTGATTAAGATGGCAAATGATTTTCGCTTAATGGCATCTGGACCTCGCTGTGGCATTGGTGAATTAAAATTGCCTGCCCGTCAACCAGGCTCCTCTATCATGCCAGGAAAAGTAAATCCTGTTATTGCTGAAGTATTGAATCAAGTGTGTTACCAAGTTATCGGTAATGACCTTACTATTACATTAGCTGTAGAAAATGGTCAATTCGAGTTAAATGTTATGGAACCTGTATTGGCATACAACTTGTTCAATAATCTTTGCTATCTCAAAAACGGTGTAAATACATTCGTTGATAAATTGCTTGTTGATCTTGAAGTAGACCGTGAACAATGCGAGTACTGGTTGAATCGTTCCGTTGGTATCGTAACAGCATTGTTGCCACATCTTGGCTATGAAACAGCTTCTGCATTGGCGAAAGAAGCGTATGAAACAGGTCGAGCTATTCGTGATATCATCTTGGATCAAGGTTTATTGACTGAGGATGAAATTAATCATATTCTTTCTCCTAAAGAAATGACTCGCCCTGGTATCGCTGGTGCGAATCTTTTAAAACAAAAAGGCAACTAATTTATGGTTCTCTTTTGATACATGAATAAAGCATGAAAATGAAAGACTGTCAACCCTTTTGGTTGACAGTCTTTTTTAATACTGATAGAATTATATATTGCAAAAGTAGCGTTTTCTGCTTTTGGATGTAAAAACTATAACACAAATAGTGATGAGGTTTTCTTCCAAGGTTGTGCTTGGTTAATGGGAAGCAAGGTTATTTTAAAAATGAAATGGACCTTGCTTTATTTGACGTTGCCCGAGCAGGAAAACTGAGACCTGTAAGATGTCTTTTTCATGCCGTTATAGAAAATGGTAGACCAGTGTGTTTTGATAGGGGTGAAAGCAAATATGTTCAAACCTGAACAGGTAGGCAAACGAACTCGTTATACGTACGCTAAAATTAACGAAGTTATCAAGATGCCGCATTTATTGGACATTCAACGTAAATCGTATGAGTGGTTCTTGGAGAGTGGTTTACAAAATATTTTCAACGATATTTCTCCGATTAAAGACAATTCAGGTAATCTAGTACTTTCTTTTGAAGGTTTCAGCTTAGGTGAACCTAAGTATGATATTAATGAATGTAAAAACCGTGATGCTACTTACGCAGCACCACTTCGTGTAAATATTCGCTTGGTAAATAATGATCCAGAAAATATGGACATTAAAGAACAAGAAGTCTTCATGGGCGATTTCCCATTGATGACGGATACAGGTACTTTCATCATCAATGGTGCAGAACGTGTTATCGTATCCCAATTAGTACGTTCTCCAGGCGTTTACTACAATAAAGAAATCGATACAATGGGTAACCGTTTGTATGATTCCACAGTTATTCCTAACCGTGGTGCATGGATTGAACTTGAAACAGATGCTAGTGAAGTGGTAGCTGTTCGTATTGACCGTAACCGTAAATTACCAGCTACTGTATTGGTACGTGCATTAGGTTGGGATACGAATGAAAGTATCCTCGACCTCTTCTGGAATGGTAAAACTGATGAGGATGGTTTACCAGTATATGATGAACGCATCGTTCGCACATTAGAAAAAGATACAACTCAATCTGCTGACGAAGCATTAGTTGAAATCTATAAAAAATTACGTCCAGGTGAGCCTCCTACTGTAGAGTCTGCTCGTAACTTGTTCGATAACTTGTTCTTCGATGCACGCCGTTATGACTTAGCGCGCGTTGGTCGTTATAAATTGAACAAAAAACTTGGCTGGCGCCAACGTATGTTGGGTCAAACATTGGCTCAACCAATTGTAGATCCAGAAACTGGCGAAATTATCCTTGATGCAGGCGTACAAGTTGGGGAAGAACAACTTGATATCGTTGCTAATAGCCATGTTTTCGATGGTGAAGGTTTTGCTGAATTCTATATCGTAAATAATGATGGTGTAGAGTCTAAAGTTATCTGTAATAACTGCAACTTACCATATGATCACCGTACAGTAACACGTGAAGACATGATCGCTAACATTTCTTACTTGCTCAACCTTATGGATGGTGCAGGTCATACAGATGATATTGACCACTTGGGTAACCGTCGCCTTCGTTGCGTAGGCGAATTGTTGCAAAACCAATTCCGTATCGGTTTAACTCGTATGGAACGTGTTGTTCGTGAGCGCATGACAATTCAAGAAACTGAATCCATTACGCCTCAAGCGTTGATCAATATTCGCCCTGTAGTGGCAGCTATCAAAGAATTCTTTGGTTCTTCTCAATTGTCTCAGTTCATGGACCAAACAAACCCATTGGCGGAATTGACTCACAAACGTCGTCTTTCTGCCCTTGGCCCTGGCGGCTTGTCTCGTGAGCGTGCAGGTTTCGAAGTTCGTGACGTGCATCATTCTCACTATGGTCGTATGTGTCCTATTGAAACTCCAGAAGGTCCAAACATTGGCTTGATTAACTCCTTGTCCAACTATGCAAAGGTAAACGAATTTGGCTTCATCGAAGCACCATACCGTAAAGTAGAAAAAGTGTATGGTAAAGGCAAGGATGCTGATAAAGTTGTTAAAGTGCGCGTATCTGATAGCGTAGTATACATGACCGCTGATGAAGAAGAAGGCATGACAATTGCCCAAGCAAACTCTCCGCTTGATGCAGAGGGGTACTTCACAACTGAACATGTTGCTTGTCGTCGTGGTCATGATGTATTGGAAGTTACACCAGATAAGGTTGACTATATGGACGTTAGTCCAAAAGAAGTTGTATCTATTGGTACAGCTATGATTCCATTCCTTGAAAATGATGATGCTAACCGTGCCTTGATGGGCGCGAACATGCAACGTCAAGCGGTACCACTTTTGCGTGCTCAAGCACCACTTGTTGGTACAGGTATGGAATATACAGCAGCTACTGACTCTGGTGTTTGCGTATTGGCGCGTGAAGCGGGTAAAGTTGTACGTTGTTGGGGTAATGAAATCCACGTTCTTCGCGATAGCGATGGTCGTGTTGATACATACCATTTGAATAAATTCCTTCGTTCTAACCAATCCACATGCTTTAACCAAAAACCAATCGTCAATCGTGGGGACCATGTTGTAAAAGGCCAAGTACTGGCTGATGGTCCTGCTACAGATGGCGGCGAATTGGCATTAGGTTATAACGTTCTTGTAGCGTTCATGCCTTGGGAAGGTTATAACTACGAAGATGCTATCTTGCTTAGTGAAGAACTCTGCAAAGAAGATATCTATACATCCATTCATATTGAAGAATACGAATGTGATGCTCGTGATACCAAATTAGGTGCTGAAGAAATTACTCGTGAGTTGCCTAATACAGGTGACGACACACTTAAAAACTTAGACGAAGATGGTATTATCTGCATTGGTGCAGAAGTACATCCTGGCGATATCCTTGTAGGTAAAGCTACTCCAAAAGGTGAAACTGAGCTTACTCCAGAAGAACGTTTGTTGCGTGCTATTTTTGGTGACAAAGAACGTGAAGTTCGTGATACTTCTTTGCGCGTGCCTCATGGCGAATCTGGTAAAGTCGTAGATGTAAAAGTCTTCACCCGTGAAAATGGCGACGAATTACAACCAGGCGTAAATAAACTTGTTCGCGTATATATCGCTCAAAAACGTAAGATTCATGAAGGCGATAAAATGGCGGGCCGTCATGGTAACAAAGGTGTCGTTTCTCGCGTTATGAGAAAAGAAGATATGCCATTCCTTCCAGATGGTACTCCAGTACAAATCGTATTGAACCCATTGGGCGTACCTTCTCGTATGAATATCGGTCAGGTTCTTGAAACTCACTTGGGTTGGGCGGTTCAAGGCTTAGGTATGAAAATCAAAGCTACAGACCTTCATATTCAAAATGTGTTGAAAGAAGCCCGTACTGATGCATCTTACTGGGAACAAATCGATGCAATCCGCGACCTTTATGCTCAAATTGAAGTATTGGAAGCGAAAGTTGCAGAAGATGTTACGGTAAATCATTTCGAAGAAAATGAGCAAATCATTGCTTTGAAAACTAAAATTTTAAAACATGTAGAAGCAGCAGCGCAAAAGAAATTGGATGCTATGGGTGGCGAAGCTCGTTTCCAAGAGCTTAAAGCTATTGAAGCTAAATACAATGCACTTCATGTAGAATTCTTTGATTCTGAAGAAGAGGCTCCTGAAATGGATCCTGCGCTTGTAGAAGAATTAGAGGCAATTAGCAAAGTCAAGAATACTCTTAACAACATTCACTCTGCTGAAGAAAAACGCGTTGAAATTCGTAAAGAGTTGGAAAGCCTTGGCTATGATTTTGACAAATATGGCATGCCAAAACCAGATGTAGCAGGTATTCATATTGCTACACCTGTATTTGATGGTGCTCACGAAAAGGACGTATTCGAAACATTGGCGATTGCAGGTCGTCCTGATGATGGTAAAACCGTTCTATATGATGGTCGTACTGGTGAACCGATGGATAACCGCGTTACTGTTGGTTACGTTTACATGCTTAAACTCCATCATTTGGTTGATGACAAAATCCATGCTCGTTCTACAGGTCCGTACTCCCTTGTTACACAACAACCTTTGGGCGGTAAAGCTCAGTTTGGTGGCCAACGTTTCGGGGAAATGGAAGTTTGGGCTCTAGAAGCATATGGCGCAGCCTATACCCTTCAAGAGCTATTAACTGTTAAGTCTGACGACGTTGTTGGTCGTGTGAAAGCATACGAAAAAATCGTTAAAGGCGAAAACATCCCTGAACCAGGTGTACCTGAGTCCTTCAAGGTATTGCTTAAAGAACTTCAAAGTATCGGTCTCGATGTAAAAATCTTGAATGAAGACCAAGAAGAAGTTGTTATGAAAGAACTTGAGGACGAAGATGAGGTGGTAGAAACTGGTATTGAAGAAGTTATGGAAGGCAGTGCTGTAGAAACTGATGAAGTAACTGTAGTAGAACCAGAAGTAGAGGAAGAGGAAGAATTACCAGCTGATAATGGCGGTGAAGATGATATCCTTAGCCAATTGGCGTACCCAATGGGCGACTCCTCTAACGATGAAGACTAAAACTATCTATAAGGAAGGGAGCGATAGTAGTGCTAGACGTAAATGAATTCGATTCCATGCGAATCGGTTTAGCCTCTCCAGAGCAGATTTTATCCTGGTCTCATGGGGAAGTTAAGAAACCTGAAACAATTAACTACCGTACGTTGAAGCCAGAACGTGATGGTCTATTCTGTGAACGCATTTTTGGACCAACAAAGGACTGGGAATGTCACTGCGGCAAATATAAACGCATCCGCCATAAGGGCGTAGTCTGCGACAAATGTGGTGTAGAGGTTACCCGTGCGAAAGTACGTCGTGAACGTATGGGCCATATTCAATTGGCTACTCCTGTATCTCACATTTGGTACTTCAAAGGAATCCCATCCCGTATGGGTCTTATCCTTGACATATCACCACGTTCTTTGGAACGCGTATTATACTTTGCTTCCTACATCGTAGTAGATCCAGCTGGTACACCATTGACAAAACGTCAATTGTTGTCCGAGCAAGAATACCGCGAATACGAAGCTCAATTTAATGAAGACGGTTATACTATCGGTGGTAAATCCGTCGTAATCGAAACAGTGGCTCAACGTAATGAACGTTTAGCTATTGTTCGTGAAGCACAACGCAAAGAGCGCTATAATGCGGCTCTTCGTGATGATGCAACAATACCAGAAGCTGATAAGGAATACGAAGAATTAACTCGCGAAGAACGCTATGAGTTAGGCGCTGCTGAAGAGGTTCTCTTCGCATGTATCGACATGGGTGCTGAAGCGGTAAAAGCTCTCTTATCAGAACTTGATCTTGAAGCATTGAATGCCGAATTGCGCGAAGAGTTGAACACTGCTAGTGGTCAACGTAAAATCCGTGCAGTTCGTCGTTTGGAAGTAGTAGAAGCATTCCGTCAATCTGGGAACCGTCCAGAATGGATGATTATGGACATCGTTCCTGTAATCCCACCTGAATTGCGTCCTATGGTCCAATTAGATGGTGGCCGTTTTGCTACATCTGACCTCAACGATTTATACCGTCGTGTTATCAACCGTAACAACCGTTTGAAACGTTTACTCGACTTGGGTGCTCCTGATATCATCGTGCGCAACGAAAAACGCATGCTTCAAGAAGCGGTTGATGCATTGATTGATAATGGTCGTCGCGGTCGTCCTGTTACAGGTCCTGGTAACCGCCCATTGAAATCCTTGTCCGACATGCTTAAAGGTAAACAAGGTCGTTTCCGTCAAAACTTGCTCGGTAAACGTGTTGACTACTCCGGTCGTTCCGTAATCGTAGTAGGTCCTGAACTTAAAATGCACCAATGTGGTTTGCCAAAAGAGATGGCATTAGAATTGTTCAAACCATTCGTTATGAAACGTTTGGTAGAACGCGGTCAAGCATCCAACATCAAGGCTGCTAAACGCCAAGTTGAAAGAATTGGCCCTGGCGTGTGGGAATCCTTGGAAGAGGTAATTAAAGAACATCCAGTTCTCTTGAACCGTGCCCCTACATTGCATAGACTTGGTATCCAAGCCTTCGAACCAATCCTTTGGGAAGGTCGTGCTATCAAATTGCATCCATTAGTATGTACAGCCTTCAATGCCGACTTTGACGGTGACCAAATGGCGTGTCACTTACCATTGTCCGTAGAAGCACAAGCGGAAGCTCGTACATTGATGCTTTCTAGCCATAATATTTTGTCTACTAAGGACGGCAAGCCAGTAGCAGTACCTTCTCAAGATATGATCTTAGGTACATACTACCTAACAGTTGTACGCGAAGATACTCGTGATAAAGCAAAAACATTTGCTACCTATGATGAAGTTATGCTTGCCTATGAGTCTCATATCATTGGTTTGCAAGATATTCTTTATATCCGTTTACCTGATCATGGCCGTGTAGAAACAACAGCAGGTCGCTTGATCTTCAACAATGCTTTATTCCCAGAATTGTGGCAATACGAGAAACGTGAAGATGGCACTTACTCTTTAGGTAAGGTTATGGATAAGAAAACAGTTGGTAAATTGGTTGATCAATGTTTCCAATTGTTTGGTAATGAAAAAACAGCAGAACTATTGGACCGCATCAAGTCCTTGGGTTACTCCTTCGCTCGTCGCGCAGGTATGACGGTAGCTATTGCTGATATTAAAGTACCAGAAGTTAAAACTAGTTTGTTAGATACAGCGGAACAAGAGGTAGAAAAAGTATCTCGTATGTACCGTCGTGGTCTTATTACAGAAGAAGAACGTTATCGTAAAAACTATCCAATTATGGACAAAGGCAACAGAAGATGTTACCGATGCGATGATGGATAATATGGCGTGCGATAAAGACGGCTTTAACCCTGTTTACATGATGGCTATCTCTGGTGCCCGCGGTAATAAACAACAGATTCGTCAGCTTGCTGGTATGCGTGGTTTGATGGCCGATCCATCTGGTCGAATCATTGACTTGCCAATTAAAGCAAACTTTAAAGAAGGCTTGACTGTATTGGATTACTTTACATCCTCTCATGGTGCTCGTAAAGGTTTGGCCGATACAGCGCTTCGTACAGCTGACTCTGGTTACTTGACACGTCGTCTCGTTGACGTATCTCAAGACGTAATCGTTCGTGAGGACGATTGTGACGTTGTAGGTATCGATCTCGTTCGAGAACGTGCTCGCTTGGCTACATCCCCACGTCAAGCATTAGAATTGCTTAAAGATAAACTTATTGGTCGCGTTTTAGATAAAGATGTTGTGAATGCTGAAACAGGGGAACTTGTTGTACCAGCTGAAACTATCTTGGATGAACAATGCTTGGCAGATATTGCTGAAGCTGGTGTTACATCTATCGCATTGCGCGGTGCACACTTGGGCTCTGATAGCGATATTAATCATACTAACTTGGTTCAAAAAATTATTCTTGGTGAAAGCGACGATAGTATCCGTGCAACATTGAAAGAAACTATGGTTCAAAATATGTTGAACAAGGATACTGTACAAGCAATCGTTGACAGCGAAGGTGTAGAAATCTTCCCAGCTGATACACGTCTTACAGAAGAAGGCATCGAAGCTATCCTTAACTCCGATGTAAAAGAAGTACAAGTACGGAACAATGAAATCCACGGTATTGAAGTGGAAGCTATCGTTGAAGGTACTGGTGTTATCGAGCCATTAAAAGACCGTATTGTAGGTCGTATTGCAGCTGAAGAATTAGTTAACAAGGAAACTGGCGAAGTTATCGTTCCTCTTAATGGTGAAATCACAGAGGCGTTAGCTGATGAAGTTGTAAAACACTATGAAACAGTAAAAATCCGTTCCGTATTGACTTGTCGTAGCCCATATGGCGTATGTCGTAAGTGCTATGGTCGTGATCTAGGAACTGGCAACCAAGTTCAAGTTGGTGAAGCTGTAGGTATCATTGCAGCACAATCCATCGGTGAACCTGGTACTCAGTTGACAATGCGTACGTTCCATACTGGTGGTGTCGCAGGTGACGATATTACACAAGGTTTGCCACGTGTCGAAGAATTGTTCGAAGCTCGTAAACCAAAACGTAATGCTATCATTGCCGAAAACGAAGGTACAGTTCGCGTTGTGCCTAATGAAGGTAAGAAAGGTACGAACACTATCTTTATTACTGGTGAAGATGGTATTGAACTTGATTACCTCATTCCTTACGGCTCCCGCATTATCGTTAAAGACGGTGACGTGGTATCCTTGGGCGCTCGTTTGACAGAAGGCTCCATCAATCCTCATGACATTATGCGTGTCATGGGTACTGAAGCAACTCAACGTTACCTCGTATACGAAGTACAAAAAGTATACAAATCCCAAGGTGTAGAAATTAACGATAAACATATCGAAGTTATCGTTCGTCAAATGCTTCATAAAGTTAAAATTGAAACAGCTGGCGATGCGGATATGCTTCCAGGGGATATGGTGGACGTTAATACCTTTGACGAAGAAAACCGTCGTCTTACCCTCAATGGTCGTGAAAATGCTACAGGCAAACGCACGCTATTGGGTATTACGAAAGCCGCTTTGGCAACGGACTCCTTCTTGTCCGCTGCGTCCTTCCAAGAAACAACACGTGTTCTTACCGACGCTGCTATCAAGGGTAAAATCGATCCATTATTGGGCTTAAAAGAAACGTAATTATCGGTAAGTTGATTCCTGCTGGTACAGGCATGAGTCGTTACCGTAAGATTGAAGTTGTAAAAAATACACCTGAAATCATTGATATTACAGAAGAGGTTATGTCTGAAGATTAATTACTTTGGATTAGCCGTTAAGCTATATTAACTGTATAGACCTGTTGCATAGTTGATATTGTGCGACATAATAAAAAGGGTGCACCTGCGAGGTGCACCCTTTTGTTATAGGTATTATTGGTTTCTATTCAGCTGCTTCTTCCGCGTCATGAGACATGATGTCATAACCGACGTCATCCGATAAAGTAAGATATCGTTCGTACTGACGAATGATATCGGTAATGATATCCTCCCGTGTCATATACTGCGCATCGTATCCGGCGCGTCCGTCACTGAAATATGTCATAGGAATTGCGTTGGTACTTTCAGTAATGTGAGGAATGTTAGGATCTTCGATGAGATGATCCGATACCTCTTGCGTAACGAGTTTGATGCCATAGGTAAAGTTGCGCATTGATTCTTTTTCGATGGTTAACTCTACGGAGGCGTCGTTACCGTTGAAATGTTTGTCAATTCTCGTAGTTAATCCGTACTCTTCGGTTAATTCTTTATTGAGCTGATACATAGCAGGCAATGCTGTTGTTTTCATAAAGGAAATAACATCTTCCGATTGCGTTTGGTTGAGTATTTTGGCAAGACCTTGTTTCCAGTTCTTGCTGTCCCAGTAGATGGATGTGGTTGAAAGTTTTGTGTTAAAGTATTGCGTATCTGTTAATAATCCTTGCCATAAGCTGTAGCACATGATAACCATCAAGGCTGCAAATGGTAAGGCGAGAATGAGCGTTACCGATTGTAGTACATTAAGCCCACCAATGCTGAGCAAACTGATGGCAAGAAAGGACATTACAGAGCCCCACATTAAGCATTGCCACTTTGGAGATGAAGTGGATTTATCATAGGCCGCAATATTATTTAACACATAAATGCCTGAATCGGCAGATGTGATAAAAAATAATGCTAATACGATAATTGATAGAAGACTAGTTAAACTGGATAATGGTAAATATTCAAGGAATGCAAAGAGTAGTTGTTCTGGTTTATCGGTTAATGCACCGAGTGCACTGTTTGCTACTGTTTCATCGATATAAATTGCAGTATTACCAAAGATAGTAAACCAAACGATAGTAAAAACAGTTGGAATAATGAGTACCCCAAAGATGAACTCTCGAATAGTCCTACCTTTTGAAATACGCGCAATGAACATGCCCACAAATGGTGCCCAAGATAACCACCAAGCCCAGAATAGTATGGTCCAGCTGAAGAACCATGGACGGGTTTCTGGTGTATAGATAGATGTATAGAAGCTTTGCCCTAAAATATGTGATAGATAGTATCCAAAGTTTTCTACCATTGTATTTAATAGGAGTAATGTAGGACCTGCACAGAGTACAAAAAGCATTAAGACTAATGCAACAGATATATTAATTTCGCTGAGCAGCTTAACGCCTTTATCAATACCTGTAATAGCAGATAGAACGGCAATGGACATAATGATGATAATGATGACCGTTTGGGCGGAAAAGTCATTAGTGGAGATGATATCAATATATAGGAACCCTGCACCTAGTTGGGCCGCACCAAATCCTAAGGTGGTTACGATACCTAATAAAGTTACACAAAGTGCGATGATATCGATAATGTGCCCTCGTGGGCCATTGATCTTATCCTTCCACAGCGGATAGAAACATGAACGTAGTGATAAAGGCAACTTATAGCGAAAACCAAAATACGCTAATGCTAAAGCCATAATTCCGTATACCGTCCATGCATTGATGCCCCAGTGGAAGATGGAGCGGAATAACGCTTCCTTGGCGCTAGGAGCACCATCGACTAAGCCTACAGCGGAGTGATAATGTGAGAGCGGTTCAGCAGTACCGAAGAACATGAGACCTACACCGGTACCTGCCGCAAATAACATGGCGAGCCAAGCTGTATAAGAGAATTCCGCTTCTTCATCGTCGCTACCAAGTTTGATGTCACCTAGCGAACTAAGTGCAAGAAAGATATTGAAGATAAAGAAGAGACTTATGGATAAAACATAAAACCAGCTGAAATCTTCAAATATAATATCACGAATCCCTTGGAGGATCGTTTGAGATATTTGCGGAATCAGAAGGGCACATAAGCTCAGCCCTAAGACGATAGACAAGCTACCTATAATTACAGGGGGATTAAAGTTTGAATAACGTTTAATGAGTTTAATCATATAATCTCCTTTCTTTAGTAACTTATAAATACAAATATTTGTTCTGTATTAATTTATATCATAATAAAATGGTGTTTATATTAATTTTGCATAATTGGTAAAAGAAAAAATAATAGCAAATGCATAGAATGATTATTTATACATGAAAATA
>ENA-OQKV01000287-OQKV01000287.1-human-gut-metagenome-genome-assembly--contig:-NODE-287-length-20618-cov-5.650432_pt1 | contig 20618 bp, 9 predicted proteins | sample MGYA00242655_ERZ504811 | MGnify/ENA primary metagenome ERZ504811 (study PRJEB26092, sample SAMD00036406) | human gut metagenome | host: Homo sapiens | study: EMG produced TPA metagenomics assembly of...
GGAATTTAATTCCTTTATTTTTGTAGACAGCAGACCACTCAATCTGCAGGATAAGCCTTTTTCCGGTGTCAGGTGCGATAAGCCTGTGTTTTACACCGGAAGCTATAAAGATAATATCACTCTCATTAAGATGTACCAAATCATCCCCAATCTGCACTGTATAGCTGCCTTCAAGCGGCATGATGATCTCCATGGGAGTATGCCAGTGAATGGGATAATCTTCTACTTCAACATTTATAAAAAGCTTTACATTGCTGTTTTCTTTATATTTTACTGTCTCATGTATTCCATTCAGATTTTCGATCATATATACTTGTCTCCATACGGCTGATATTTATGCTCATTTGCGTGAATATAGTTATTATAGCACAAATAGCAATTTTTGGACATTGTGGGGCAACAAGTAGAAAGAAAATACTGCATGAATCTGGTAAAATCATTATATAAATTAAAGGAGAAGTCACTATGAGTAAAAAAACTATGGAATATGCAAAAAAACTTGTATCGCAGATGACAATAGATGAGAAGATAAGTCAGATGCTGTATGAGTCACCGGCTATAGAAAGACTGGGGATACCGGAATACAACTGGTGGAATGAGGCTCTTCATGGAGTAGCAAGAGCCGGTGTTGCTACAGTATTTCCTCAGGCGATAGGTCTTGCGGCAACTTTTGATACTGACCTGATAGAAAAGATAGGAGATGTTGTATCAACAGAGGGTCGTGGAAAGTTCAATGAATTTTCAAAAAAGGGTGATCACGGAATATACAAGGGACTTACCTTCTGGGCACCTAATGTAAATATATTCAGAGATCCAAGATGGGGCAGGGGACATGAGACATACGGGGAAGATCCGTACCTGACAGGTAAGCTTGGCTGCGCATATATAAGGGGATTGCAGGGAGATGATCCGGATCACTTAAAATCGGCAGCATGTGCAAAGCATTTTGCGGTACACAGCGGTCCGGAAGCCATAAGACATGAGTTTGATGCGAAAGCATCAAAGCATGATATGTATGATACATATTTGTATGCCTTCAAGCGATGTGTAAAGGATGCAAAGGTTGAGGCTGTCATGGGGGCTTACAACAGGGTAAATGGAGAACCTGCCTGCGGAAGCAGGACACTGCTTAAGGATATACTGCGTGACGAGTTTGGATTTGAAGGTCATGTGGTGTCAGACTGCTGGGCAATACTTGATTTCCACGAACACCATCATGTGACGGATACAGTTGAGGAATCGGCTGCTATGGCTGTAAACAACGGCTGTGACTTGAACTGTGGAAGTGCATTTTTACATCTTAAGGATGCTTATGACAAGGGACTGGTTTCAGACGAGGCAATCACGGCAGCAGTAGAAAGGCTGATGGAGGTGCGTATCCGTCTGGGCATGATGAAGGATTATCCATCGCCATATGAGGACATATCGTATGAGGTTGTAGAATGTAAGGAGCATGTGGAGCTTTCTGTGGAGGCTGCCAGAAGAAGTCTTGTACTTTTAAAGAATAAGGACAATTTCCTGCCTCTCGACAGAAAAAATGTTAAAACTATTGCGGTCATCGGACCAAATGCCAACTCCAGGGATGCGCTTATAGGAAATTATTATGGTACCTCATCAAGATATATCACTCCACTTGAGGGATTGCAGCAATATCTTGGAGAGGATACAAGAGTGCTTTATGCAGAGGGCTGCCATCTGTACAAGGACAAAGTACAGGGACTTGCAGAGGAAAAGGACAGATTTAAGGAAGCCCTCATCATGGCAGAACAGTCAGATGTGGTCGTAATGTGTCTTGGACTTGATGCAACTATAGAAGGTGAAGAGGGTGATGCCGGAAATGAATATGCAAGCGGTGACAAGCTGGGGCTTATGCTTCCGGGACTTCAGGAGGAACTTTTAGAGGCTGTTGCAGCAGTAGGAAAGCCGGTAATACTTGTGCTGTCAGCAGGAAGTGCGATAGATCTTTCCTGGGCAGAAGAGCATGTGGATGCCATTATAGACAGCTGGTATCCGGGAGCCAGAGGCGGAAAGGCTGTTGCGGAAGCTATATTCGGAGAGTATAGTCCGAGTGGAAAACTGCCGGTTACATTTTATCAGGGCACCGAAAATCTCCCGGAGTTTACGGATTATTCAATGGCTCACAGGACATACCGCTATACAAATGAGAATATGTTATATCCATTTGGATATGGACTGCATTATGGTGAGACAAACTATGATGGAATGTCAGTGGATAAAGCAGAAAGTGATGTAAACGAACCTGTTGAGGTGTTTGTAAATGTGACAAATGACAGCAGATATACTGTAAATGAGATAGTTCAGCTCTATATCAGGCACGTTGATGCTGCAGAGTATGAGCCCGGATATCAGCTAAAGGGGATTGAGGTTGTAAAGCTTGAGCCATATGAGACTAAGAAAGTAAAGCTGACTCTTTCGCCAAGGGACTTTGCTGTGATAGAAGAGGATGGAAGCTGTGTAGCTGTGCCGGGAATTTATGAGATATCCGCAGGAGGACAGCAGCCTGATGACAGAAGCACAAAGCTCACAGGCAAGCGGACAGAGCGCATTGATATAACAAGATGTGGAGAGAAAACAGGGGTAGATTATTAATAATAAATATGTTATTCTATAATTAATGACAAGTTAAAACAGACTTTAGGAGCGGACATATGTCGGCTCCTTTAAGTGATTTCAGAGGAACTGTTTATGAGAAGACCAATATGGAATGCCATTGAGAGAAAGCTTGATGATTATTCACTCAGAAAAAAATTCTACATATTTTATGTACTTTGTGTCATGCTGCCGCTCATAGTGACTGATGCAGTGGTGCTTTCCATCGTAGAAAATGCTGAAAAAGAAAGCAGCAGACATGAAATGTCGAGCATAGCAAGTGCTGTGGGATATAATCTGAACAGCATGGTCAATAACGCAGAAGAGGCAGCTAAGAGTATCTACATCAGCAAGCGCATAGACGATTTTATATCAAAGGAATACACAAGCTCTGCTGAGTATGTATCAGAGTATCAGAGCTTCTTTCAGGATACACTTTTTGAAAACACACTTGGAATGAGCAATATAGTATTTTTCCTGTATGCTGACAATCCTACAATAGTAAATGGCGGAAAAGTAAATGATATGTCTGCTGTAAGAAATACGGATTCTTACAGACTTCTGGAGCAGAAGGAAAGCGGAGGACTCTTTTTTGTATATGAAAAAGGCGTAGCCGGATTGTCAGATGAAAGACATATGATTTATATGAAAAAGCTGGATTTTTACTCATCTGATATCGAAAAGGTACTCAAGATAGAGTTTAATTATGGCAGCATGATGCGTACTTTTAAGAATATGAATTATGATAATGAAGTGCTTATCTGCCATGGAGATGACATAGTGCTGTCAAATGGGGCCTACAGTGGAGTCAACAAACCATTTAAGACATTGGAGGCGATTGGGAAAATAAGCGACTCCGTATACAGGCAGAAGCTCTCTTTGTATGGCTGTGATCTTGATATATATGTGTTTAAGACACGCAGTAATATATGGAGCATGCTTATGCACAATGCACCGATTATTGTTTTTCTGATGCTTATAAATGTATTCTTTCCACTTTGTCTGTTCAGTATCTTTAACCATTCCTTTACGAGCAGGATATTACAGCTTTCAAAGGTATTTAAGTCAGTTGACAGCGAAAAGCTTGTATCTATGACTGACAGGGAGAGCAAAGATGAGATCGGCAGCATGATAAAAAATTACAACAGGATGGTAAGCCGCACAAATGACTTGATCCAGACTGTATATAAGAATAAGCTAAAAGAGCAGGAGATGCTTGTAAGTCAGAAAAACGCAGAGCTTCTTGCACTGCACAGCCAGATAAATCCGCACTTTCTGTTTAATGCGCTTGAGAGCATACGAATGCACAGTCTGCTGAAAAAGGAAAATGAGACGGCTGATATGGTCGAAAAACTCGCCATCATGCAAAGACAGTATGTGGAGTGGGGAAATGATGCTGTAACCGTTGCAAAGGAATGTGAATTTGTAAAATCCTATCTGGCATTGCAGAAATACCGGTTTGGCGAGCGACTGAACTATAACATAGATATAGAAGCAGACTGCATGGAATGTCAGGTGCCAAAACTTACGCTTGTAACCTTTGTTGAAAATGCCTGTGTGCATGGCATAGAAAGTAAAGCTGCTCCGGGCTGGATATTTGTGCGTATATTCAAAAAAGCCGGGTTCATGCATATAGAGGTTGAGGATACAGGTAGCGGAATTGATCCGGATGCTCTTGAAAAAATGAAAAGTAACATGAAAAATGCAGATATCGATATGTTAAAGACCGGTGGCAGAGTGGGTGTGATAAATGCCTGCCTGCGTATCAAAATGGTAACGGAATCTAAAGCAGTATTTGATGTGGACAGTGAGGAAGGCTGCGGTACGACTGTTATGATAAAAATACCGGAAACATATTTATAGGGAGATTTAAAATGCTTAAAGTATTATTGGTGGATGATGAGCCTTTCATAATACAGGGGCTTAAGGTGATCATTGATTGGGAAAATGAAGAATTTGAGATAGCAGGAACGGCCTCAAATGGAAAGGAAGCTCTGCAGTTTCTGGAAAATGAGAATGTGGATCTGGTCATAGCCGATATAAGGATGCCGGAGATGACAGGACTTGAGCTGCTTGAGACTTTGAGAAAAGATAAAAAATCAGATGTGTATTTTGTGATATTAAGCGGTTATGCAGATTTTAGCTATGCGCAGCAGGCCCTGCAGAATGACTGTACGGATTACATACTAAAGCCGGTGGACAAGGAGATGCTGCTTAAGGTACTAAGCAAGGTTCTTGTGCTCAAAAACGAGAAAAACCAGATCAACGAAGATAACAAAAAGATGAAACAGGCATACCTTGCAAGACACCTGATATCTCTGATACAGGGCAAATATGATGAAGTAAACCTGAACTATGTAAAAGAAAATATGAGGTGTGAGGGTGGAGCAAGGTATGTTGAGATACAGATGGAGCAGCTTCCGGCAGGTGATGAGATACTCGATAGTGATATGAGAAGCTTACAGCGCAAGATGTACGAAAGCTGTGTTGCTTTTCTGGGGGCTGATTCGGCACATTGTGTATTTGATGTATCGGTAAATGAAAAAGTGTATGACATAGGCTTTATATTCTCAGATTATATGGCAGAGGAAGCCGCAAAAAACGAGAGAAAATATCTGGAGGATCTGAGAAGGTATATATGTGATAATACACAAAAGAATATAGTTATGCTGGTCGGAAGAAAAGTATCAGATATATCAAAGATAGCCAGATCATACGGCAATGCATGTATGCTCAGGTCGTTTCAGGGTTTTCGCATAGTAAAGAGCATATATTACTATGAGGATGAAGTAAAGATATCGGCAGATGGAATAGTGCTTTGTAAAGATAGTCTGGATAAGCTGCTTAGGACAGTGGAACAGAACAACCATGTTGAGATAAGAAATGCAGTTGCCACATTTTATGATGAGATGTCCAGCATGGGTATGAATGGGGAAAGCATGAACTTAAATATTAATTATCTGTTGTTTCAGTTTATACACCTGGCAAGTGAGCAGGATGATAATGTAAATCAGCAGGAGATTTTGCGACTCATAAGTGAGAGCAGCTTTAAGACCGGTATTGAGAGGGGAAGCCGTGCACATATGACCAGATTTTGCTGTGAGTATGGTGATTATCTGTCACAGCTTAGAAAAAATGTGTCAAGAGGTGTGATCGGCATGGTAGAAAAGGAAGTAAGAGACAATTATGCCACGAACATCACGCTTAAGAGCCTGAGTGAGAAGTATTATGTAAACAGTGCATACTTAGGGCAGCTTTTCAGAAAAAAATACGGACAGTCCTTTAAGGATTATCTGAACAATTACAGGATGGAACGGGCGGCAGAGCTTCTGCTTAGGACTGATAAGAAAATAATACAGATAGCAGAGGAAGTCGGATATCATGATATGGATTATTTTGTGAACAGGTTTATACAGGTAAAAGGCTGTACACCGGCGCGTTTCAGACGCCAGATGCAAAGTGGAGAATAATATATATTACTGCAAAACAGGGTAAATTATAGTTTTTTCGAGAAACTATAGTTTACCCTGTTTTTGACTATAGTTACTCCGATTGTTTGAAAACTTAAAAAGTATAAAATTAAGTTATCAAAAGGGAGGACATTACAATATGAAAAGAAAAAGAATTGTAAGCATGCTGCTTGTGGCTACCATGGCAGCAACACTGTTTGCCGGATGTGGCAATGATAGTGGCAAAAAAGGTGGCACTGAAACTGGAAGTGCGAAAGAGTTTGATGCATTCTTTGCTGTACCGGGAACTGAAATCAATGATGATAATGAAATCCAGAAGATCATCGAGGAAAAGACAGGTGTAAGGGTAAAGGAAACCTGGCTTACCGGACAGACAGCAGATGAGGCAATCGGAACAATGATCGCAGGTGGCGAATATCCTGATTTCATTGAAGGTGCAAGCGGACAGATGCAGTTATATGATGCAGGCGCACTTGTTCCACTGGATGACTACATCGAGAAATATCCAAACATCAAAAATCTTTTCACAGATCTTGAGTGGGAAAAACTTCGTCAGGATGACGGACATATCTATTGGATACCACAGTTTAGCTGCATAAAGGGAGACGAGAAAGTCTGCGCACACAATGACGAGGCATTCTGGATCCAGGCAAGAGTACTTAAATGGGCTAACTATCCGGAGATCAAGACACTGGATCAGTATTTTGACCTCATCGAGAAATATAATGAGGCAAATCCAACAATGGCTGATGGAACAGAAAATATTCCATATACAATCCTTTGTGATGACTGGAGATATTTCTGTCTTGAGAATGCACCACAGTTCCTTGACGGATATCCAAACGATGGATCATGTATGGTAGATCCTGATACAAAGAAAGTACTTGACTATAATACATCAGATACAGCAGTTAAATATTTCAAGAAGCTCAATGAAGAGTATCAGAAGGGAATTGTAGATCCTGAGTCATTCACACAGACATATGATGAATATATCTCTAAGCTTTCTACAGGACGTGTACTTGGAATGATTGACCAGTGGTGGGATTTCGCATACACAGCAGGTGATGCAATTAAACAGGCAGGTCTTGATGAGCAGGGATGCGATTACATTCCGGTACCTGTAACAATTGACGGCCGTGACAATCAGTGGCACAATGCAGGCGGCGCTTTCAACGAGTCAACAGGTCTTGCTGTTACAACATCCTGTGATGATGTAGATGCGGCCATGAAGTTTGTAAATGATCTTCTTGATCAGGATATCCACAATCTCAGATTCTGGGGTGTCAAGGGTACTGACTATGAAGTAGATGAGAATGGTGAGTTTTACAAAACAGCAGATGAGAGAAAGAAGGCTTCTGATACAGCATACAAGGCCTCTCATTCATGCCCATACTCATACTTCCCACAGTACAGTGGAACAAGTGATGATGGAATTAATGCCAACAAACCTGATGGACAGGCAAGAGAGTTCTATGATGGTCTTAACAAGGATGTACAAGAGGCTTTCGATGCCTATGGTGTTAAGACATACGTTGAAATGCTTGGAACAAACGATGCACCTGGAGACTGGTATCCAATGTGGTCATTCTCTAACAACTTTAACACAAGCACTCCTGGTGGAGTAGCCTGGACAAAGATTGGCGAACTTAAGCATAAGGCTCTTCCAAAGGTTGTTATGGCAAAAGACTTTGACAGTGCATGGGATACATACATGGATAAATACAATGCATGTAATCCACAGGATTTCCTAGGTGAATTACAGACCGAGCTTGATAAAAGATTAGAGCAGGCTGCTAAATTCAAATAAAGCTTAAATGAAATTTAAGGCAGGCAGATATAATAGCGTTTTATCTGCCTGCTGACTTTAAGGAGTGGTGTCATGTCATTAACGAGAAAAAACAAAAAAGAGAAGGTCAGAGAACCTAGAACAAAAATTACATGGAAAGAAGTCAAACGTCAGAAAGTGCTGCTGTTCTGGGCAGCAATAATGGTGGCATATGGAGTTATATTCTATTATCTACCGCTCGCTGGCTGGGCAATGGCATTTCAGAATTACAAACCAAGACTTGGTATATTCCATTCTGCATTTGTTGGATTGGACAAATTCAAGATGCTGTTCTCGGATATGACATTTATCCGTGTTATAAGAAATACACTTGCAATGGGTGTTATCAATCTGGTTGTAACTTTTGTCACAGCCATAGCATTTGCAATCTTACTGAATGAGATTGCATCAAAGGGTGGAAAGAAAGTAGTACAGACTATATCATATCTTCCACATTTCCTTTCATGGATCATTGTAACAGGTATTTTACACGATATGCTTTCAGGAACAGGTATTGTAAATGAGTTCCTTGTAAATATGCATATTATAGACCAACCGATAAACTTTTTCGCACATCCGGGATATTTCTGGCCGATAGTGGCATTTGCCAATGTATGGAAAGAAACAGGATGGAATGCAATCATATATCTTGCAGCCATTACATCAATAGATCCTTCACTTTACGAAGCAGCATCTATTGATGGAGCGGGACGCTGGGCAAAGATCAGGTATGTAACACTGCCGGGAATCAAACCAACTATTATAATCCTTCTTCTTATGAATGTAGGTAATGTTTTAAATGCAGGATTTGAGATACAGTATCTCTTAGGAAACGGTCTGATACAGGATGTATCACAGACTATTGATATTTATGTACTTAAATGGGGCATAAGCCAGGGAGATTATGCAATAGGTACCGCAGCAGGTATATTCAAGAGTGTGGTAAGTATAATTCTTATATTTATTGCAAATAGAATTGCCAAACATAATGGTGAAGAGCAGTTGTTTTAAGGAGGTCTTGTACGATGGCAGATATAACAGCAGGCTCTGTAAAGAGCAAAAAGAAAAAGAAGATAAGTATATTTCCAATTGTAAATGGCATCATTATGGTACTGTTTGTGATCATAACGCTTTATCCGGTGCTTAATACACTTGCGATATCGCTTAATGATGGTACAGATGCATTAAGAGGTGGAATTTACCTCTTACCAAGAAAGTTTACCTGGAAGAATTATATAACGGTTTTGCAAAAAAATAATCTTATAACAGGAGCATATATTACTGTTGCCAGAACAATAATTGGAACAGTCTTAGCACTGGTGGCAAATGCAATCCTTGCTTTTATAGTCAGCAGAAAAAGATTTTTGTTCAAAAGAGGTTTATCCCTGTTTTGGGTTATCACAATGTATGTCAATGGTGGATTAATCCCTGTCTTCCTCCTGTACAAGGGACTTGGGCTTACCAATAGTTTTTGGGTTTATGTAGTCCCTGGAATGGTCAGTGCGTTTAATATGCTCGTTATCAGGACCTATATGAATGGAATCCCTGACAGCTTAGAGGAATCAGCGCAGCTTGACGGTGCAGGATATACCACCATTTTTCTGAAGATTTATTCCCCTCTCTGCAAACCGGTATATGCGACAGTAGCTTTATTCGTAGCAGTAGGACAGTGGAACTCATGGTTTGATGCAATGCTTTATAACCGTATGAGTACAAAGCTTACTACATTACAGTATGAGCTTATGAAGCTTCTTTCAGCTGTAACAAATCAGGGAGGATCAGCAGAAACATTGAAAAATGCTGTAGGCGCAGTTACACCTACCTCAGTTCGTGCCGCAGCAACAATTATAACAATGCTTCCGATCATATGTATTTACCCGTTTTTACAGAAATACTTTGTTACAGGACTTACACTTGGTGGAGTTAAAGAATAAATATTTTTTTACAGGATGCCCGGCAGGATAACTGCCGGGTGTTTTTGTGTAAATGTTTATTTGAAAGGAGAATTTTCTTCAAATCAGGAGCAAAATGAGAAAAAATAAGCTTAAGGCAGATTGGCCCGCGTGCCGTATATCGTATTGCTGATGACAGGATGTATGAAAACAAGCGCAAATCAAAGATCGGAAGACAATAATCACCAATTTTTATGATAAAAATATTTACATTATCGTAATATATGATAAAATATTTCTAATACGAAACACAATGGCTACATAAACAATAGGATATATGGAGGAAGTTATGGACGATAACAATTATATGAACAATGACAACCAGTCGTCAGGCACACCGGACAATACAGATGTCTTCGGTCAGTCTTCAGGAACAGCAAATGGCTCAGACACATACAGCCAGCCGCAGGACACATACAGTCAGCCGACAGACACATATAATCAGTCTGTATCCCAGCAGGAAAGTGGGAATGCATATGCATATGGACAGTCATCAGACCAGACAGGCAGCACAGACGGATATGTCAATAATCCGGGCAGTGCATATGGTTATGCAAATCAGGGTACATACAATCAGAATCCAAATGCTCAGGGCTCATTTAATCAGTCAGCTTACGGACAGACGCAGTATGGCCAGCAGCCAAACGGACAGGGTGGCTACAATCAGACCGCATACGGACAGACAGTCTACAATCAGCCACAGTATGGAGCTAATCCATACAACCAGCCGCCAAAGAACAGCAATGGCTTTGGTATAGCTTCTCTGGTACTTGGAATCGCATCTATTGTACTGTTTTGTACATGCATCAATTATGTGACAGCTCTGCTTGCTATCATTTTTGGTATTATACATATCATAAAGGGCAACAACAAGGTGTTTGGTATAGTTGGTATAGCAACAGCAGTTATCTCAGTTATAGTCAGCATCATATTCTGGGTTGTGGCAGGCTCAAATGTAAGCACAGATTTAGAAAAGGAGTTCATGAAGGGCTTTGACAATGGTTATGAGTATTATAATGATGACGATTCCTATGAGGATTACGATTATGATTATGATTCTTTTGATCATGACGATTTTGATTATCAGAATTTTGAGTATGATGGCATTTATTAGAGTTAATTATTATCAAATTATTACAGAATCAATTACATCTTGACAACAGTGGCTTTTCAGTTATATACTTAAACACAGTTAGTAAAAGGCAGTGACGAAGACAGTAGAGATGGCAGGAAAGTCAAAGAGAGCCGGGACAGGTGAGAGCCGGTATGAGTAGAGCCGTTTTGAAAATCACTTCTGAGCCGCAGGCTAAAATCGCCATACAGCGTTGCGAGAGTAGGTTCTGACGTATTCCCTACGTTACAAGGGCGGGTATGCAAGGGTATTTCCCTTAAGTACATTGTAATAGGTGGTATAGACGTATCAGGCACGCGTTCCTAATTACAGGAATGTGTGCCTTTTTTTGTGAATATTCCATAAACCGAAAATTGTAGTAGCGTAAGCCACAAGGAAGCCTCGTAAGAGCCGAATTTGAGGTGCATGTTGGGATGTTCACGAACAATATAGAATAAGGAGAGATAGTCATGTACAACAAAGTTGACACCAATATGAACTTCGTTGAACGCGAGAAGAAGACAGAGCAGTTCTGGAGAGAGAACAATATCTTCAGAAAATCTATGGAAAACAGAAAAGAAGGAGAGACATACACATTCTATGATGGACCTCCTACAGCAAACGGAAAGCCTCACATCGGACATGTTGAGACACGTACCATAAAGGATATGATTCCAAGATTCCAGACCATGAAGGGCAAATATGTGCCACGTAAAGCAGGCTGGGATACACACGGACTTCCTGTTGAGATCGAGGTGGAGAAGCTTCTCGGCCTTGACGGCAAGGATCAGATTGAGAACTACGGACTTGAGCCATTCATCAAGAAGTGTAAAGAGTCTGTATGGAAATACAAGGGTATGTGGGAGGATTTCTCCAACACAGTAGGTTTCTGGGCTGATATGGACAATCCATACGTCACATATGACGACAATTTCATCGAGTCAGAGTGGTGGGCTCTCAAGGAAATCTGGAACAAGGGCCTTCTTTACAAGGGCTTCAAGATTGTTCCTTACTGTCCTCGTTGTGGAACACCGCTTTCTGCACAGGAGGTGGCACAGGGCTACAAGACAGTTAAAGAAAAATCAGCAGTAGTACGTTTTAAGGTAGTAGGAGAGGATGCATATTTCCTCGCATGGACCACAACTCCATGGACACTTCCAAGCAACGTGGCACTCTGTGTGAACCCTAATGACACATATGTAAAGGTAAAGGCTGTTGATGGCTACACATATTATATGGCAGAGGCACTTGCAGACAAGGTGCTCTCACAGCTTCTTTCAAAAGAGGAAGCAGAGGCAGGCAAGAAGGCATATGAGGTGCTTGAGACATACAAAGGAAAGGATCTTGAGTACAAGGAGTATGAGCCGCTTTATGACTGCGCTAAGCAGGTTGCCGATAAGCAGGGCAAGAAGGGCTTTTTCGTGACATGTGACACATATGTTACTATGTCAGACGGTACAGGAATTGTTCATATCGCTCCTGCATTTGGTGAGGATGATGCCAATGTCGGAAGAAATTATGACCTTCCATTTGTACAGTTTGTAAACGACAAGGGAGAGCTTACAGCCGAGACTCCGTTTGCCGGTATGTGGGTAAAGGATGCAGATCCTGAGGTATTAAAGGACTTAAGCGGCAGAAAGCAGCTCTTCGATGCTCCGAAATTTGAGCATGAGTATCCACACTGCTGGAGATGTGATAAGCCTCTCATCTACTACGCAAGAGAGTCATGGTACATCAAGGAGACTGCAGTAAAGGATGACCTTATCAGAAACAACAATACAGTAAACTGGATTCCTGAGTCTATCGGTTCAGGACGTTTCGGAAACTGGCTTGAGAATATACAGGATTGGGCTATCTCACGTAACCGTTACTGGGGTACACCACTCAATATCTGGGAGTGTGAATGCGGACACAGAGAGTGTATCGGAAGTCGTGCAGAGCTCGCCGAAAAAGCAGGAGATCCAAAGGCAGCAGAGGTAGAGCTCCACAGACCATACATCGACGCTGTGACAATCAAGTGTCCTGAGTGTGGCAAGGATATGCACCGTGTACCTGAGGTACTTGACTGCTGGTTTGATTCAGGAGCCATGCCATTTGCACAGCACCACTATCCATTCGAGAACAAGGAAGTATTTGAGAAGCAGTTCCCAGCTAAGTTTATCTCAGAGGCAGTTGACCAGACACGTGGATGGTTCCATTCACTCATGGCTGAGTCTACACTCCTTTTCAACAAGGCTCCTTATGAGAATGTCATCGTGCTTGGACACGTACAGGATGAGAACGGACAGAAGATGTCCAAGTCAAAGGGCAACGCGGTAGATCCGTTTGATGCACTTGAGACATACGGTGCAGATGCCATCAGATGGTATTTCTACACAGCATCAGCTCCATGGATTCCAAAGAAGTTTTCAGGAAAGCTCGTGCTTGAGGGACAGCGTAAGTTTATGGGAACACTCTGGAACACATACGCATTCTTCGTGCTTTATGCAAATATCGACAACTTTGATGCTACAAAATACAGCCTTGAGTATGATAAGCTTGCAGTAATGGACAAGTGGATTCTTTCAAAGCTCAACTCAGCAGTGGCAGGAGTGGATGAGTGCCTGTCAAACTACAAGATTCCGGAGGCGGCAAAGTACCTTCAGGAGTTCGTAGACGACTTAAGTAACTGGTATGTACGCCGCAGCCGTGAGCGTTTCTGGGCAAAGGGCATGGAGCAGGACAAGATAAACGCATACATGACACTTTATACAGCACTTGTCACCATATCAAAGGCGGCAGCACCTATGATTCCTTTCATGACAGAGGATATCTACAGAAATCTTGTCTGCTCTATCGACAAGAGCGCACCGGAGTCAATTCATCTGTGCGACTATCCTGTAGTTGATGAGAAGCTGATTGATAAAAAGCTCGAAGCTGATATGGATGAGGTACTAAAGGTTGTAGTACTCGGACGTGCATGCCGTAACGAGGCAAATATCAAAAACCGTCAGCCAATCGGAAAAATGTTTGTAAAGGCTCCGGAAAAACTGGATGAATTTTATGTGGATATCATCGCAGACGAGCTCAACGTAAAAGAGGTTGAGTTCACTGATGATGTATCACACTACACCACCTACAAATTCAAGCCACAGCTTAGAACAGTGGGTCCTAAGTATGGTAAATACCTTGGCCAGATCAAGGCAGTTTTAGCTGAGCTTGATGGTCATAAGGCCATGGAGGAGCTTAACAGCACCGGCTCTCTCAAGCTTGACAGCATTAGCGATGAAGTTGTATTATCTAAAGAGGATTTACTTATCGAGATGACTCAGATGGAGGGTTATGTGACACAATCTGACAACAATATAACCGTTGTCCTTGACACCAACCTCACTCCTGAGCTTATCGAGGAAGGTTTCGTAAGAGAAATCATCAGTAAGATCCAGACAATGCGTAAGGACGCAGGCTTTGAGGTTATGGACCACATCGCTGTGACATACGAGGCAGATGAGAAGCTTTCAAATGTATTTGAAAAGTTTGGTGATGAAATCAAGACCGAGGTTCTTGCCGTATCAATTAAATCAGGCGAACTTAAGGGCTATGAAAAGGATTGGAAGATTAATGGCGAGGCTGTTAAGCTTGCAGTTGAAAAACAATAATCTCTGCACGAGAGGGAGCATTAATTTGCTCCCTTTTAGTGCCATAAGGAGGAAAAGATGAGAGATAATACGTTTAGCAAAAAGGTGTTTATTAAGACTGTATCAGACAATTTAAAAAATAAATATCGTAAGACTATAAATGATGCCACACAGCAGGAACTTTATCAGGCTGTATCAGAGGCCGTAAAGGATGTCATCATGGATGAGTGGATTGCCACACAGAGAGTGATGGACAAGGACGATCCAAAGGTTGTTTACTATATGTCCATGGAGTTTTTGATGGGAAGAGCTCTCGGCAACAACCTTATAAACCTCTCAGCATACAAGGAGGTCAAGGAGGCTCTCACTGAGATTGGTGTGGATATCAATGCTATTGAGGACCAGGAGCCTGATCCGGCACTTGGAAACGGTGGACTCGGAAGACTGGCAGCGTGCTTCATGGATTCACTTGCCACACTCGGATATCCTGCATACGGCTGTGGAATCAGATACAGATATGGTATGTTCAAGCAGCAGATTTCAGACGGCTTCCAGATTGAGGTGCCTGACAACTGGCTCAAGGACGGATATCCATTCGAGCTTCGTCGTCCGGAGTACTGCTATGAGGTCAAGTTTGGAGGATATGTGCAGGAGAGCACAGATGAAAACGGTGAGCTTCATTTCGAGCAGAAGGACTATCAGTCGGTGCTTGCAGTGCCTTATGATATGCCTATAGTCGGTTATGACAACAATGTGGTCAATTCTCTCATGATATGGGATGCAGAGCCAAAAAACGGCTTCTCGCTCGAGTCCTTTGACCAGGGTGACTACGACAAGGCAGTGGAGCAGGAAAATCTTGCAAGAAACCTTGTTGAGGTGCTCTATCCAAACGATAACCATGTAAAGGGCAAGGAGCTTCGCTTAAAGCAGCAGTATTTCTTTGTGTCAGCAAGCATCCAGCGTGCACTTGCAAGGTTTAAAAAGCATCACAGCGATTTAAAAGATCTCCCAAATAAAGCTGTTTTCCAGATGAACGATACTCACCCTACAGTTGCAGTCGCAGAGCTTATGAGAATCCTTGTGGACGAGGAGCATCTGTCATGGGATGATGCATGGGATATCACTACAAGATGTGTAGCCTACACTAACCATACAATCATGGCTGAGGCGCTTGAGAAGTGGCCAATTGAGATATTCCAGAGACTGCTTCCTCGTGTATACCAGATTGTTGACGAGATAAACAGAAGATTTGTGATTCAGATTAACGAGAGATATCCTGGCAATGAGGACAAGGTAAGAAAGATGGCTATCCTCTATGACGGACAGGTCAAGATGGCAAATATGGCTATCGTTGCAGGCTATTCTGTAAACGGTGTTGCAAAGCTTCACACAGAGATACTTAAGAATCAGGAGCTTCATGATTTCTATGAGATGTTCCCTGAGAAGTTCAATAACAAGACAAACGGAATCACACAGCGTAGATTCTTAGCACATGCAAATCCACTCCTTGCAGACTGGGCAACAAAAAAGGTAGGAACCGGCTGGATTACAGATCTTACAAAGCTTTCAAAGCTCAATGCTTATGCGGACAGCCCTGTTGCACAGCAGGAGTTTGCTGAGATTAAGAGAGCAAACAAGGTGCGTTTAGCAAAGTATATAAAGGAGCACAATGGTATTGATGTAAATCCGGATTCTATCTTTGATGTGCAGGTTAAGAGACTTCACGAGTACAAGAGACAGCTCATGAACATCCTTCATGTGATGTATCTGTACAACAAGATTAAGGAAAATCCGTCTATGGATTTCTATCCTAGAACATTTATTTTTGGAGCAAAGGCAGCAGCTGGCTACAGAAATGCAAAGAAAACAATAAAGCTCATCAACAGTGTGGCTGATGTGATAAATAACGATGCTTCTATTGGCGGCAAGCTCAAGGTAGTATTTATCGAGGATTACAAGGTATCCAATGCCGAGATATTTTTGCGGCAGCAGATGTCAGCGAGCAGATTTCCACAGCGAGCAAGGAGGCATCAGGAACAGGAAACATGAAGTTTATGCTCAATGGAGCGCTCACTATCGGAACTATGGATGGTGCCAATGTCGAGATGTTCGATGAGGTAGGGGCTGACAACATGTTTATCTTTGGAATGAGCTCTGATGAGGTCATCTCACACGAGAACAGACATGACTACAATCCTATTGATGTATATAATAACGATGCCGAGCTAAGAAAGGTAGTAAACCAGCTCGTAGACGGCACATATTCACCAAATGACCATGAGCTTTTCAGGGAGCTTTACAACTCACTGCTCAATCCACAGCAGGGACAGGTGGCTGACCGCTACTTTATCCTCGCAGACTTCCGTTCATATGCAAATGCACAGCAGAAGATTAATGATTATTACAAGAACAAGAGCGCATGGAGAAAGAGTGCACTGCTCAATATCGCACATGTAGGAAAGTTCTCTTCAGACAGAACAATCCAGGAATATGTGGACGATATCTGGCATCTTGACAGGATTACCGTAAATATGGCAGGAGTATAGGATTTTGGAAAAAGTTATCGCAAAGTCTGGTATCAGTGGAAGCACGCTTAAGCTTATAGCCATTTTTACCATGCTCATAGACCATACTGCGGCAACGGTTATTCTTCAGATGATAAATAACGGGATAGGTGGACAAACGCTTATTGATATCTACTGGGTCATGCGTTCTATAGGGCGCATGGCCTTTCCTGTTTTCTGCTTCCTGCTTGTGGAGGGGTTCAAATATACACATAGCAGGGAAAAATATGCTGCGAGGATGTTTATATTCGCGCTTATCTCTGAGATACCGTTTGACCTTGCAATAAACAATACAGTGCTGGAATTTAAGAGCAACAATGTGTTTTTTACACTGCTTTTAGGCCTGCTTGCCATCACAGTGCTTGATTGGCTTAAGTCGGTCGATAAAATAGAAAAGGCATCCTCTGCAGTCAAGTGGTTTTTTGTCACACTGATCAGGTGTATAGTAATGGTATCAGTGGTGCTTGTTATGATGATTATTGCAGAGTTTGTGCTTTGCTGTGATTATGGTGCGGCGGGTGTAGGGTGCATTGTCATGATGTACCTGCTTTCTTCAAACCGAGATGTTGCATTTGCCGTGGCAGTCATACTGCTTGGACTTTTCTCAGGTACCATAGAGTTTTTTGCACTTTTTATGCTTATACCGCTTCGCTATTACAATGGAAAAAGAGGCATTTCACTAAAATATGTCTTTTACGCCTTTTACCCGGTGCATCTTTTTGTACTGTATCTGATATGCAGGCTTGCTATGGCTGCTGCTGTTCACACCTAACAGAGTTACAGACGTACGCCGCGCCGAAAGTGTGCAGCTGGCGAATGTACACAAACCTTGAGCCGAAAACGACACCGACAAATTAACGCAATTCTTACGAATTGTTCTGCCAAAGTACCCGCCGGGTGGCATAACCCATGAAGGGAGGGCGGCGATACAAAAATAAAGAAAGAGGAATCCAAATGTCATTTTGTCATCTTCACACCCATACCGAGTACAGTCTGCTCGATGGATCAAACAAGATAAAAGAATATGTAAAGCGCGTCAAGGAGCTTGGCATGAACTCTGCCGCAATCACAGACCATGGCAATATGTACGGTGTGGTGGAGTTTTACAAGACGGCAAAGGCAAATGATATCAATCCGGTCATAGGCTGCGAGGTATATGTGGCACCAAATTCGCGCTTTGACAGGGAGACAAGCCACGGTGATGACAGGTATTATCATCTGATTCTGCTTGCTGAAAATAATACAGGCTATGCCAATCTCATGAAGATAGTGTCAATAGGGTTCACAGAGGGATATTATTACAGGCCGAGAGTGGATTTTGAGACGCTTGAGAGATATCACGAGGGGCTTATATGCCTGTCTGCCTGTCTGGCAGGAGAAATCCCTAGATACATCGTAAGAGGCTTTTATGACGAGGCGAAGGAGATTGCAAGGAAGTATCAGGACTGCTTTGGAAAAGACAACTTCTTCCTTGAGCTGCAGGACCATGGCATTGATGACCAGAAGCTTGTGAATCAGCAGCTTCTTAGGATGAGCAAGGAGCTTGAAATAGGGTTAGTGTGTACTAATGATGTGCACTACACCTACGAGTCCGATGCAGAGGCACATGATGTGCTTTTGTGCATCCAGACCGGGAAAAAGGTGTCTGACGAGGACAGGATGCGCTATGATGGCGGACAGTTTTTCGTAAAGAGCGAAGAGCAGATGAGAGCGCTTTTCCCATATGCCATAGAGGCTATTGAGAATACGCAGAAAATTGCCGACAGATGCAATGTGACACTTGAGTTTGGCAATTACAAGATTCCAAAGTATGAGGTGCCAGAGGGCTATGATAGTGCCGAAGCCTTCCTTACAGAGCTTTGCGAGAAGGGCTTTAGGGAGAAATACATAGGCTGTGGCGAGTACAGTGCAAAGGAGCTTAAAAAGATACATGCAGATATGGACTATGAGCTTGGTATCATAAAGACAATGGGCTTTATAGAGTATATCCTTATCGTGTGGGATTATATCAACTGGTGCCGCACGCACGACTGCTGGGTAGGCCCGGGACGAGGCTCAGCGGCGGGAAGCAGGGTGTGCTATTGTACCGGAATCACGGATATTGATCCGGTTAAATACAATCTGCTTTTTGAAAGATTTCTTAACCCTGAGCGAGTTTCCATGCCTGATATCGATGTGGATTTCGAGTATGCGGAGAGATATCGCGCCATAGAGTATGTTCAGCAGAAGTACGGACACGATTCTGTAACACAGATAGTCACCTTTGGTACGATGGCAGCAAGAGGAGTCATAAAATCAGTCGGAAAGGCGCTGGATTTCCCATATGCAGAGACTGACAGGCTTGCAAAGATGGTGCCTCAGGAGCTTAATATCACGATTGACAAGGCTCTTCAGATGAACCCGGAGTTTAAGGGCATTTACGACAGTGATGCGAGAGTGCATGAAATGATAGATATGGCAAAAAGGCTTGAGGGACTGCCAAACCACACGTCCGTGCATGCAGCAGGTGTGGTAATCTATCCGGGTGTGGCGAGCGATTATGTGCCTCTTGGAAGGGCAAACGACGGAAGCCCTACCGCAGAGTACAACATGGTACAGCTCGAGGAGCTTGGCCTTTTAAAGATGGATTTTCTGGGGCTTCGTACACTCACGGTGCTAAAGGATTCTGTGAAGAATATCAAGGCATCAAGGGGCATTGATGTGGATATCGACCATATTGATTTCAACGATAAGGGCACACTTGACTTTATCGGAACAGGAAAGACGGAAGGGGTATTCCAGCTAGAGTCTGCCGGTATGCAAAGCTTCATGAAGGAACTCAGTCCACAGAGCTTTGAGGACATCGTGGCCGGTATTTCGCTCTACCGTCCGGGTCCTATGGATTTCATTCCCAACTATATAAAGGGCAAGAACAATCCAAAGGAGATAAGCTATGTGACACCTGAGCTTGAGAGTATTTTAGAGCCGACCTACGGCTGTATAGTATACCAGGAACAGGTCATGCAGATAGTGCAGAAGCTCGCAGGCTATACAATGGGGCAGGCGGACAACATCCGCCGTGCCATGAGCAAGAAGAAGCAGTATGTCATTGACGCAGAGCGCCAGAGCTTTGTGTACGGAGACGAGGAGCGCGGTATAAAGGGCTGTGTGGCAAACGGCATAGATGAAAAGGCTGCCAACAGCATATACGATTCGATGGTTGATTTTGCTAAGTATGCGTTCAACAAATCACATGCAGCCGCGTATGCGAAAATCAGTGTTCAGACTGCATGGCTCAAAAACTACTATCCGGTCGAATTTATGGCAGCGCTCATGACTTCTGTTATAGACAATTCAGCCAAGGCGGCGCAGTATCTTTACAGTTGTCGTGATATGGGTATTAAGGTGCTTCCGCCGGATATCAACTGTGGACAGGGCGAGTTTACCGCAGAGGGTGACCATGTCAGATATGGCATGTACGCCATAA
>ENA-OQKV01000289-OQKV01000289.1-human-gut-metagenome-genome-assembly--contig:-NODE-289-length-20534-cov-4.283432_pt1 | contig 20534 bp, 22 predicted proteins | sample MGYA00242655_ERZ504811 | MGnify/ENA primary metagenome ERZ504811 (study PRJEB26092, sample SAMD00036406) | human gut metagenome | host: Homo sapiens | study: EMG produced TPA metagenomics assembly of...
TTTGTTCAAAATATGGCAAAATTCCAATGCTGCGTTTTCGGTTGCTTATTTATTTTTTATCATATACCAGAAGTCTAAAGTGTGGACAATTACAAGATTGGAAAACTTAAGTGGGTGTGTATGTTGAGTGTTATCGTTTTTTAATTTTTGTAGTGACAGACAGTGTTTATTATAAATACCAATACAGTAAAACATACACACCTACCAGTGGTTTCGATAATTGAAATTATTAACCAGTATCGTATAACATACATGCAAGTTTACACTTCAAATCGATACTTTTTTTGCCTATAAAGATTAGGGTGTCAAAAGTCCCTTTTTTGATATTTGATTTTGTTTGTACCTTGAAAATTTAACACGAACTGGTAAAGGATATGATTTTTGATTTATGATTTCCTGATATCTGAAGCAATGATTCATTGGTTTTATGCTGTTTTCTCATTTGAAGCATACGAATCCAAGCTACTTATATAATCTAATAGCTTCTGAAAATCTAATGCCGCTATTTTAAAATCCAAAGAATAATCGGGTACGCTTTTTGCCGTGTACAGGGATATTATCCACATGATATCTTCGGCGGAGAAGAGATGGAATTGCTTCAACTCTATTTCTAAATTTTGCGTATTCAGAAAATTCTTCCGTTTGCATATACTGTAATTGTTTAGCACGACCAACGGATTTCCAAGATACTTCTTTTCGTGCGCGTGTTTTTAGAAAACGTGGCTGACATCGGTCTCTATAACGACATTCTTCACATTTACTTCTCTGAAAATATGCAACGGAACGATCATTTCCAGGATCATAGCTGCATTCTTCTGGGGTACAGCCATTTTTGCATTTGATGAGATATTTACCATCTTCTGTAAACACAAAATCAGCATATATTTCATCTGGTTTTCGTCCTGTGAAATTGGTTGTAACAAGTTTCAGATTGTGCTCAGATGCTAAACGTGAGTTTTTTTCTCCATTGTATGCTCCATCGGCAACAAAAAAGGACCATCTGAAAAATCTTTTTTTCGTTTAAGATAATCTTTCATAAACTGATTGTCTGCATAAGTGTTTGGCTGGTAATCATAATCTATGATCAAACTGCCGTTTTCTCCAACAGATTCAACTATGTTTCCAACATAGCCGAGATGTTTGCCACCTGCCTTATATCTAAAAGTAGCTTCAGGATCAGAAGGATTAAGTAATACTTCCGAAGGATTTTCAACTTCCTCTTTTTGTCGAAGTCTTCTTGAACCATCATCGTCAATGATCGTGTGTTCTTTTAGCAGGCGGATAAGAAGCTGATATTCACTTGTATCATCAAAATCACCTGTTGAATCGCAGATTTTTATTAAAATATCAGCATCTTTCATTACAACAATGGTTCTCTCAGTGGCATCCATATCCCGTTTGTGATATATGCATTTATTATAATCATCTTTTTCAATGTAATGATGTTGTTCATCTGGAATCTTGGTCCCACGCTCATTCATTATCTTACAAAGATTGGAAACACAGGTGTAAAACAATTCAAGCAATGAGAGGTTTCTGATATTTGCAGCAACCATTAGGCTGTCCATGCGTTGTTTATCCGGAGTGATGTTCATAAAATCAGATATTTCTTTTGCCATTTTTACGACGCATTCATGAATAAGATCAACATCATGTTCTGTTTCGTAAGAAAGAACCCTTGCCCTAAATCGACTGAGGGTTCTGTCGCTGATTGGCTGTTCCTCAAAACTGGTTGTATGCAAAGCATACTGATAACGAATGTCAAATGCCATAGCTTCAACGATCTCATCATCAGTAACATTAAGAGCTTCTTTAAGAATCAATGCTCCAACAATCACATTGACAGGAGTATTAGGTCTGGATGCTTTTTTACTATAAAGAACAGAAAAAATGTTTTCATCAATAGCAGGAAAAACTTTGTCTGCAAAAGTTTTTGTCCATGATTTTTCTAACATTCGTTTTTCGCGTTCTGTAAGATTAAAAGTACTATCTAAAAGAGAAATTTGTTGATTATCATTTTTTACAAAAGACATATGGATCACCTCACAAAATCATATTTATATTTTACCAGAGAATCCAATATTTTTACATATCGTGTTAAGTTTTCAAGGTACAAATTTATATCAAAGGTTATAAACCTTTTGACACCCTAATCCTATGAAGAAACTTCTATTAGAATTCCAATACTGCCATATATCAGATCGCTAAATCTGTCTAATTCAGTTGCGATCGTAGCATATGAAGTACTTAGACATCAAGGTTTTAAAGCGTTTCAGATGGAGGGTCAGCTGCATCATTATAGATGGTAGATCGAAGAAAGAAAATTAAATAGTAGAATATAATAATTGCCAGATTATCTATAATCCTGGCAATTATTTTTTGGCTCATCAAAGTTGGATAGTGCATAAATTCAGACTGTTTTGGTTAACAAAATAGATAAGGCAAAAACCGCGTAAATTAGGAATTTGTTGGTAGAAGAATAAAAAAATAAGAAAAGATTAGCATAATTAGTACAAATTGATAAAAACAGCTGACGTTAAGTTGGACTTCAAAAAGAAATGACAAGAAATTATAATTAAAAACAAGTTGAAGGGAAACAGGTGAGAAGATGAATCGAAGAGGAAATAAAATATTCAGTGAGTTAATTTGGAATAACAAATTAACGATTGCAGCGTTTAAAGATAAATATAATGTTCAGGAACATTCCATAAGATTAGCAGTGAAGAGTATCAATGATGATCTTGAGGAAGCTGGATTGCCAACTATCTCTAAGAATAGTGAAGGAGAGCTTAGTATCCAAGGAAAAGATCAGATTCATATTAAGAAGTTTGAAAAATTCATTCAAAATTATAATTTCTATTCTTACACCATGACCAAAAACGAGAGACATACAATTTTAGCCTTAATACTTTTAAACGGCAGAGAATATATCACAGTGGATATGCTGAAAAATGAAATTGGAGTCAGCAGAAATACGATTTTAAATGATCTTCAGGAGCTGAAAAGCTGGTTTGAAGACAGGGGAATGACTTTAAAAGCAAAACCACATGTTGGATATGTGATCGAAGCAACAGAGACACAGATTCGTGAAAATATTCTAAAACTTATGGAAGTTAACAGTGAAGAATATTACCAGAATGGATACATGTTGAATGTATACTGGTGGCTGCTTTTAAAACAGCTTGACACGATGAACTGTTTTGAAGATCTTAAGAATATTCTGCTGGAAGAGGAAGAAGAGACAGGCGTTATCCTGGAAGACTATTCATTTTATGAGGCAGGGATTGAATTGATGATCATTTTGAACCGATTGGATCAGGGCAAATATCTTATAAGATTCAATGATGAATCAAAAGAAGAGATAGAGATCAGTTCAAAATATCCATTCAGTAAATCTGTTTTAAAGAAAATTGGAAGAAAATACGATGTAAAGATAACAGAAGAAGAAATTCTGATGTTCACAAAACATCTTAGAGGAAAAAGATATTTAAAGGGTGAGCTAAACAGTGCAACCTCATTAGATATCAATGTGATGATTGCAGAAGCAATTCATCTGATCTCAGGTCAGTTAGGAATTGATTTTTATCTGGATTTTGGTCTGTATGATCTGATGGTTGTACATATGAAATCCGCAGTGTACAGAGTTATGAACGGAGAAGTTCTTGTAAATCCATTTAAAGATGAAATCATCAATGACTATCCTGAGATCTTACAGATAGTGCATAAGGAACTTGAGAATTTAGAGAATTTTATCGGAAAGAAATTTAGAGAAGATGAAGTTATGTTCCTTGTTCTGTATTTTGCATCAGTGATAGAAAAAGAAAAGATACAAAGCAATAAAAACAAGAAAATTCCGGTAGCACTTGTATGTGTGACAGGAAGAGGAACCGTTCAGTTTATGCTGGCAAAACTTAAGATATTAGAAGATATCATAGACATTGTCAGTGTATCATCTCATCACAATATGAATGAGATCGAGCAGTCCGGAGCAAAGATGATCATTTCAACCATTCCATTACCGAATTCGAAATTGCCGAATGTGGCAGTGAGAAGTCCGATGCTTGATGATCAGGATATTCTAACAATACAGCAAAAAGTATTTGAATTGAAAGAGAAAGAGCAGGAAGAGATAGAAGAGCAGGAAAACAGAGTGATAAAACAAAATCCTCAAAAAGATATTCAAGGAGCTTTTTACAATCTGTTATCCAAGGAACGCATTGAACTGGACTATCCAGCCAAAGACTGGGAAGATGCCATAAGATGTGCGGGAAAAATTCTTTATGATACAAAAACCGTTACAGAACAATATGTTGAAGAAATGGTAAACAGTGTAAAAAAACATGGACCATACATTGTTGTCTGTAAGGGAATGGCACTTCCTCATGCAGATTGCAGCAAAGGTGCGATCGAGGAGGCAGCTTCACTTGTCAGATTGAAGACACCGATTGAATTTGGAAGTGTTTATAATGACCCGGTCAGATACGTTATAGGAATGAGCATTAAAAGCGCAGAAAGTATCAATCAGGCCATTTATGATATGATGAAAATTTTTGGAGATGAAAACAACATGAATAAGTTTGACTCGCTCCCAGATGAGCAGGCAGTTTTAGACATGGTAAATAGTTTTCAGAAACAAAAAATATAAATAAAAAAGGAGAGCTTAAAATGGACAAGATAATAAGTAACAAAGAAAAAAGTTATTTAGCAGTTACTTTATCAGGAGACAACGACAAGGAAGTAATTAAGCAGATGGCATCTGCACTGGAAGAAGAAGGGTATGTAAAAGATACTTTCGCAGATGCAATTGTAAAAAGAGAAAGTGTTTATCCAACAGGACTTCCTGTAGGACAGATCAATGTAGCAATTCCACATACAGATCCAGAACATGTAAATAATGCAGCAATTTGTTTAGGAATCTTAGATAAACCAGTAACATTTAATGTTATGGGAATGGAAGGAGAAACAACAGAAGTTTCATTATTATTTATGCTTTCCATCAAACACAAAGAAGACCAGATGGGAATGCTTCAGAAATTGATCACTTTATGTCAGGATCAGGATACATTAAAAGAAATTCTGGCAAAAGATCAGGACAAGATTAATGAGGTTATGACAGCTCTGGTAGAGAAATAATGACTTTATTGATAGAGAAAAATGAGAAAACGCATACATAGAAAGGAGAAATTAATATGAAAAGAATTATTATTGCGTGTGGATCAGGGGTAGCAACATCAACAGTGGCAAATCAGAAGGTATCAGCATATCTGGATGAACATGGATATTCAGGAAAATATCAGATCGAACAGTGTCAGGTATCAGAACTTGCTGAAAAAGGTAAGAGTGCTGACTTCGCGATCGCAACAACAGTAGTTGGAGCAAACATGCCTTGCCCAGTATTACCAGGACTTCCATTATTAACTGGTGTTGGAGCCGACAAATTATTCAGCGACGTTGAAGAACAGATGAATAAATAAGAAAAAGAGAGATAAGAAGGGAGAAAAATCATGCAGGCAGTTATTGATTTTTTCAGTTATATTAACGGCTTAGGCGCAAGCGTCATGATGCCAATCATTTTAACAATTTTCGGAGTTATTTTAGGGGCTAAATTTGGTAAAGCTTTAAGAGGTGGTCTTACAGTAGGTGTAGGTTTCATCGGATTGAACCTTGCAGTAGGACTAATCGGTACATATCTTGCACCAGCTGTTCAGCAGATGGCAACAAGATTCCATTTATCACTTACAACAGTAGACGTAGGATGGCCAGCCGCAGCAGCTATCGCTATGGGAACAACAGTAGGTCTGTTGATCATCCCAATCGGACTGATCATTAACATTATCATGTTACTTACAAATACAACACAGACAATCGACGTTGATATCTGGAACTACTGGCATTTCGCTTTCACAGGTTCTTTAGTAGCAATCGTTACAGATAACCTTACATACGGAATCATCGCAGCGATCATCAACATCATTATCGTATTTGTAATCGCTGATTACACAGCACCAAAAGCAGAAGAAGTATTAGGAATGCCTGGAGTATCTATTCCTCACGGATTCTCCGCAGCCTATGTACCATTTGCAATCGTAATCAACTGGGTAATTGACAGAATTCCTGGTGTAAACAAAATCGACATTAACATTGAAAAATTACAGAAGAAATTCGGTGTATTCGGAGAACCAATCTTAATCGGTACAGTATTAGGTATCGTGATCGGAGCTCTAGCAGGATACAATCTTAAAAACATTTTAACAAGTGGTGTATATTTAGGAGCAGCATTAGTACTGATTCCAAAGATGGCATCATTACTTATGGAAGGACTTATGCCTATTTCAGAAGCAGCACAGGCATTCATTTCTAAGAGATTCTCTAACAGAGGAAAAATCTACATTGGACTTGATTCAGCTGTAGGTGTAGGACATCCTATTACATTAACAGTAGCATTAATCCTTGTACCAGTAGCAGTATTCTTAGCAGTAATCCTTCCAGGAAACACAGTATTACCAATGGCTGACTTATCTTGCATCCCATATATGTTAGTACTGATCGTTCCATTAGTTGGTGGTAACGGATTCCGTGCGATCATCACAGGTATCATTGCATTAGCAGGTGGTTTATATATTTCAACTGACCTTGCAGCAGTTACAACATCTGTAGCTCATACAGTAGATGCCGCTACATACAATGGTGTAACACAGATTTCTTCTATCTGTGACGGAGCCAACCCTTTAACATGGTTAATCTACAGAGCAGGTAACTTAAGCATCGTTGCATTAGCAGTTGTTGGTGTTATCGCACTTGCATTAGCTTTCTTAAACAGACAGCGTATTATCAAAGCAGCACATGCTGAACAGAACTAAGATATAAAACAGCAGAAGAGGTAAATGTATTTATGAAAAGTTATATATATAAAAAATCGCATTATCTCATTCAGCACACCATACCAGGAATATTCACACTTCTGATCGGGCTTTATTGCCTGATCAGACAGGTGATGACTGGATTTGATGGTTTGCTGATGTTTGTATTAATTATTTGCATATATAATGTTTGGAATGAGTTTGTATCCTTAAGTAATCCGTACGAATTTGATCTTGGCGAAGAAACTATAACTTTTCGTGGATACAACAAAGAACATACATATAAGATCAGTGAAATGGCAGCTTTCTCTATGAGAATGGTAGCAGGAAACACAAAGATCTATATGAATATCGACAAAGGTGGACTATTAAAAGGAAGATACTGGATTAGAGTATCTGAATTTGATGATGATAAAGATATCATAGATTATTTTTATGATTTGGATGAACAAGTAAATCCGCACTCTGTTATCACAAAAGCAAGAAAAGCAGGCAGAGCGAGATTGGTTCAGAAAGCGAAACGAGTTTAGGAGGAAGAATATGCTGGTAACATTAAAAGAATTACTTGACCAGGCAAAGGTTGAACATAAAGCAGTTGGTGCTTTTAACGGAACAACATTAGAAGCGATCAGAGGAATCATACAGGCAGCAGAGGAATTAAATGCCCCTGTTATCTTACAGCATGCACAGAGCCATGATGATCTGATCGATTTAGAAGAAATTGGACCTGTTATGAAATATTATGCTGAGAGAGCGAAAGTTCCTGTAGCATTACATTTAGATCATGGTTCAAGTTTTGAAAGATGCGTACAGGCATTAAGACTTGGATTTACTTCTGTAATGTATGATGCATCAGCAAAATCTTTCGAAGAAAATGCAGCAGAAACAGCAGAGATCGTTAAGATCGCACATGCAGTAGGAGCAAGTGTTGAAGCTGAACTCGGACATATCTTTACATCAGAAGTTGTTCAGGGTGAAGGTGCAGGAGCCGATAGTACAGATGATTATGAAGATTTAGATAACATCTATACAGACCCTGAAGTTGCAAAGAAATTTGTGGAAATGACAAACGTAGATTGTCTTGCTGTAGCGTTTGGAACAACACATGGTGTGTATCTTACAGAGCCTAAATTAGATCTTCCAAGAGTTGCGAGACTTCGTGAAGCAACAAATATTCCACTTGTTATGCATGGTGGTTCTGGTGTATCAGATGAAGATTATGCAGTAGCAATTGAAAATGGTATTTGCAAAGTGAACTATTATACATATATGAATACAGCAGGTGGAAAAGCATCAAAAGAATATTGGGCTGATGACAGCAAACCATTATTCTATGATTCTATGTCATTAGTTGCAACAGAAGCAATCAAAGAAGATGTAAAACGTGCAATCAAAGTATTCCAGAAAATTAAATAATTGGAAAGAAGATAGTACAAAGAAAGATAGTTTGAAGAAAGAAGGCGTAAAAATGGCAGTTTATAAAGAAACGATCATGTTAAAATCACATGGTAAAACTCCAACATATGTAAATATCACACCACAGGTTCGAGAAGCAATCGAAAAAAGACGGAATCCAGAATGGAATCTGCACAGTAATTTCTCCACATACAACATGTTCAGTATTTTTTGAAGAATTTGTACATGACTATAATGAAGCGGGCGATGAATTCTTACAGGAAGACCTGAACAATGTATTAAAGAAGATCATTCCTGATCATGTAAGTGCAGATCAGTATAACTATCCAGGAGAAGAACATTATAAAGCTGTAGAATCATGGCCAGATGCGGATACATATCTTCCAAACGGAGACAGAACAGCTTTATTTAATGGTGATGCCCACTTAAGATCAACACTGATCGGTTCCAGTGCAACATTAGAAGTTGACGAAGGAAAATTAGGAGTTGGAGCTACAGGATATGTATATTTTGTAGATTTTGACAGAACAAGAGAAAGAACAAGAAAATGTAAGATCATTGTGATCGGAGAATAAGGGGGAAAAGATAAAATGGCAAAAGTAGAATCTCCATTTTTAATCGTAAATCCTAAGTCTTATCTATATGGTGAAAAGAGCTTAGAATTAGCAAAAGCAGCAGATAAAACTGCAAAAGAAACAGGGCTTCAGATTTATTTCACATGCCCATATGCAGATATCAGACTGATCAAAGAAAATACAGAAAACCTGATTGTATGTGCACAGTCTATGGATTCATTAACTCCAGGACGTGGAATGGGATATGTACTTCCAGAATCTTTAAAAGAAGCAGGAGCGGGAGCTGTATTCTTAAACCATGCAGAAAACCAGAAAACAGTATCTGAATTATATGCAACGATTAAAAGAGCAAAAGAACTTGGAATGATTACAATCGTTTGTGCAGATTCAACAGTAGAAGCAAAAGCAGTTGCATGCATGGACCCAGATATCGTATTAGCAGAACCAACAGACCTGATCGGTACAGGACAGGTAGCAGACGATTCTTATACAATAGAAACAGTCAAAGACCTTCACGAAGTGAATCCAGATGTTTTAGTTATGATCGCATCAGGAGTCAGCACTGCCGAAGACTGCTACAACGTTGTAAAACTTGGAGCAGACGGAACAGGAGCAACTTCAGGAATCTTAAACGCACCATCACCAGCACAGCGTGTACAGGAAATGGCAGAGGCTATTGTTAGAGCTAAAAATTAAAAACTACAAATATAAAAAGTAGCTGCTGAGATCAGGTAGCTACTTTTTTTGTATACAAATTTATGCTATGATAAAAGCTAAGTGTATTTTGCAATCATAAAAGACACAAAATAAAGATGGAGGGTATACAATGTTTGATATTCAGGAAGAACTAAAAAAGCTTCCGGCAAAGCCTGGAGTTTATTTGATGCATAATAGCAAAGATGAGATCATTTACGTTGGAAAAGCGATCAAGTTATGTAATCGTGTGCGTCAGTATTTTCAAGACAGCCGGAATCTGTCTGTGAAGATTCAGCATATGGTAAAGAATGTTGCTTATTTTGAATATATCATCACGGATTCAGAACTGGAAGCTTTAGTGCTTGAGAACAATCTGATCAAAGAGCATCATCCAAAATATAATACAAAACTGAAAGATGACAAAGGCTATCCTTACATTAAAGTAACGGTCAATGAAGAATTTCCAAGGATCATGCTGGCAAGGAAGATGAAAGCAGATGGAGGAAAGTATTTCGGACCTTATACGAGTGCAGGAGCAGTAAATGATACGATCGAGCTGCTTCGCAAGATCTTTAAGATCCGTACCTGTAACCGAAGACTTCCAAAAGATACAGGGAAGGACAGGCCTTGTTTGTACTATCAGATCAAGCAGTGTGATGCACCATGTCAAGGATATATATCCAAGGAAGAATATGCAAAACAGATCGAAGAAACAATCAAGTTTCTAAATGGAAATTATAAACAGGTTGCAAAAATGCTTCAGGGGAAAATGCAAAAAGCATCGGATGAATTGGAATTTGAACAGGCAATGGAATACAGAGATCTGCTCAAGAGTATTGAGCGGATCATGGACCGTCAGAAGATCAATACGTATGCGTTTGAGGACCGTGACATTATTGCAATGGCACAGGATGACAAGGATGTTGTTGTATCTATTTTCTTTATCCGCCAAGGAAAGCTTCTTGGAAGAGAACATTTTCATATGGAAGCAGACGAGGAAAGTTCAAAGGAAGAAGTTTTAGGAGCTTTTGTTAAACAGTTTTATGCGGGGACGCCTTATCTTCCAGGGGAAATCTTTCTGGAACATGATATTTCAGAAAAGGAGATCATTGAAGAATGGTTGTCAAAGAAACGAGGAGCAAAAGTACATTTTAAGATACCAGTGCGTGGGCAAAAACACAAGATGGTAGAGATGGCAAAGGAAAATGCTCAGAATGTATTAAGAATGGATCGTGAGAAGATCAAACGGGAAGAAAGAAGGACGATCGGGGCAGTTCATGAGATTGAAGAATTGCTCGGGATGGAAGGTTTGAATCGAATGGAAGCATTTGATATTTCTAATATCAGTGGATTTCAGACCGTAGCATCCATGGTCGTATTTGAAAGAGGAAAAGCAAGAAGAAGAGATTATCGCAAGTTTCGTTTAAGAACCATTGAAGGTCCGGATGACTATGCCAGTATGGAAGAAGTTTTGACCAGAAGATTTCTTCATGGAAAGAAAGAGCTGGAAGAACTGAAAGAACAGGGAAAAGATGCTGCACTTGGCAGTTTTACAAAGTTTCCGGATATTCTGATGATGGATGGAGGAAAAGGACAGGTCAATGTTGCACTTCGTGTGCTGGATCATTTGGGACTTGATATTCCAGTATGTGGAATGGTCAAAGATGATGATCATAGAACGAGAGGCTTGTATTATAACAACGAGGAAATCATATTTGCGCCAAACAGCGAAGCATTTTTACTTGTGACAAGGATACAGGATGAAGCCCATCGTTTTGCGATCGAATATCACAGATCATTGCGTGCAAAAGGGCAAGTACATTCTGTTCTTGATGACATCAAAGGTGTTGGACCAAAGAGACGAAAAGAATTAATGAAGTATTTTAAAGATCTTGGACAGATCAAGACAGCAACAGTTACGGAACTTTTAAATGTTCCTGGCATGAATCAAAGTACTGCAGAGTCTATTTATGGGTTTTTTCACGATTCCAAGCAGTAAGGAAATATGTTAAAATAGAGAAAGAGACAGACAATCAAGGGTGCAGAAAGAGAGAAAGATTATGGATAAAGAGCATAGAGTATCAGTATATGATATGGTCAAGGAATTAAATTTAAAAGAAGTAACACCAGAGATCAATTCAAAAGAAGTTTACATTGAACAGGCAGAGATCAACCGTCCAGCATTACAGTTGGCAGGTTTTTTTGAAAATTTTGCACAGAATCGAGTTCAGATCATCGGAAAAGCAGAACACCTTTTTATTGAAGAGGTAGAAAAAGATGTTGAAAATGCGAAAAATATTTATAAAAGATTTATCGGAGCTGGAATTCCAGTTATTGTATTTTGCAGGAATCTGCATCCAAGTGAGATGATGATAAAAGTTGCCAAAGAGTATGGGGTACCGGTTTTGATATCTCAGGATACGACATCTGAATTTATGGCAGAAGTAATCCGCTGGCTGGGAACTGTATTGGCTCCAAGCATTACGATCCATGGAGTTTTAGTCGATGTATTTGGTGAAGGAATCCTGATCACAGGAGAGAGTGGGATCGGTAAGAGTGAAGCAGCTTTAGAGTTGATCCGAAGAGGACACCGTCTGGTATCTGATGACGTTGTAGAGATCAAGAGGGTCAGCAAGAAGTCATTGATCGGAACATCTCCGGAAGTTACAAGGTTCTTTATCGAACTGCGAGGAATCGGCATTATTGACGTTAAGAATCTGTATGGTGTTGAAAGCGTTAAGATGGAGCAGGAGATCAATCTGGTCATTCAGTTGGAAGACTGGAACAAAGATGCGGATTATGACCGCTTAGGATTAGAAGAGAAATACGTAGAATATCTTGGCAATAAAGTTGCAGCACATACACTGCCAATTCGTCCAGGGCGTAACCTGGCGATTATCGTAGAAGCAGCAGCGATCAATCACAGACAGAAGAAGATGGGATATAATGCAGCCGAAGAACTTTATAAACGTGTTACAGGTCAGATGGAGGATTAAATGATATGAAATATTTATATGGAATTGATATTGGTGGAACAACAGTAAAAATGGGTCTGTTTGGAGAAGATGGAACATTAAAAGAGAAATGGGAGATCAAGACAAGAACTGAGGAAAATGGAAAGAACATCCTGCCAGATATTGCACAGGCAGTGAATGATCACAGCAAAGCAAATGGTTTTGATAAGGAAGATGTGATCGGACTCGGAGTTGGAGTTCCAGGAGCTGTTCTTGAGTTTTCAAAAGTTAATGAATGTGTGAACCTTGGATGGGGAAGCGTGGATGTGGCAGGAGAATTGTCAAAGCTTACAGGATGTAAGGTAAAGGCAACGAATGATGCCAATGCAGCAGCCTTAGGAGAGATCTGGATGGGAGCAGCAGCAGATTATAACAGTGCGGTGATGATCACTCTTGGAACAGGAGTCGGAGGCGGTATCATCGTTGATGGAAAGATCATTGATGGAAGCCGTGGATATGGTGGAGAGATCGGTCATATGACTGTGGATCCTTTTGATGATCGTGTATGTAATTGTGGAAAGACAGGATGTCTGGAACTTTATGCATCTGCAACGGGAATTGTATATGAGACAAAGAAAGCATTAAAGGATTATAAAGAAGCGACTATACTAAGAGACCTTGATGAAGTAACTGCAAAAGACATTTTTGATGCTGCTAAAGAAGGAGATACATTTGCCAAAGAACGGGTAGATGATCTTGGACAGAAATTAGCACTTGCAGCAGGGAATATCGCATTGATGGTCGACCCAGAAGTGTTTGTTATCGGTGGAGGCGTATCAAGAGCTGGACAGATCCTTTTAGATGCGGTCAATGCACATTTTAAGAAGTATACATTTGGAAAAGCACAGGAGACAGGATTTGTACTTGCGACTCTTGGAAATGATGCTGGAATTTATGGTGCAGCTAGTCTGATGCTTTCATAAGATGAAGAGATTTGGAATCCTGTGATATACAGGATTCCATCTTGCATTAATATTAAGAATGGAGAAATTATGGATACAAAGATTGATCAGTTAAAACAGATCATACCAGAAAAATATATTTTAAGACAGGAACCGATGAAAAATCATACAACATTCCGTATTGGGGGACCCGCTGATATTTTTGTGGCACCAGAGAATATGGAAGAGATCAAAGCGGTCAGTCGTTTTGCAAAAGAAGAGGGAATTCCATTATTTGTTTTAGGAAATGGGAGTAATCTTTTGGTCGCAGATGATGGAATGGACGGAATTGTTCTTCAGATTTACAAAAACTACAGTGGAATCGAAGTCCGTGGTAATGAACTTATCGTCAAAGCAGGAACTTTATTAAGTTCTACATCCAGAGCAGCACTCAATGAAGAATTAACTGGATTTGAGTTTGCAGGTGGAATTCCTGGAACATTTGGCGGAGCTGTCGTTATGAATGCTGGTGCATACGGTGGTGAGATGGTGCAGGTACTAAAAGAAGTGACAGTTCTTACAAAAGAAGGAGAGATCAAAACTCTGAAAGCAGAAGAATTAGAGCTTGGTTACCGTACAAGTAACGTTTTAAAGAATGAATACGTTGTCTTAGAAGGTGTGATCGCACTTAAGAAAGGAAATAAAGAAGAAATCAAAGCAAAAATGGATGAGTACGCATTGGCGAGAAAAACAAAACAGCCATTAGAATATCCAAGTGCCGGAAGTACATTTAAACGTCCAGAAGGATATTTTGCCGGAAAATTGATTCAGGATGCAGGATTAAAGGGATATCAGGTGGGAGATGCACAGGTATCTGAAAAACACAGTGGTTTTGTGATCAACCGTGGAAATGCTACAGCATCCGATGTTATGCAGTTGATCAGTGACGTGAAAGATAAAGTAAAAGAACAGTTTGGAGTTACGATGGAGCCAGAAGTCAAACGTGTTGGAAGGTTCTAAAAAGGAGCAGTACAGATGAGATTTGTAATTGTAACAGGAATGTCAGGAGCAGGAAAAAGCAGTGCATTAAAGACATTAGAAGATGCTGGATATTTTTGTGTTGATAATCTTCCAGTGGCTTTACTTGATAAATTTGCAGACATGTTGTTAGATGAAACTGCCAAGATTGAAAATGTTGCTCTTGGGATTGATATCCGTAATGGAAGAGGAATTGGCGAGTTAGCACACAAATTAAAAGAAATCGAGGCAGCGGGGATCAAGTATGAGATTCTCTATCTGAATGCAAGTAATCGTATTTTATTAAAACGCTATAAAGAGACAAGAAGAAATCATCCTTTGTCAAGAGATGGAAGAGTTGAGGATGGAATTGCAAAAGAGCGGGAGATCATGAAATTTCTGCAAGATCAGGCAACGTATGTGATCGATACTAGCCAGCTTCTGACAAGGGAGTTAAAAGAAGAGATCGATCGTATTTTTGTAGACGGAGAAGAAGGGGAACGATTCCAGATTGCAGTTGTTTCTTTTGGATTTAAACATGGGATTCCTGCGGATGTAGATCTGGTATTTGATGTCAGATTTCTTCCAAATCCATACTATGATCTGAATTTGCGACCATTAACTGGAAATGACAAAACAATTCAGGATTTTGTGATGAAGCATGAAGAATCTGTGGAATTTCTTGATAAGTTAGATGATATGATGAGATTCTTGATCCCAAATTATATTAAAGAAGGCAAGTATAATCTTGTGATCGGAATCGGATGTACTGGAGGAAAGCATCGATCTGTTACGATCACGAATAAATTGGCAGAGAGATTAAAACAACTGCCATATTCTGTCAAAGTAGAGCATAGAGATATTATGAGGTAGGCAATGTCATTTTCAAGTAATATTAAAGAGGAATTATCAAGAAATGAAACCGGTGCCAGACATTGTAAGATTGCGGAGATCGCAGGATTCTTACGTTTTGGAGGGAATATCAGTCTAGAGCCAGAGCATTATGAGATTCAGATCCAGACGGAGACGGTATCTGCTGCGAAACGTTTTTATAAACTTATCAAAGATGTGTTTGATATTCATGCGAAGATTGATGTTGGACGAAACGAATTTTTAAAAAGAAGTCGAAATTATACGATAAGTGTTGACAAGCATAAGGATTGTGTTTTAATATTGAAAGCAGTGAAACTTTTAGATTCCAAAGAATTTGGACTTGTTTTACAGAACACATGTTGTAAGCGGGCATATATTCGAGGGGCTTTTCAGGCAGCTGGTTCCATGAGTGATCCAGAGAAGAATTACCATTTTGAAGTTGTATCTACTAATGTACAGACAGCAGAACAATTAAAAGAGGTCTTGAATTTTTTTGATTTAGATGCTAAAATTGTCTTGCGTAAAAAGTATTACGTGGTATACATGAAAGAAGGATCAAAGATTGTAGATGTGTTGAATATTATGGAAGCACACGTCGCATTGATGGAGCTGGAGAATGTAAGAATCCTGAAAGATATGCGTAATAAAGTAAACCGTCGTGTCAATTGCGAGACAGCGAATATTAATAAGACGGTTTCAGCCGCAGTCAAGCAGGTGGAAGACATTGAATATATTGATAAGCACAAAGGCCTCCGTTTTTTAGATCAAGGGTTGCAGGATATTGCAAGATTACGTCTGGAACACCCGGAAGCTACACTGAAAGAACTTGGAGATATGCTAGAACCGCCAGTAGGCAAGTCTGGTGTGAACCACCGGTTAAAGAAGATCGGCCGAATTGCGGAAGAGATAAGATTGGGAGGACAGGAATGATTTCAAAGAACGTCAAAGTGGAAGTAGCCTTAAGAGAAGAAGACAGACCAATAGCTTTTCTTGTACAGATGGCGAGCCAGTTTGAGAGCAAGATTTTATTCGAGACAGGGAATAAGCAAGTCAATGTAAAGAGTATGATGGGAATGATGAGTCTTGGATTAGACTTAGATCGTTTAGAGGATTTAACAGTCGTAGCTGACGGAGTCGATGAAGAAGAAGCAATCAGCAAGATTGAATATTATCTTACAAAAGGAGCATAGATACACATATCTGTGCTTTCATATATGCCGAAATAGCTCAGTTGGTAGAGCACTTCACTCGTAATGAAGGGGTCGCCGGTTCAAGTCCGGTTTTCGGCTTACATAACAAAGGATCAGGCAAATGCCTGATCCTTTGTTTGGTTTGTATTAACCACCAAAATAAGAAAAATGCATATAATCTCTGCGGGATCCCCACAATCCACGATGAAAACCATATTTCTCGAGGATTTTAACCAATTTACAGTTCAAAGGAATTGAATAACGATTCTTCTTAGGTTTCCAGAAGGAACCAGCCAATACCTTTTTACCCTGGATCATATAGTTTTCATTGGAGTTAATATCAAAAGCTAATCCCTCACAATGTTCAGAACTGGAATTCTTACCACGCCAGCTGTAGCACCCGATCTCATGGATAGGGAAACGTTCTTTGCTCTTGTAGATTTCCTTAAACATTTCTTTGATAGAAGGTGCAAGCCCTTTGTTTACAGTGATACGGAATTTTCTTGTATATTTTTTCTTACCTTTCTTATCCCATACTTTTACTGTGATCGTTTTCATATGTTTCTTTGCCTGCTTAGCACTCTTATAGTCAGCATAATAAGACTTCCCAAAAGCACGGCGGCAGCGACTTTCATAAGATTCGTCTGCATAAGAATAGTAATCACAGTATTTTAGATAAGGTGTCGTTGGACCATACAGTTTACCGCCATTAAAGTTCTTATATGCCTGAATTTTGTAGTAATAAGCAGTTCCGTTTGTTAATTTCGTATGAGTATAAGATAAGTTGTTTCGACTTGTGAAAGTCTTTAATTTTGTGTAATTTCCATCTTCCTTTTTGGAATAATATACGATATACCCATCAGCCTCATCATTTTTTGCCCATGTGATCGTATTGATCTTTTTTTTCTTGGAAGAAGCACTTTTTACTTTTGTACCATTGATCGTAACCTGACAAGAAATATAATTAGAAAAATCCCCATAAAATGTTTCATCAATATATGTAGTGTATGGACGGATCTTGTAATAATATATTTTCCCTAGTTCAAGATTTTTTTGCGTATATGTTTGGAAAGATTCGTCATCATCATCGTACCACCGAGAACTTCTACTTTCATTAGATACAGTTTGGACTAACTCATAATTTCTATCAGGAGAAACACTTCGATAAATTTGATAACCATCACAATCATCGGATGCTTTCCATTTAACAGTAATACTATGCGAATTTCCAGTGCTGGCTTCCAAAGAAGAAGGAGCTGGCAATGGATTAATAATACATTTGCCTAGCATAAGTGGTTACAGTTTTATATCCCTCATTATCTTCATAAGAAGCTTCTAATTTGTAATAATAAGGAACACCTTTTGCAACATAGGTGTTTGTATAGGAATTGCCAGATACGGTATTTTCATAGCGATAAGAACCGTTTGGGGAAGTCGCTGAATAAATATCTACTTTAGAATAAGAAACTCCATCAGGTGCCTTCCATTGTATGGTTATATCATTACCATTTAATCTATAATAAGTAATAATTGGTGCAGCATTTTGATTTTCATTGGCAGAAACCTTCTTACCAAAGACAAAAAAACAGCTAAACATTAAAATAAATACCAAAAATCTGCATAGATTCCTAAAAATTTGTTTTTTCAATTTATATTCCCCTTTCTTCATATATATTCTATACGATTTCATTATAACATAAAAAAACCACAGTAATGCAAAAATCAATGAAAAATGCATACTGTGGTTTTTAATATTCTATTTTAGCTTACAAGTGTCGATACAGTAAATAGTATCTACTGATCCAGGAAACTAAATCTCAAATAAATCACTATAAGCTTTCAGTGCTCCATCAGTTTCATGTGCAAGTACACGTTTTGCAAGTACTTTACCAAGCTGAACACCTTCCTGGTCAAAGCTGTTTACATTCCAGATGAATCCCTGGAACATGATCTTGTTCTCGAAATGAGCTAACAGAGATCCAAGTGATTCAGGTGTTAACTGATCTCCGATGATGATACTTGATGGACGTCCACCTTCGAATTTCTTGTTGTTATTTTCATCATCTTTACCACATGCGAAAGCAACGATCTGAGCTGCAACGTTAGCACATAACTTCTTCTGGCTTGTGCTTCCTTCGATCACAACATCTGTAGCAAGCTGGCTGTCTTTGAATCCAACGAACTGTAAAGGAACGATGTCAGTTCCCTGATGTAATAACTGATAGAAAGAATGCTGTCCATTTGTACCAGGTTCTCCAAAGATGATAGGTCCTGTTACATAATCTACAGGTTCACCAAAACGGTTTACAGATTTACCATTAGATTCCATGTCACACTGCTGTAAATGTGCTGGGAAACGGCTTAATGCCTGAGAATATGGTAAAACAGCTGTTTCAGGATATCCCTGTACATTTCTTTCATAAACACCGATCAGGGCATCTAATAAGTCAGGGTTTGCTTTGATGTCTTTGTTAGTAGCAAGCTTGTCTTCTTCAGCCATACCATCAAGGATTCTTGCAAAGACGTCTGGTCCAAATGCAAGTGAAAGGATCACTCCACCTACAGAAGATACAGAAGAATAACGTCCACCGATAAAGTCATCCATGAAGAATGCAGCAAGATAATCATCACTCTTAGCTAAAGGAGAAGTCTCACTTGTTGCAGTTAACATATGTTTAGAAGGATTTAATCCAGCTTTTACTAAAGCATCTTTAACGAAAGCTTCATTTGTTAATGTCTCTAATGTTGTTCCAGATTTAGATACAACGATAAATAAAGAACGGGAAACATCGATAGAATTTAAAACAGCAGCTGCATCATCAGGGTCTACGTTACTGATGAATTTTGCTTCCATTTTAGCGCATCCGTTTGTCTTAGCCCAGTTTTCAAGAGCGATATATAAAGCACGAGGTCCTAGATCGCTACCACCGATACCGATCTGAACAACTGTAGTGAATGTTTCACCAGCTTCATTTGTGATTTCACCAGCGTGTACTTTGTTTGCAAAGTCAGCTGCTTTTTTCTGTTGTTCAACATAGAAATCACGTTTGTTGACACCATCAACGATAACGTCTTTTCCAAGCTGTCTGCGAGCTAAATGATGAAGAACAAGTCTCTGTTCTCCTGTGTTGATGATCGCTCCGTTGTATAATTCTTCGAATTTGTCAACTAACTGATGTTCATCAGCTAATTCAGCTAATACATCAAGGACTTCATCATCTACCTGTTTTGCAGCGTAGTTAAAACTTAAACCAGAAGCCATAGGTGCAGAATATTCAGCGACACGTTTCGCACCGTTTTCACCTGCCATAGCTTCTTTGATGTCTACATGATTTTTAAGATCTTTGAGTTTAGCATAAGATGTTAAAGTATCAAGATTGTTCCATGTTACCATAAATAAATCCTCCTTAAGTCCATATAAATATAAAATGAAAGATATAAGGAAATGCAGATACAAATGGGTATCTGCACACACTAATATCATAGAATAATTATACAAAAAAAACGCTGTAAATGCAATCTGAAATGGGACTAAGTATTAACTCATTTTATGAATTTTTGCTAACAGTAATGATGAGACCAACTGGACGTTTTATGGTTCCATTACCAAGATAGCTGTCAGAAGAAATATCATGAGACAGATCAGTTTCCCAAAGCTGATAGTCATAAGTACGATCTAAAACATAGATATTTAAATCAGCACCGTTTTTTTGAGGAAAGTTTAAAAGTTTCATTAATATTTGATCGATTGAGCTAAAGAAGTATCAGTCAACGATTGATCTTACTCCGGTTGTACCGATTACTAACTGCGAGAGCAACAGCGACGGCAGCTACCCATGTATATTTTTTTATCATATATATTCTTGGTTCCTTTCGTGTAATTGTAAGTATTAATCTTCATTTTTTTAAAATTGGCTACATTATAAATACAATATACAATCCTAAGTCAAGCAAAATCCGAAGATTCAGCGTTTTGTGTAATAAAACCATATTAAATAGGAAGTCTTTTGTG
>ENA-OQKV01000291-OQKV01000291.1-human-gut-metagenome-genome-assembly--contig:-NODE-291-length-20514-cov-3.332565_pt1 | contig 20514 bp, 17 predicted proteins | sample MGYA00242655_ERZ504811 | MGnify/ENA primary metagenome ERZ504811 (study PRJEB26092, sample SAMD00036406) | human gut metagenome | host: Homo sapiens | study: EMG produced TPA metagenomics assembly of...
AGGGTGATTTCTGTACCGATCGTATTCTTGTTACCTTCCTGGATATCATATTCTGTTCCGCCATCGCAGGACCAGTGTACAGGCTGTGCACCTTCTGTATAGGAAAGTGTATCAATATGCACTTCATCCGCTACCATAAATGCAGAATAAAATCCAAGTCCAAAATGACCGATCATCTGATCATCTGTAGTTTTGTCTTTATATTTCTCAAGAAACTGAGTTGCACCTGAAAAAGCAATCTGGGTAATGTATTTCTCTACTTCATCAGCAGTCATACCAATACCATTATCGATGAATTTCAGAGTTTTCTCATCAGGATTAACAATTACCTGAATCTCCGGTTTGTATCCTTCCGGAAAAGTGTATTCTCCCATTACTTCCAGTTTTTTCAGTTTAGTGATCGCATCGCATCCGTTGGAGACCAGCTCTCTTACAAAAATATCATGATCGGAATATAACCATTTCTTGATGATTGGGAAAATATTTTCACTGTTAATTGATAAATTTCCATGTTTTACAGCCATGCTGTCCACACTCCTTTTTGTTTTTAATCATTTGCCGCAACTTTATCTGTCAATATACTGCATTCTTATCTGCTCTGCCTCCTGAGCCAAAACTATCCTCTCCTGTTTATCCTTTGAAATAGCTTTTGACTCCTGTAAGTTGCTTCTCTGAAAGATATAGTAATACCATTTATTCCAAAAGTCAAGAAAAAATTAGCACTCGTCAAAAACGAGTGCTAATAATTTTATATTTTACATATTCCCCTGTATTTTTTTCTTCAGATAACTCTTATTTCTTTCGTCTTTTGTATACCACAACTCCCACAATACATCCTGCTGCAATCGCCAGAATAATCACAAACGGTGTGATATTAGTCGTATCTCCTGTCTTTACCGCTGATTTCGCAGTTGCTCCATTCGGCTGCGGAGTCGGAGTTGCAGTTACAGTCTGCGCCTGTGTAATACTGAAATTCACCTGTTTAGTATCCTGCTCCCCTGTATTCTCCCATTCACTTCCATTATACTTCTGACGGTCAAATGTAACTGTCAATGTGTAGGTTCCGGCCTTCGTAATTCCAAATGCAGCAGTATAAGGTGCACTGCTCCAGCTATTTGTATTGATCACTTTCCAGTTATACGGTACATAGCGGACATCTCCCTTTCCCGGACTTTCATTGTCCATACCCGCTCCGACTGCTGTAAATGTAATCTTTGACTGTGTTGTGTATCCATCTGAACTGATTCCTGTAATCTTATTATCTGCCGGATCTGCAATTTTCGCCTTGCGGGCAGTTTTAACCGTAAACTGAACTTTCACTTCTGCACTGATCTGCTGTTCATTATCAATCACAACTGACTCTGTATAGGAGCCGGCCTTTAAACCCTCCTTCGGGCGGATTTTAAATGTACAGCTCTCCCCCGGCGCAAGCTCTGTGGCTGAAAGTTTCCCGATTTTAAAGTTTTTACCTGACGGTGCATTTAAAGTTACATTTGTATTCCCCTCATTCGTCACTGTAACTTTCTGCGCTTCCGGTGCCTCACTATATCCTTCTTTTGCTTTTCCAAAATTCAGTTCTTCCGGTGTTACGGATAATTTATAAATCTTTTTCAATTCCGAAACAGTCGCAGAAGCTTTGATCGTTGTCAATACATCTTCCTGTCCTTCCGAACTGGTCTGGGCTATCTGAATACTGTCCAGATAATTGCCGACTTTCAGACCGGTCACCGGTACTGCTGTAAATGCAGCAGAATCTCCCGGCTCCAGCACTGATGCCGAAAGTTCCCCAATATCAAAATACTCTGCATATGGCTGCATCAGCGAAACAGTTGTATTTCCTGTATTGGTAAGTGTAATGGTCGTCGCTTCAGGAGTATCATAACCTTCCTTCAGATCATCATAACTGAAAGATTCCGGATCTGCCTGAACTGCTGTGATCTGTTCCTGTTCTGCCTCTTTTACAGATACTTCCGCAGTTACCTGCACTGCTACTTCCGGATCCTCTTCACTTTCAAATATCAGGGTATCACTGTAATCACCCTTCGTCAGACCGGTTTTTGGCTGTACCATGAACATAAGAGAATCACCTTTTGCAATCTTTATTCCTGATACAGCTTCACTTCCATCTTCGTTCATCACCTCAAAATAATCTGATTTCGGTATCTTTAAAGTGACAGTTCCATCCCCTGTATTTGTTACGGTTACGGACAGTTTCTCATTGGCCTGTGTATAATTTTCTTCGATATCGCTGAAATTAAGACTTCCTGTATTTACCTCAAGAGACTGTGCCTCAAGAGATGCATCTGCATTGTCACCTGCCGATGGAGCCTCGCTGTCATCCGGCGTCTCTGTCGGTTCTGCAGAAGGCTCATCCGAAGGCTTCAGATCTTCGTCATCTGATGAATCATCCTCACCTTCAACTGCAATCTTCGCTTCAAAAGAAACTTCAATACCTTCTTCCGTCCGGTATGTGATCATATCATCATATTCACCCGGTTCCAGCCCTTCCCTCGGCTGTATCCATACGCTTACAGATTCACCTGCACTCAGCGGTTCTGTAATATCCTGAACCATAAAATGTTCCGGACTGATCTCCTGAAAATTCAAGCTCTCATTTCCGGTATTCGTAATCTGCACATACTGTGCTTCCACATCCTCAAGATTACTCTTTACTGTTCCAAAATCACAGATCTGATCTTTGCTGTCCCCTACAGTGACAGTCGCTTCGTAAATCTTTTGATCTTTATCGCCTTTATCTGTTGCCGGTTCATCTTTCTCTGTTCCATCTGTCTGCACATTTCCGTTCTCGTCCACCTGCAGCTGGTCTTCTGTTCTATCTGCATCCTGATTTTCAGAATCCTGACCGCCTTCTGCATTATCTGCCGTTTCTTCCAGCTGTGCATTCTCTGTTCCATCTGCTGTTTCTGCCTGCTGTGTATCTGCTTCCTGTTCCGCTGCTTTCGCCTCTTCATCAGTTGCAGCTATCTCTGACGTCTTCGCAGTAAGAGTACCTGTCAGTCCACTTCCATCTACAGGGGTCAGATCAAGCACCAGTCTGCATCCCAGATCATCCTGAGTGATCGTATAGGTTTTCTCAGTACCTACCTGTGTTAACTCCTTCTCCCCTGTCTGTCTTGACCAGGAAAAAGTAAAATCTTCATCTGTAACCTCTTCCGGTGTAACATTTGCATAATCTGCACTCACCACTGCACCTACAGCTGCAAGTCCCTTAATCTTAAGCTTACCGCCCACTTCTCCTGACGGAGCTGCCGCAAAAACCATGGATGGGATCATTGAAATAACCATCATCACAGTCATTACAACTGCAAGAAATCTCTTTCTCTCCATCTGTAGTCCTCCTTTTCATTTATAATAAGATTTGTAATTATTCAGCATCCGCTTTGAAGATACTGAATAATTACAGTTCTGTGATGCTTCTGTGTCCGTCTGCCCTTTTCATTCCCATCACAGACCACAGCATCGTTTTTTTCTCTGTATAAGAGCATTATAGCATCGCATTTTCCGAAGATGTAATCTGTATTTTCTCCCTTAAAACAGCTTCAGTCCCTGAGTATCAGAGTTCAATTTTCTCCAATATTCAGGGACCGAACTGTGTTTTACAGTTATTTCTCCTATATATCACGTGATGTCCATAATTTGGCCGAACAGTTTTTATCCTTCTACTATCAGATATTTTCCATCCGGCAGAGCAAATACCTCACTTGCATCTTCCAGTTCTTCATCTGACATTCCTTCCACATCAGCGCCTGCTTCTTCCAGATATTCTCTCACTTCTTCAATAGAATCCACAACCTGCGCCATGCAATCCTCAAGGAATGCTTCCGCTGCTTCATATGATTCTGCTACCGGCTGTGGAAAAAGCTGCTCCTGATTTTCAAGAAACGTATTAATACATTCTTCTGTAAACATTTTAAATAACCTCCTCAATCTTTCCCTTTGCCCGGATCAGCTTCTCAAGGACCGGTTCAACCTGTTTTGTCATATAGGACGCAGCTGACCGTACCCCCTCCTTGGAATGCTCCATGGCAAAGCCATATTTTACCGCTTTAAGCATCTCTATATCATTATATTCGTCTCCGAACGCAATACATTCTTCCGGCGAAATATGATATCTTTTCTGATATTCTCTGATCCCTTTTGCCTTGTTTGTTCCAAAAGGAATAAAATCAATCCACTCATTTCCCGAAGTGACAACAACACATTCTTTTCCAAATCTGTCCATCCAGTATTTCACAGATTCTTCTGTAAGGCCGGCCGGTTCAAACACAGCCAGCTTCATGATAGGATCCGTCATCTCTTCCATGCTGTTTACAAATCTGCATTCATTTTTTACTTCATATAACATATGGTCATGAAATCTCTTTGTCTTCGGCATCAGATAGTGGTAATCCTTTGCAGAACAGGTAAACTCAGCATCCTTCTTTTCCAGGATTGCAGAAATAATCTCCCCTGCCAGCTTTCTGTCAAAAGAATCCTGATACAGTACCTCTCCATGATCCACTGCCAGTGCACCATTCTCCGAAATATAAGAAATCTCTGAAGCAACAGGCGCAAACAGCTTTGTCATATTCGGATATTGTCTTCCACTGGCTGCCACAAACATAATCCCCAGTTCCTCTAACTGCCTGATTCAAGCGAAAAAATTTCTTCAGGTCAGAGACTGTGCCTTATGTAAAAGTAACGTCCCATCCAGATCACTTGCAACCAGCTTAATCATTTCCATGTTCCTCGCAAATCTTTACCAGATCGTGTCGGTTTCTTAGCGACAAGATCTGCTCCATTCTCATTCAGTTCTTTTCGGTCACGAAAGCCCCATAGCGCACCTACTGTATACATTCCTGCTGCTTTACCGGTCTTCATATCTGTACTTGTATCTCCCACATACATGCATTCTTCCGGTTTTACACCAAATTTCTCCGCAACCATAAGCGGACCATCAGGTGCCGGTTTCCTGCGGATTGCTTCACTCTGACCGACTACCATATCAAATTCCCCGTCAAAAAGCTGCGCAATTACTTTCACAGCTGCAGGATGAGGTTTATTTGAACAAACTGCCAGCTTCATTCCATGTTCCTTCAATTTCTTTAAGGTTTCCGGTATGCCCTTATAGGGAACTACTTTATACATCGGATCTGCTTCAAACATTTCCCGGTAAAGCCTCTGTCCCTCATCATAATGCGCAAGTTCCGGATCCCCCGCATCCTTAAGTGCGCGGCGGATCAGCATATTTGCCCCTTCTCCGCTGTAATATCTGAAATTATCCACCGGAAGTGTTTTCAACCCGAATTTTTCCATAATAATATTAGTCACATAAGCCATGGAATCCAGCGTATCAGCCAGTGTTCCATCCAAATCAAATATACATGCTTTAATCATCTTTTGTCATCCTCTTAAATCAATTCCTGATTTCTTCATTTCATAAAATAATCTGGCCACCGGGAGTCCTACCACATTATTGTAATCTCCGCAGATCCCCTTTACATAAATTCCGAAAAGTCCCTGGATGCCATAGCTTCCGGCCTTATCCATAGGCTCTCCTGTAGCAACATACTCTCTGATTTCCTCATCTGAAACCGGATAAAAAGTCACATCTGTACTTTCATAAAAAGTATGTTCTGTCCAGACTTTTTCTTTCTTTTCCCATACAGAAACGCCTGTATATACCTGATGAGTATCAGCCTGAAGTTTCTTTAATGTATTCACTGCATCCTCTGTATCATGAGGTTTGCCAAGGATTACATTCTCAAACACTACCACTGTGTCAGATCCGATCACAATTGTTCCGTCGGCACTATCTTTCATAGTGCGGATAACAGAAGCTGCTTTATCCGAAGCCAGCTGTTTTACTGCCTCTCCCGGATTGTCTGAGATACGGTTCTCATCGCCTGATGCAGGCAGTACTTCAAAATCCACGCCAGCCCGTTCCAACAGTTCTTTTCGTCTGGGTGAAGCAGACGCCAAAATAATTTTTCTCATAATAACCTCTTCTTTCCTGTCATAGTATACCTTGTATCTTTTGGGTATGCAACTGCTTTCATTAACTCTTTCCATAAAAATTTCGCTTTTCTTTTTATCTGAAAAGTATTAAAATAACAATAACCTATAGCTGAATAAAATAATGTCAGGTGTAAAAGATATTTTTATCCTGACTCGCTTTCAAAAATAGGAGAATATCAGAAAGGAGTTTATGATTATCATGGCTAAAATTAATAAATACTGGGGATATGTTGCAATAGGTGCCCTTACAGCAGCAGCTGCCGGTGCTGTAGCTGCCCTTATTGCCAAAAAAGGATCCTGTAAAGAGGATTTTGATTTTGAAGATGACTTTGATGATTTCGATCTGACTGATGAAAAGGAAACTGCTAAGGAAGATCAGGAACCTGCCGAAGATTTCCAGTCCTGGGAACATACAGGCGAACAGTCTGCAACAGATGACACCGAAAGCGAAGAATCTGAAGGAACTGCTGATACAGACGATTCTGAGAAGCCTTCCGATAAAGCTGCTGAAGTTGAGATCAAAGATATAGAAGAGGAAGAAGATGCCGATGAACCTGAAACTTTTGAAGAGACTATGGACGCTGCATCTGAATCTGAAGAATAAACGTTACCGTTCACAGTAATGTAACCAAAAGGGAATGTTACTTCACGATTGTACAATCGTAGAAGCAACATTCCCTTTTTATTCTGATTATATTATTATATTACTATTTCAGTCTCATTATGCTCTCGGAAGTTTAAATGAGCTCTTCAGAGACACGATACGGTTGAATACCGGTGCACCCTCTTTAGAATCATGGATATCTGCACAGAAAAATCCTGTTCTTACGAACTGGAAGCTGTCATAGCCTTTTGCTTCCATAAGTGCTGGTTCTACATATGCAGTAACTTTTGTCAGAGAGTTCGGATTTACATTCAGAGAACCATCTTCTTTGTTGTATACACCCTTCTCCTCGTCTACGATATTCTCATAGAGACGTACTTCTGCTTTTCCTGCCTGACTTGCTTCTACCCAGTGAATGGTTCCTTTTACTTTTCTGCCATCCGGCGCATTGCCACCCTTTGTTGCTGGATCATAAGTACAGTGTACAACACGTACAGTTCCATCTTCATCAGCTTCATATCCTGTACAGGTTACAAAATATGCGTTCATAAGACGAACCTCTGTGCCCGGGAACATTCTCTTATATTTCTTAGGCGGATCTACCATGAAGTCTTCTCTCTCAATATAGAGTTCTCTGCCAAACGGTATTTTACGGGTTCCCAGTTCTTCGTTCTCCATATTATTCGGAGCTTCCAGATATTCCACTTCGCCTTCCGGATAATTATCGATCACAAGCTTGATCGGATCAAGAACAGCCATCAGACGGGGACGTTTCAGTTTCAGATCCTCACGGATGCAGTATTCAAGCATTGCATAGTCAACAGAGCTGTTTGCTTTGGATACACCACAGAGTTCTACAAACATTTTGATGGATTCCGGTGTAAATCCACGGCGGCGCAGTGCTGCGATGGAAACCAGACGCGGATCATCCCATCCGTCTACAATGCCTTCCTCTACCAATTTCTTGATATAACGTTTACCTGTAACTACATTTGTCAGATACAGTTTTGCAAACTCAATCTGCTTCGGTGGCTGTGGGTATTCCAATTCTTTTACAACCCAGTCATACAGTGGTCTGTGATCCTCAAACTCCAGAGTACAGATGGAATGTGTGATTCCCTCAATCGCATCCTCGATGGGATGGGCGAAATCATACATTGGATAGATGCACCATGTATCACCTGTTCTGTGGTGAGTCATATGAGCAACACGATAGATAACCGGGTCGCGCATATTCATGTTCGGAGATGCCATATCGATCTTGGCACGAAGCACTTTCTCTCCGTCTGCATATTTGCCTTCTTTCATCTCTTCAAAAAGCTGCAGGTTCTCTTCTACGCTTCTGTTTCTGTATGGACTTTCTTTACCCGGCTCTGTAAGAGTTCCACGATATTCACGGATCTGATCTGCTGTCAGGTCACATACATAGGCTTTGCCTTTCTGGATCAGCTTTACAGCAGCTTCATACATCTGTCCGAAATAGTCAGATGCAAAAAACAGTCTGTCTTCCCAGTCTGCACCAAGCCATTTGATATCTGCCTTGATGGATTCTACAAACTCACTCTTTTCTTTGGTCGGGTTTGTATCATCAAAACGCATGTTGAACTTGCCGTTATATTCCTGTGCAAGACCATAGTTTAAAAGAATAGATTTCGCATGACCGATATGAAGATATCCATTCGGTTCCGGCGGGAAACGCGTATGCACGGTGTCATAAACACCCTCTGCTAAATCTTTATCAATGATATTCTCAATAAAATTTTTGGAAACTGTTTCGTTCTCCATCTTTTTCCCTCCTGTTGTCGTATTTTATACTGTTTTTTCACACATCTATATATAAAAAATACAACTGAATATTTTTTATGTCGAATGAATTTATATTATCATTGGAAATTCCATCTGTCAACCGTTTACACAACAGTGACAGGCCTTATATTTCTCAGACGTTACTGTTCACTCCGTTCACAGTAACGTAGCCAAAATTCATTCCAGATTGCCTGCGGCAATGGAATTTTGGCTTGTATGTCTCGGGATTTTGGCATATTCATGCCAAAACACCTCGCGGGATAGTGGTGTGTGAACAGTAACTCTCAGACTTCATCTGCACTCTCTTTCAGCAGCTCATATCCTTGACTAACATCTTGCAAAATATTATAATTATATCAACATATCAAGGAGGTGCGGCAATATGAGTAATGCACTACCAATTGAAGATTTAAGTAAAACTTACCTGGAACATTCTATGGTTATCAATAACTTTGTTATCAAGATCGGCAGCCAAATCAAAGACAGCTTATGTCGTGTCTTTGGTGATGGTGTTCAGTATGAATGGCGTGAAAATGATGATAAAGTAATCATTCCTGACGTATCAATCATCTGTAACCTGAGAGACCGTAAGAACATTTCTTTCACTGGCATTCCCCGCTTTGTGATGGAAGTTTTGTCCAATGCCACAGAAGAATATGATCGACATGAAAAGATGGATATTTATTGCAAGGTCGGTGTCTCTGAGTATTGGATCGTTGACTGGAGAAAAAAATCTGTAGAGATTTATCTCTTCGATTTCAAAGAAGATGGCACTGGTTATCCGTATCTTTATAAGACTGTCACAGCCCAGAATAAAGAAGATTTACATCTGGTTATGTTTCCGAATCTGAAGATAACCTTTGACGAGCTGTTCGACATTGGTGAATATTAACACTACAAAGAGTAGGTGCTGTTGCATATTGATTTCATGATCTGCATATGCTATAATGCCAGTAGGCAAAAAAAGATATGACTATGTTCCATGTGAACAAAGAACGAGCCCCCCGGATGTACCGCTAATACATTCGAGGGCTCTTCTCTTTTTATTTCAGTGGTTGAGCATCCACCAGACTATTTGTTGTCCTTGTTGTGTCTGTCTAACCATTTGCAGATGAGATGGCAAGTCACACCTGCCGCAACAGTCACAAAAAAAGATATGACTATTTCCATATGTTCACCTCCTCCCGTTGCCGGGTATCGGTTGGACAACACTGTAAGTATATCATATCTCTTGTTATTCTGGAAGTACAAACAGTTCTTAGAAATTACCAAGCTTCAAGAAATTTTTTATTTTTAAGCAATAAAAAAAGCTGATGACGGGAATTGAACCCGTACTCATACCCCTAGAATGCCGTAAAGTCAAGGCTTTCCAGACTTTTAGTTTGAGTAACTTTGAGTAACACTTACTCAAATCCACCATTTTAATTTAAAATAAGAAAGGAAATTCAGTGCATCCGCTACTTCCAGTTATAATATAATCTCATTCCATGAGTGGATTTATATTATCATTGGAATTTCTGGGAGGGTAAAATTTTCTTCCTCCTTTTACTATGCCCCTGTCTTTCACACTTCTGAGGTAACCCAGTGCTTGAACTCTTTTGCTGATGGAAGCTTGCTACTGAGGATGAGGGAGTATAGGCCGGATTCGTTAATTACCGTCATTCCTCTATTCGGAATTTCTAAGATCGTGATTTCCGACTTTAGAGCACATTCCCATTTTGGGAATCTGTCACTTTTTTTGCATATTGCACTTTCATTTTGCATATGCTATAATGCCAGTAGGCGAAAAGAAATGATGAGTCCATGTAGACAAAAAGAATGAAGCCCTCAGTAGTGCGAATACTGGGGGCTTCTTCTTGTTTATTTATAGCGGACAAGTAACCGCTAGGCTAGTGTTGCCCTACTTGTCGCCCTCTAACCATTTGCAAACATAATAGGCGGCTATGCTTGCCATGCAGGAGACAATAAAAGAAATGATGATTTCCATATAGACTCACCTCCTCCCGTTGCCAGGTATCGGTTGGACAACACTGTAAGTATAACATATTCCTTGTGATTTCAAAAGCACAAACAGTTCTTAAAAGTTTATAAAATAATACTGGGGTTATTCGAGTATATCATCCTAGAATCATCCGCCCTGTTCCAGATAAGTATTTTATGAAACTTACGCTTCTCTTCTCTCCGATTACAACGTAGACCCCAAAATGACAATCGAACAGATGGGACATACAAATATTTCCTGTACACAAGGACATTATTTCAGAAATAGAAAGAGTCTCAGTACAAAAACTGCAATTCTGAGCAGTATCCCGGAACTGCAAATTGCACAAAAAAATAATCAGAACCTATGTCCTGATTATCTTGAGTAACTTTTTGAGTAACTTTGATTTACTGACACCTCACAAACCCAGTAAATAAGCCATTCTTAGCAAGCTGATGACGGGAATTGAACCCGTGACCCCTTCCTTACCAAGGAAGTGCTCTACCTCTGAGCCACATCAGCATTGTGTCGGATTTACCGCTCACATTTAAATATACTACCAGAACTTGTTTGTATTGTCAATCCCTATTTTTAACTTTTTGATTTTTATTTTTGGGTTTTATACAGATATCTTTCTATTTTTGATATTGCTCCAACTGCTCTCTGATCTTGGTTCGGATACGCTGTAATGCATTATCTATGGATTTGGGTGTTTTTCCCATGATCCAGGCAATCTCTCCGTATCCGTTTCCTGCCAGATAATATTCAAGAACCTGGTTCTCCATTGGACTTAACGTTGCTGTTATCTCCTGCTCCAGATCCTGGACATTCTCTTGGTCAATAATGATAGACTCCGGGTTCTCTCCCCAGTTATCTCCAAGATGTTCTTCATTTTCCCCATCCTGTTCGCTGAGGGAAATATAGGAATTCAGCGGCTGGTGCTTCTGCCTGTTGGAACTCTGGATGGCGTTGTAGATCTGTCTGTCCACACATATACTGGCAAAGGTCTGGAATGCAGCATCCCTGTCCGGCTGGTAATCGCGGACTGCCTTAAACAGTCCGATCATGCCTTCCTGTATCAGGTCATCGTTCTCCCCGCCTATCAGGAACATGGTCCTTGCTTTCTTGCGGACCATGTTCTTGTATTTTTCCATCAGATAGTCGAGGATTTCTGATTCCCCGTTTTTGAAACGGGAAATTAATTCTTCATCTTTAATTCCGTCATACTGTTTCATCAATTTAACCCTTCCGTTTTTCTGAAAATCTCTATCATTCGCCCAGAGGGCTTCTTATAGCATAACAATATTGTGGAATAATTTTCTGCTGCAAAAATTCCTCTTAATAATCGCTGCACATCCTCACGAAGCCTTTATCTCAGACTGAGATAAACTTATTTCTTCTGCAGTCTCTGACGTACAATCTCATATCCAAGTACTCCGGCTGCCACAGATGCATTGAGGGAATCAATGTCACCCTTCATAGGAATAGATGCCACGAAATCACACTTCTCACGGATCAGTCTGCTTACACCTTCACCTTCATTGCCGATCACTACGCCGATCGGACCTGTCAGGTTAAGATTGTACATGGTTTCACCGCCCATATCCGCACATACAAACCACATGCCCTGTTCTTTCAGTTCATCGATGGTATGTCCCAGATTGGTAACTTTTGCAACAGGTGTATAGTTTAATGCACCTGCTGAAGTCTTGGCAACTGTGGAAGTCAGGCCAACTGCTCTTCTCTTGGGAATAATCACCCCATGTGCACCTGCAAGGTTGGCTGTACGGATGATCGCACCAAGATTATGAGGATCCTCAATATTATCCAGGATAAAGATAAAGGGATCTTCTCCTTTTTCCTTTGCCTTCGCAAGAATATCTTCTACACTTGCATATTCATAGGCTGCCACCTGAGCGATTACGCCCTGATGTGCGCCTGTCTCGCTTAACTGATCCAGACGTTCTTTTGCCACATAGTTAATAATCGTATCTTTTTTTCTTGCCTCTCTGGCAATAGTGCGGACCGGTCCATCCTGGCATCCGTCCAGGATAAAAAGCTTATCTACACATTTGCCGGAACGAAAGGCTTCCAGAACCGCATTGCGTCCTTCTATCTGTTCACTCATATCTTATCCTCTCCGATCCCTGCACGGACCAGTTCTATGATCCTGCTGAAATCATCTTTTAAATATAAATAGCCCATCAGAGCTTCAAACCCTGTTGCCCTGCGGTAGTCTGCCATAGTTGCATGTTTGGCCATTGTAGGAGAATGAGCATTCCTTCCTCTTCTGTAAACGCTGTGTTCCTCCTCTGTAAGCATGGGCTCGATTACTTCCATCATGGAAGACTGAGTTCCTGCCTTAACCAGACTGCTGGCTTTTCTGTGAAGCTGGTTTACCGGACAGTTGCCTTTTTTTACAAGGATCGTGCGGATTACCAGTTCATAGACGCCATCTCCGATATACGCCAATGTCAGCGGAGAATAGGTTCGCAAGTCTTTATCTTCCAAATGAAACAACTGATGAAGCATGCCTTTCAAACTACTCAAATTCTCTTCATTAAGTCCGTTTGTTTCACTCATATCATTTAAGCTCGTTTCCATTTTACTCCCTCGCGGGTATCCTTAAGGATGATTCCCTTAGCCAGAAGCTCATCTCTGATCTCATCTGCTCTTGCGAAATTCTTTGCTTTTCTTGCTTCCTGACGCTCTGCGATCAGGTCTTCGATTTCTTTATCAAGGATTTCTTCTGTTTTCACAACCTTCAGACCAAGTACATCGCATAATTTCACCATTGTGTCAAGAAGTGCTCCTGCAAATTCTGCGGAACTTGCCTCTGATACATTTGTATTTGCAAATTTAACCAGTTCAAAGATTGCTGCCAGTGCATCTGCTGTGTTGAAATCATCATCCATAGCTTCTTCAAATTTCTTTACGTAATTCCTGTGCCTGTGCAAGCAGTTCTTTCTCTGCATCTGTTGCTGTGTCTGTCTGTGCTGCTGCTTTTCTGTCCTTTAAGTTTGCTGCTGCATCTGTGATACGCTCTAATGCATTCTTTGCAGCTTCCATCAGATCTGCGCTGAAATTCAGCGGACTTCTGTAATGTGCGTTCAGCATGAAGAAACGAAGCACCTGCAGGTCATACTGTTCACTGATTTCACGAACAGTACGGAAGTTTCCAAGAGACTTGGACATTTTTCTGTTATCAATATTTAAGAATGCATTGTGCATCCAGTATTTTGCAAAGATTTTGTCGTTGCAGCATTCACTCTGTGCGATCTCGTTCTCATGGTGAGGAAAGATCAGGTCTTCTCCGCCTGCATGGATATCAATCTCATCACCAAGGTATTTTTTCGCCATAACAGAACACTCAATATGCCATCCCGGACGTCCGTCACACCATGGTGAAGGCCAGGATGGTTCTCCCTCTTTCTTCGGTTTCCAGAGAACAAAATCCAGTGGATCTTCTTTCTGGTCTTCACCGGATACCTGCAGAGAACGGAAGCCGGACTGCAGATCATCCAGGTTCTTGTGCGAAAGTTTGCCATATTCTTTGAACTTCTTAACTCTGAAATAAACAGTACCGTCTGCTGCCGGATAAGCATATCCCTTATCAACCAGAGTCTGGATCATACTGATCATTCCGTCGATTTCCTGTGTTGCCTGTGGATTGGTTGTGGCAGGTTTTACATTCATGCCATCCATATCTTTCTTACACTCTGCAATATAACGCTCGGAAATTTCCTGTGCGCTTACGCCCTCTTCGATTGCTTTCTTGATGATCTTGTCATCTACGTCTGTAAAATTGGAAACATAGTTTACTTCATATCCTTTGTATTCCATATATCGGCGTACGGTATCGAAGATGATCATCGGACGTGCATTTCCGATATGGATCAGGTTGTATACAGTCGGACCGCAGACATACATACGAACTTTTCCCTCTTCAAGAGGTACGAATTCTTCTTTTCTACGTGTCAGTGTGTTAAAAAGTTTCATGTTTTATTCCTCCAGTTTTCTCTATCATTAACTCTCTTTTCTTTCATTAAGAAGACAGATCGCCTGAGATGCAATTCCTTCTTCTCTTCCCGTAAATCCCAGTTTTTCCTCTGTAGTGGCCTTAATGTTCAGCTGAGACTCATTGATTCCCATTGCTTTTGCCATATTGGCTCTCATCTGTGGAATATGAGGTGCCATCTTTGGTTTCTGTGCAATGATCGTTGCATCTATATTTCCGATCTCATAATGGTGCTCTCTCAAAAGCTTCGTCACATGTTCCAGCAACAGAATACTGGAAATTCCTTTATATGCAGGGTCTGTATCCGGAAAATGTTTTCCGATATCGCCCAGTGCAGCAGCTCCCAGAAGTGCATCCATAACTGCATGGATCAGTACATCTGCATCTGAATGTCCCAGGAGACCTTTTTCCCAGTCTATCTTTACACCACCCAGGATCAGATCTCTGTCTTCGGTCAGTCTGTGTACATCATATCCCATTCCAACACGCATAATCATTCTCCTCTTATATCCAGCATCTTGCTGATTCTCAATAAGCTTAACCGTCTTCTTGTATAAGGAGCAAGCCTGAGGCTTGGCAAAACAGCCGATTCATCAAGTCCGATATCATAAACAGTTTTCGCACATCCAGCTTTCTCCAGCAAATGGAACATAGTTTGTTCACTGGGAAGCTCATCAATAATCTCCTCTATCCCGTTCAGGCATTTTTCCAGATGCTGGGGTGAAATAGTTTCTAACAATTCCGGCTCGTTTTCTTTTCTTATTTCTTCCAGAAGTCCTTTTTTTCCAAAAGTTTCTTTCAGAAGCTCCTCGTCCTCATTCTCATAGGGTTTTGCGTGACATCTTCCCTGTGTGATGGCTGCAGCGATACGCTTGTATTCTTCCAGTACAAGAAGTGCTGCTACAGAAACCTTCTCTCCGTGAAGTGCATCCAGCGGACCATTGATCACTTCCATATCCCACAGATGTGTGACCTGGTGCTCTGCACAGGACGCAGGCCTTGAATTACCAATCATCTGCATTGCAAGTCCGGAAAGAATCAATGCATACATAAGCTGTTCGCATTCATCTTCCTCTCCCTCTGTAATATCCTGAATCGAAGATTTCACAGTTTTTAACGCTTTCTCTTCCAGCTTTACAGTTTCGTGGCAAAAATACTCTCCGGTGACCAGGTTCGCGATCTTCCAGTCTGCAAGACAGATGTATTTCGCCATCAGGTCTGAAATCCCGGCTGCAGTCAGGCGCTGTGGTGCTTTTGAAAAAATATCTGTATCTGCATATACACAGATCGGAGCTACTGAAGGCACAGTCTTCTTTACTCCATCCAGGGTCATTGCTGCTACTGTTGTTACAAATCCATCTCCACTTGCTGCGGTAGGCACTGAAATGAAAGGTACTTTGTAATTATGTGCAATATAACGGCTGATATCATGGATCGTGCCTGCTCCTACTGCAAGGATCAGGTCAATGTCCTCTTCCATGTTGTTCTCCACAATTTTTATTGCATGCCGGTCTGCCTGAAGTCCCTCTGCATCCAGAACAAGTACCTGGCACCTGTCATAGATATCCTCCATAAGTTCTTCTGTTGCTGCATAGGTATTGGTATCGCAGATGACCAGCGGGGATATGTACTCTCTGAGTATTCCCTCCGACATCTCTTCTTCAAGCTTCTCTACAGCTCCGGCTTCTATCAAAATCTCTTTCACTGCAATCTGGTGTTCCCTGCCGCAGCTGCAAGGTCGGGCAAAATCGTCCGCATCAACTCGCATTTAAATTCTTCCTCCTGACTTTCCTGAATCAAGCGGATAAAATCATCCGTTTGACTATCTGCTCATAATTGAATAGTTGTTTCACAGCCTGATTCGGTTAAACTTTTTTTCTATAGGCATAGTTCGTTGGTATTATACATGATTTTCCTGTAAAAATCAATCATTCCGCGCAGGTCTGGCGGCTACAGGTTCAAATAATTATATACAATCTTTGAAATATTCTGTATGTTCGTCACCGCCGTACTCTCCGGGCAGTTTTCAGACATCACACATAGGATATAAGTTGTCTTTTCGCCATAGACAATTGCGATATCGTGCTGATCCTGATCTGTCTCGCCGGTCTTGTTGGCAGATTTTATTCCATCCGGAAGTCCCTGGGGGATTTTCCAGGTGTTTTCCTGATTTGACAGAAGATTTAACATTTCTTCTGACGCCTCTTTGCTGACACATTCCCCCTTGTAGATTTTTTCAAGCAGAGTGCCGCAATCTTTTACAGAAGTCATGTTTCTGCCACCCAGACTCTCCTGTGCGGATGCTGCAGGATGGAGGGTGTGCTGCACACTTGTCTCTGTATAGCCCTCTTTTTCCAGATATTTGTTAATATCCTCCGCACCTTTTTTGAAATCAAGGGAATCTGTCTGAAGCTTCACCAATTCATTGCAGGATTCATTGTCACTGACTGTGATCATATTCCACAGCAGGTCATTTAACTTTACATCTACAGTTTTTGTATCTGCAGTATTTAATTTCTTTGCCTCATCTGCCTTTACCTGCTCCATGTCCTCATAGGTCTTTGCCATTACAAAGGCTTTGATCAGACTTGCAGAATAAAGGGAAGTATCATTGATCAGGATTTCCTTTTCTTCATTAAGGTCTTTCACATAAACACTCCAGGTTCCCTGATATCTGGACAGCGTCTTCTCAAGCTGAGGCTTCAGATTATCCATCCCAAGATCATCCATATTCACGATCTTTCCCGTATCATCCACAATAAAACCATCATCCGTCACTGTGCTTTCCTGAAGCAGGGCGCCATTTGTACCGCCAAAATAATAGCTTCCGTCAAAATTCATTTCATAACAGTCCATCTCAAGTGAATGGATACCTGGCTCGGTTACCAGTCTGCCATTTTCATCAAAATAATAATATCCGTTCAGGGTAAGCCCGTCTATTGCCAGATTGTCAATATACCTTACCTGCGGTGCTGCTGACAGACGCCCCAGATTGTTCACAAAGTAATATCCGTCAAATTTCTCTGCCTCCTGGGCATTCTGTGTATCAGCTTCCTCCTCTGTCTTATCCCCAAACACTGTAACACCTTTCAGATGCTCCATATGAGGACTGCAGGCTTTGAATTTCCCATCTGCATCATGATAATAATATCCGTCAAATACAGTTCCGTCTATCTCATAATCCTGAAAATAATGGATCTCCGCCTGGGTACTTCCGGCACCGTTCACATCCAGACAGTAAAATCCGTCACTCTTCATCATATATTTGCCGCTTCCGTCTCCCATGGGCTGAATCTGTGCCTGCCCGGTGACAGATGCAAGGCTCTGCTGTGCAGCCATAACAGGAACCGCCAAAACCAGTGCTATGGAAATGGCTCCGGCCAGACTTCCGGCTATGATATAACTTTTAATATAATATTTCGCTGTTTGTCTATTTTTTTTCATGCAAAACTCCTTTTACGGTTTCTTTTCACATCCCATTCACAGTAAGCAAAGTATATATTGTTTTATTCAGGATAGCAAGATTTTTATCTCTTTTCCAGCAAAGACCAGAATCTCAGTATCAGTGTTCAGCTCTTTTCTCTGATCCTGTTCCAGAAGCTTCCCAGTTGTTCTTCCACAGTATTTAAAGTACAGTTTCCCCTGTCTGACCATTCAGCAGGAAACAGATTCCTGTAATCTTTCCCTGTAAATCTCTCGTCCAGCAGAAGTATGATTCCTGTATCCTCCTGGGTCCTGATCACACGACCGGCTGACTGCAGCACCTTATTCATCCCCGGATATCTGTATGCATAATCAAATCCGTTCACACCTTTTTTATCATAATACTGCCTGAGGATCTCTCTTTCTGTTCCAATCTGAGGAAGACCAGTTCCTATGATGATCGCTCCGATCAGCTTCTCTCCCATCAGATCGATTCCCTCTGAAAAAATCCCGCCCATCACGCAAAATCCTACCAGCGTTCCCTCTGATGCAGAAAATTCCTCCAGAAATTCCTCTTTCTCCCTTTCATTCATTCCCGATGTCTGCGAAATACAGCGAACCCATTCCGCTGAAAACTCATTCTCATACACCTCCAGAACATCATCCATAAATTTATAAGAAGGAAAGAATACCATATAATTTCCTTTTCTTGTCCATACAGTTCTGGCAATGTAAGATGCGATCCTGTGATATTCCTCATATCCTCTTCTGATATACCTGCTGCTCACATCCCGTCCTGTGAGAATGCACCTGTTCTCCTGCCGAAAAGGCGAAGTCACATAAATCCCATAGTCATCCTTTCTGGTGCTTAAAAGCGTACGATAATAATCCATGGGAAGCAGAGTCGCAGAAAAGAAAACCGCACTTTTTCCCTTTTCCAGACATCTATGAATATTTGCTGCAGGATTTACACAGAAAAGCCGCAGGATCACCTTTCCCCCTTCTCCCATTTCTGTATAAACCACATAATTTTCATCCAGAAGTTCATCAATGTTCAGGAAATCTCTCACACAGAAGTAAAATTCCAGCAGCTGCTCCGGAAGTTCCTTTCCATGAAGTTCCTCCAGGAGCTTATCCATCTCCCCCATCACCTGAAGCATTCCCAGAGAAACTGCTCCGGGATTTGGCAGGATTTCGTACTCTGTACACTCCTTTTCCAGAGTTCGAAGCTGTCTGTTCACTTTTTCCAGTGCACGCACCAGACCTTTGCTGTAATCAACAGCCAGCTTCTTTGCCTCCAGTACATCTGCTCTGTCCACATGGGCACTGTACATTTCCCTTCCCCTGTCCACCAGATTGTGAGCCTCATCGATCAGAAAAATGTATTCTCCGGAAGTACCCTCCCCGAAAAATCTTTTCAGATAAACATTGGGATCAAATACATAATTATAATCACAGATCACAGCGTCCACCCAGACTGCCAGATCCAGGCACATTTCAAAGGGACACACCTGCCATTTCTTCGCATATTCCAGCAGAGTATCCCTGTCATAGCTGTCCTGCGTGGTCCACAGTTCAAAAACAGCATCATTCACTCTGTCCAGATGTCCTCTCGCCCACAGACAGTTCTCAGGATTGCATTCTGTTTTATCGCAGAAGCACAGCTTTTCCTTCGCGGTAATGGTTATCACTTTAAATTTCAGTCCATGCTCCTTTAATATAGAGAAAGCTTCTTCAGCCACAGTCCTGGTAATGGTCTTTGCTGTAAGATAGAAAATATTTTCCCCCAGTCCTGCACCAACTGCTCTCACTGCCGGAAAGATCGTGGACATGGTCTTTCCTACTCCTGTAGGTGCCTGGACAAAAATCTGTCTTTCTGTGGATATAGTGTGATATACACCGGATACGATTTTTCGCTGTCCCTCACGATATTCAAAAGGGAACTCCAGATCACTCATGGACGCATTCCGTTCTTTTTTCCATGCAAGCTGGTATGCGATCCATTTATGATACCTGTCCAAAAGATTCTGGTACCACAGTCTGAGTTCTTCCAGCGTATATTCTTCTCTGAAAAACTTAAGCTCCTCTGTGTCCAGATTCCCATATGTCATCTGCACTCCGATCTTCTCCGTTTTTTTGCTCCTGTGCGTAGATCCAGGCATAACACATTGCCTGTGCACGGTGAACCTCCACAGGCTTTTCCAACTGACTGACATCTGCATAAACACCCTTAATTTCATCGATCCAGCACTGTCCATCCTCTGTGAAGATTCCGTCAGCTCTGCCCTCTACCTGGATACTTACATCTTCATATTCTGTTTTATATTTAAGAGAGACCTCCGCTCTGTAATGGCTTCCCATCCTGCCCTGTATTTTTCTGTGCAGTCTGCTGCCCTTCTGCATTGCTTCTCTGTCAGAAGATCCTCCCCGGTTGTCAAGATCCCCGCTTCTTAATATAAACTCCACCAGATTTCTGACGGAAATACGAACCACCGGCTTATCCATATCAAAACACCTCACGCAACATAGCTACCAAATAGTTACCCAACATCGTCCGTTCATTATAACACAGAATTCATCATCATGTAAAAAACTCCTGAATTGTCAAGCGGATATTCGCAATCCGCTTCGCTACTTGCTCATAACCGAATAACTGCTCCGCAG
>ENA-OQKV01000292-OQKV01000292.1-human-gut-metagenome-genome-assembly--contig:-NODE-292-length-20502-cov-4.200147_pt1 | contig 20502 bp, 12 predicted proteins | sample MGYA00242655_ERZ504811 | MGnify/ENA primary metagenome ERZ504811 (study PRJEB26092, sample SAMD00036406) | human gut metagenome | host: Homo sapiens | study: EMG produced TPA metagenomics assembly of...
CACATGCGATCTGCAGAGCAGCCTGAGCGGTACGCTTGCCGTTACGGGTCTGCAGCATATACAGGTGGCCGTCCTCAATGGTGAACTCCATATCCTGCATATCGCGGAAGTAGTTCTCCAGACGGGTAGCGATCTCAACGAACTGGTCGTAGACCTCAGGCATCTGCTCGTGCAGGTGGCTGATGGGAGACGGAGTGCGGACACCAGCAACGACGTCCTCGCCCTGTGCATTGATGAGGTACTCGCCCATCAGCTTCTTAGCGCCGGTGGCGGGGTCACGGGTGAATGCAACGCCGGTGCCGGAGCGGTCGCCGGAGTTACCGAAAGCCATCTGCTGGACGTTGACAGCGGTACCCCACTCGTAGGGGATCTCGTTCATCTTACGATAGACATTTGCACGGGGGTTGTCCCAGCTGCGGAAGACGGCCTTGACAGCCTCGATGAGCTGATCCTTGGGGTCCTGGGGGAAGGGTCTGCCCTCGTTGTCCTCATAGATCTTCTTGAAGGTGCCGACCAGTTCCTTCAGGTCGTCAGCAGTCAGGTCAACGTCGTTCTTGACGCCCTTGGCTTCCTTCATCTTGTCGATCTCGACCTCGAACAGGCTCTTCGGAACCATCATGACGACGTCGGCGAACATCTGCACGAAGCGGCGGTAGCAGTCGTATGCGAAACGGGCGTTGTTGGTCTTCTTGGCCAGACCCTCAACAGCCTCGTCGTTCAGGCCGAGGTTCAGGATGGTGTCCATCATGCCGGGCATGGACTGACGTGCGCCGGAACGGACGGAGACCAGCAGCGGGTTCTCGTTGTCGCCGAAGGTCTTGCCGGTGATCTTCTCGAGGCCCTTGACGTGCTCGAAGATGTCAGCGGTGATCTCGTCGTTGATCTGACGGCCGTCTGCGTAATACTGGGTGCAGGCCTCGGTGGTGATGGTGAAGCCCTGCGGCACCGGCATACCGGCTGCAGTCATCTCAGCCAGACCAGCGCCCTTGCCGCCCAGAATGTTCTTCATGGTGACCTTGTCGCCGCCAAAGGCATCGTTGCCTTCGCTGAAGTAGTACAGATACTTTTTGCTCATGCGTGTTTACCTCCCAAATGATGGCCCCCGGCGCGATGCTCCGGCGGTCTTATCGATGCTCTGTCTTGTCATCCGATAAACATTTCTCTGTGAATGCTAAACCATTATACCAGAATTTCACGTCTATTCCATCGGGCAAAACACCGAATTTGTTTGATATTTTTTGTGCAAACTCTTGCATTTTACTTACTTTTTCGGTAATATAAAATGGGAAAGATTTCGAGAGGTTTTTAAGGTTTTAAGCCATTTTTAGGGTGATGGATACAACTTTCCATCCATCAAACCCTTTGCCCTGTTTTTCCGGGGTGATTGCTCCCGAGTTTGTTCTGTCTTGGATACAACAAAACCCTTCTCCGCAGGGGCTCCGCCGCCGCTGCGGGGGCCGTTTTGGGAGGAGGTTTTTTTATTTATGCAAAACATTGACACATCCGCACTGGCTGCCGCAAAGGCAAAGCTCGACGCTGCCGAGGCCCAGCGCGAAGAGGTGCTGCTGCGCCACATCGCAAACGGCGTGGACATCCGCAGCCGCAATGTGGAGATCGGCTCCGAAGTGGTCATTGCCCCGGGAGCCGTCATCCTCGCAGGCACCATCCTGCGCGGCAGGACCACCATCGGCGCAGGCTGCGTCATCGGCCCCAGCACCCTCATCGAGGACAGCACCGTGGACGAAGGCACCACCGTCAACGCCAGCCAGGTCTACAGCAGCCACCTCGGCCCCCACAACAATATCGGTCCCTTCACCCATGTGCGCATCAACACCGTCACCGGCTACGGCGTGCATCTGGGCGCTTATGTCGAGACGAAGAACTCCAACTTCGCCCGGGGCAATACCGTCAGCCACCTGACCTACATCGGCGACAGCGACGTGGGCAAGTACTGCAACTTCGGCTGCGGCACCGTCACCTGCAACTACGACGGCAAGGACAAGTTCCGCACTCAGATCGGCGACTACTGCTTCATCGGCTGCAACACCAACCTTGTCGCCCCCGTCACCATCGGCGACGGGGCCTACACCGCCGCCGGCAGCACCATCACCAAGGACGTCCCCCCGCAGGCTCTTGGCATCGCCCGGGAGCGTCAGACCAACCTCGACGGCTGGGCTGAGCCGAAAATGGAGGCGTACATTATAAAGAAGCAGAAACTGGAACAGGAGCAGGGTTAAGTTTCCGTTTTTGCTCCCCTCCGACTCTGCCCAGAGCGTCGGTTCCGCATCCGGTGCTTTCCATCTGCCCCGGCGCACGTTCCGCATCCGTGCGCCGGGGCATTTTATGCTTTTTGTGTATCTTTTTGCGCGCGCGTATGTTATAATAACATATTGTTCGAAAACAGATCCAACGTAAAAAGGCAGAATATATCATATGAACACCAATGACATCTGGCTCATTGCCGGCCTCGGCAATCCGGAGCCGAAATACGACGGCACCCGTCACAACGCAGGCTTTGCCGCGCTGGACTATCTGGCCGGCAAGTGGGGCATCTCCGTCTCCAAGACCAAGTTTCAGGGCCTGTGGGGGCAGGGCGAGGTAGACGGCCACAAGGTCGTGCTCCTGAAGCCCCTGACTTATATGAACCTCTCGGGCGACTCCATCGGCCCGCTGGCGGGCTTCTTCAAGATCCCTGCCGACCACGTCATCGTTCTGTGCGACGATATCACCCAGAACCCCGGCAAGCTGCGCATCCGGCCCTCCGGCTCTGCGGGCGGCCACAACGGCCTCAAGAGCATCATCGCCCGCCTCGGCGGCGAGAACTTTCCCCGCATCCGCATCGGCGTGGGCGCAAAAACCCCGCCCGGACTACGATTTGGCCGACTGGGTGCTGGGCAAGTTCCCGCCCGACGACGCCAAGGCCCTCGCCGACCGCTGCCCCGACATCGCAGCCGCCGCAAAGCTCATCATGGACGGCAAGCTGGGTCTGGCGCAGAGCAAGTATAACGGGTAAGGCTCCGCTTGACGCAACCTCTCAGTCTCGCTTTGCTCGACAGCTCCCCTACCGAGGGGAGCCTCTGGCGAAGAGATAAAGTTTTCCGGTATGCCAAAGCCTCCCCTCGATAGGGGAGGTGGCACGGCGTCAGCCGTGACGGAGAGGTTTAACCCCATCAGAAAGGAGGTCCACCATGTACGAAACGCTCCTGAAAAACACCCCTGAATATCAGAAGACAGCGGCCAGCCTCGCCTCCCCCGGCCCGGCGGCGCTGTTCGGTCTGCCTCCGGCAGGCCGGGCATTGCTCTACGCCGCGCTCCAGAAGGACACGGGCCGCATCCTCTGCGTCGTCACCCCCGGCGAGGCCGAGGCCACCCATTTTGCCGACGACCTCAAGACGCTGGGGCTCTCGGCGGCGGTGTTCCCGCCCCGGGACTTCATGCTCCGCCCCGTCGAGGGCGCGGGCCGCGAGTACGAGTACCGGCGTCTGTCGGTGCTGGGCGCATTGGCGGGCGGACGGCTGAACGCCGTCTGCGTCCCCGCCGAGGCCCTGCTCCAATACACTGTGCCGCAGGATGAGTTCCAGAAGAACACCCTCACCCTCAGGCCCGGCATGGTCTACAACCGCGAAGCGCTGGTGGAACGGCTCTTCGCCGCCGGATACGTGCGGCGAAGTCAGGTGGACGGCCCGGGACAGTTCAGCGTCCGGGGCGACATCGTGGACATCTACGCCCCCGATATGCGCCAGCCCGCCCGTGTGGAGTACTGGGACGACGAGATAGACTCTCTCGCCTCCTTCGATCTGCTGACCCAGCGGCGGGACGGTGCGCTGGAAAAAATCTATCTTTCCCCCGCCCGTGAGGTGCTGTTCGGCAGCACCGCCGACACGGCGGAGGCCCTCCGCGCCGCCCAGAAGAACGCCCGGGGCAAGCGCCGCACCGCCCTCGAAAAGGCCATGGAGTCCGACCTCGCCCAGCTGGACAGCGGCGTCATGCCCGAGGCCATGGACAAATACTACGGTCTGCGATACGAAACGCCCGCCACATTGCTGGACCACCTGAGCAGCCCCATCTTCATCCTCGACGAGGTGGGCGGCATCCGGGACGCCCAGAAAGCCACCGAGTTCCGCCGCAGCGAAGAGCTGACCGGCCTGCTCGAGGAGGGCGTCATCTGTCCCGGTCTCGATGTGCTCTACCAGACCATGGACGACCTCGCCATTGCGGCGCAGGACCAGAGCACTCTGCTCTGCGAGAACTTCCTGCGGGGCATGAACGAGTTCAAGCTGAAAGACCTCATCAACGCCGAGGCGTTCGCGGCCCCCAACTGGGGCGGCGACCTCGCTTCCCTGCGGGAAGATCTCGACCCGCTGATCCAGCAGGGGTACGCCGTGGCCCTTTTCGCCGGTACGCCCAAGGGTGCAGCAGCCCTCACCCGCGATTTGGCTGACAAGGGCTATGCCGTCAGCATGAGCCGGGACGTCCGGCCCGCGAAAGGTCTGGTTCAGGTACTGCCCGGCCACCTCACGGCGGGCTGCACCTTCCCGTTCGCCCGCGTGGCGGTCATCTCGTCCCGGCGTCACGGTCTGGACGACGAGGCCGCCGAGAACAAAAAGCGCAAGAAGAACAAAAATGCCCTGTCCAGCCTCTCGGACATCAAGCCCGGCGACTATGTGGTGCATCAGAGCCACGGCATCGGTATGTATGCGGGCATCCAGCGTCTCGAGGTGCAGGGCGCGATAAAAGATTACCTGAAGATCCAGTACTCCGGCTCCGACGTGCTGTATGTGCCGGTCACTCAGCTCGATCTGCTGAGCCGCTACACCGCCCCCGGCGACGAGGAAAAGGTGAAGCTTGCAAAGCTGGGCGGCACCGAGTGGCAGCGCACCCGCGCCAAGGTCAAAAAGGCCACCGAAGAGATGGCCCAGGAGCTCATCGAGCTCTACGCCCGCCGCCGTCAGGCCACAGGCTACGCCTTCCCCGCCGACGGTGATTGGCAGAGCGATTTCGAGTCCCGCTTCGAGTACGACGAGACGGACGACCAGCTCACCGCCACCGCCGAGATCAAGAAGGACATGGAAAAGGGCTGGCCTATGGACCGCCTGCTCTGCGGCGACGTGGGCGTCGGCAAAACGGAGGTCGCCTTCCGCGCGGCCTTCAAGTGCGTCATGGGCGGCAAGCAGTGCGCCATTCTGGCCCCCACCACCCTGCTGGCGTGGCAGCACTACAACAGCATCATCTCCCGCATGGAGGCGTTCCCGGTGAAAGTCGGGCTGCTCTCCCGCTTCCGCACCGCCAAGCAGCAGAAAGAGACCCTGCGGGGCCTGCAGGCCGGCAGCGTGGACATCGTCATCGGCACCCACCGCCTCCTCTCCAAGGACGTCCGGTTCCACGACCTGGGCCTTGTCATCATCGACGAGGAGCAGCGTTTCGGCGTCAAGCACAAAGAGAAGCTGAAAGAGAACTTCATCGGCGTGGACATGCTGACCCTCTCGGCCACCCCCATCCCCCGCACGCTGAACATGGCCATGAGCGGCATCCGGGACCTTTCCACCATCGAGCAGCCGCCCATCGAGCGCCAGCCGGTGGAGACATTCGTGCTCGAGTACAATGACGTCATCCTTGCCGAAGCCATGAAGAAGGAGCTTGCCCGGGGCGGGCAGGTGTACTACCTGCACAACCGGGTGGACAACATCGAGTCCTGCGCCGCCCACGTCAGCCAGATGGTGCCGGGAGCGCGGGTGGGCATCGCCCACGGCAAGATGACCGAGGAAGAGCTGAACCCCGTGTGGCAGCATCTGCTGAACGGCGAGATTGACATCCTCGTCTGCACCACCCTCATCGAGACGGGCATTGACGTGCGCAACTGCAACACCCTCATCATCGAGGACGCCGACCGGATGGGTCTGGCCCAGCTGTACCAGATCCGGGGCCGGGTAGGCCGTTCGGGCCGGAAAGCCTACGCCTACTTCACCTTCCGGCGGGACAAGACCCTCACCGACATCGCCCAGAAGCGGCTTTCCGCCATCCGGGAGTTCACAGCCTTCGGCTCCGGCTTCCGCATCGCCATGCGCGACTTACAAATTCGCGGCGCGGGCAGTCTGCTGGGCCACAGCCAGCACGGCCACATGGAGGCCGTAGGCTATGACCTCTATGTCAAGATGCTGGGTCAGGCCATTGCCCGGGCCAAGGGTGAGCCCATCCAGCGGGACAAGAGCGAATGCCTCGTAGACCTGCGGGTGGACGCCTTCATCCCAGAGAAGTATATCGCCGACGGCCCGGGCCGCATCGAGGCCTACAAGCGCATTGCCGCTATCCAGACCCCCGAGGACGCCGCCGACGTGCTGGACGAACTCATCGACCGCTACGGCGACCCGCCGCCCTCCGTCAGTGACCTCGTGAACGTCTCGCTGGTGCGGGTCCAGGCCGCCGCCGTGGGCGTCTACGAAGTCACCCAGAAGAAGGATACCCTGCTGTTACAGGTGGAGACGCTGGACGTGGCCATGATACGCGGCCTGCTCATCGCTTTCAATGGCCGGGTGACGGCAGGAGCCGGCACCAAGCCCTACCTCTCGGTGACTCTCCAACCCGACGAAAAGCCGCTGGAACTGCTGCAAAGCATCCTCAAGGCGATGGCCGACATCCTTGCTGCCCCGCCGGAAGAAAACACCGGCAAAAAATAAATTTCACTAGGAGTACACTTATGAAGAAGAAACTCATCGCGCTCGTCTGCGCCCTCGCTCTGGCCGTCGGCCTCGTGGGCTGCAGCCTCTCCACCCCGGATTCCGTAGGCACCATCGGTAACGTGGACATCTCTTCCGGCCTCTATCTGCTGGCCCAGTTCGATGCCTACCAGACCGCCGCCGACCTCGCTTCCGACGACCAGGACGCCACCAAGGTGTCCAGCTTCCTCAAGGCCACCATCACCGTCGATGACGCCACCGGCGAGACCGCCGTGGTCAGCGACTATGTGGCCCAGAAGACACTGGAAAACCTCGAGTCCTACGCCGCCATCGAGACCCGTTTTGATGAGCTGGGCGGCGTTCTGACCCCCGACGAGGAGATGCAGGCCGACAGCTACGCCTCCCAGCTGATGGAGCAGAACGGCGACCTCTACAAGGCCAACGGCATCGGCCTCGACACCCTCAAGCGGTTTGAGCGCATCCTCATCAAGAGCAACGACCTGCTCGAGATGTGCTACGGCATCGACGGCGAGACCCCCGTCTCCGACGCAGAGCTGACCAGCCACCTCGAGGACGAGATGGTCTACATCCGCTATGTGGTCGTGCCGCTCTACAACACCAGCACCTTCGCTTTTGCTGATGACGCCCAGAGCGCCCAGATGCTTGAGCTGGCCCAGACCGCCGCCGAGAGCTGCAACGCTGCCATCCCCGATGGGGCCAGCGCCCAGACCTCCGCTTTCAGCGCTGCCGTCGCCGCTGCCCTGCCCGACATCTACGCGGTGCTGGATGGCGAGCCCTCTTCCGACGCGTCTTCCCTCTCCACTGCTCTGCTGGGTTCTGGCAACATCGATTCCACCTTCTCCGAGGAAGGCACCGCCGACGCTGTCCGCGCCCTCAAGCCCGGCGAGGCCGCCGCCGTGCAGTATTCCAGCTATGCGCTGATGATGCTCGTCCGTCTCGACCCGCTGGACGCTGACACGCTGGACAACCTCCGTGCACAGGCCCTCTCCGACATGAAGAGCGGTGAGCTGCAGGACAGCCTTCAGTCCTATGGCGCCCAGCTGCCCCACGCTCTGGATTCTGCCGCCATGAAGAAGATGCCGACTTCCAAAATCAAGAACGAGCAGTAATTTTCCTTAAAAATAATACAAAAGCTCCGGGAAACTATTGGTTCCCGGAGCTTTTCTGTTATTATACTGCTTTTCAGATCCCGCTTCGGCTTTCTCAGGCTGTGGCGGGTGGCCCGACATTTTCTAACGCATTCTGATGCAATCCGACGTTTTTATCCGTTCTCTCGAAAACAATGCAGATGCATCATTTTTCTTATATTTCGGCGTTATTTTCGCCTTTTAGAGCATCTCAAAATGGGCAGTTTTTGTATTTCTTGAGTTCCCATAATTTTCCAGCCCATACATCTTCGACTGGTCTGCACCCTGATTATAGATGAATTGCTCTCCAATGTCAATAGCCCAGCGCCTATAAAAAGCCCAAGGGCGAAGTCCCTTGCGGAACCTCGCCCTCAGACTATGTGAGATAAATCACTACATGCGCGAACATATAATGTTTATCATTACAGGCCGTGTGCCTGTAATACCTGTTTTATAGCAATTCAACTTTTTAATGCAACAGCAGCAGCGTTGAATTGCATATCGCAAATATGCTGTTATCCCGAACATTTTCATATACAAGGACTTCGTGGTCTGCCTCGATGGGTTCAGTATAGTACATTTTCACAGAATTGTCAATATATGGTATTATTTTTGACATTTTAGCCAATCAGGAGCCGTAAAAAACAGCAAAATGCTCTGCCTGCGCAGGGACAAATGGCCGAGAGCCCGTTCATTCTTTTACTGCCTTTTCAAACTCCGCTTCCAGTGCCTCGTTGACGGCGCGGACGGCGGCGGCATCGGGTTTGATGGCCGTGCGGTCATAGGTGAACAGGCCGTTCACCTCGTCCTCCACGTCGGTCAGCTGGGTGTACACCAGCGCCGACAGGCCCTTTTTCAGCTGCGGGAGCACCGTCTTGCGCTGCAAATCGCAGTAGCGCTCGGTCAGCTCTGCCCGGCTTCTGGCCGTGCCGTAGCCGTAGGTCTTCCGGGGCGGCTCATGGCCGGGCATGGGCCATGCAATGCCGCCGTACTCACTGAGGGCCACCGTGCGCACCTTCGGGCGGATGCGGAGCGGATAGAAGTAGTTGTGGATGGAATGCACATCTCCCCCGCCCCGGTCGAACCAGCCGCTGGCCTCGTCCACCGGACGGGACGGGTCGAGGGCGCGGAGGGTCTCGGTGGCTTTCCGTGCATCGAACTGCCCCCATCCCTCGTTGAACGGCACCCAGCACCCGATGCAGGGGTGCCGACCCAGCGCGGCTACCGTGTCGGCCAGCTCCCGGGCGTACTCCTCCCGGCTGCGGATGCTGCCCCGGCCCAGAAAGCCCCACAGCAGCTTCCCGTCCGGGGCGCGGCGCATCAGGGGCTGTAAGGCGTTGGTCAGGTAGGTGACGTACCACATCGGGTAGGCCCCGCCGCCGTTGACCATGTCCTGCCAGACGATGATGCCCAGTTTATCGCAGTGGTAGTACCAGCGCTCCGGCTCGATCTTGGCGTGCTTGCGCAGTAGGTTGAAGCCCAGCTCCCGCACGGTGTGCAGTTCGTGCTCTACGGCGGCGTCGGAGGGCGGGGTGTAGAGGCCGTCGGGCCAATAACCCTGGTCCAGCAGGCCGTTGAGCAGGATGGGCCTGCCGTTCAGGAAAAACCGCCGGATGCCTTTTGCATCCTCTTTGCACTCCCACTTGCGGAGGGCGAAATAGCTGTGGACGGTGTCGAAGCCCTCTTCTTCGCCCTGGGTCGTGCCGACGGTCAAATCGTAGAGGAAGGGGCTGTCGGGGCTCCACGGGAAGAAATGCTCTTCGGCGATGTTCAGAGTCACTTCGCCGTCCCGGTCGGCCTCGTCGCTGCCCCAGTCCTCGGCAATGGTCACGCCCCCGGCCCGCACCACGGCCCAGAGGTTCACAGCGCCGCCGGGCTTCGAGGTATGGACTTTCACGGTCACGGTCCGGGCGTCGTAGTCCGGGGTGACGGTCAGCGTATCAATGTAATTTTCCGGCACCCGCTCCAGCCAGACCGTCTGCCAGATGCCGCTCTGGGCCGGGTAGAACATCCCGCCGGGCCGGAGAGTCTGCTTTCCCCTCGCCTGCGTTCCGGTGCCGGTGGGGTCCTGCACGGCCACCCAGAGGGTGTTGCGGCCCTCCGGGCGGAGCAGGTCGGTGATGTCCAGCGTGAAGGGCCAGTAGCCGCCCCGGTGTCCCCCGGCCAGACGGCCATTGACCTCCACCGCGCAGGCGTAGTCCACAGCCCCGAAGTGGAGCAGGACGCGCCCGCCCTCCCCCGCCGGGGGCGTGAAGGTGCGGTGGTAGTGGAGCCACTGGCCGGGCTGCAGCGTCCGGCCCACGCCGGAGGCTTTCGCCTCGGGCGAATAGGGTACGAGGATAGCGCCGTCCCACTTTGCCGGGAACTCCGAGCTCTGGGTGATGGCGTAGTCCCACGGGCCGTTCAGGTTGACGTAGCTGTCCCGGCGCATGCTCGGGCGGGGATATTCGGGGAGCGGATGCATGGAACTACCTCACATTCACTTTTTATAGGCTGCAGCCAGCTTTTCCAGTGCAGGCAGGCTGCGCTTCACCTTCTCGGTGTCGATGCAGTAGGCAAAGCGGACATAGCCCTTGACGCCGAAGGTGTCGCTGGGGACCAGCAGCAGATCGAACTCCCGGGCCTTGAGGCAGAAGGCGTTGGCGTCCTCTTCCAGCGCTTTCGGGAAGATATAAAATGTGCCGCCGGGGCGCTCCACCTCAAAGCCCAGCTCGGTGAGCTTATCGTACAGCAGGTTCATGTTCGTCTCGTAGACGGACAGATCGCTGGTGACGTCGAGGCACTCGGCAGTGGCTTTCTGGATGATGCTGGGCGGGCAGTTGTGGCCGGTGAAGCGGGAGATCTGGGCCATCATGTCCACCAGCACGTCTTCGCCCTCGCAGCCGGGCCGGACGGCCACATAGCCCAGACGTTCGCCGGGCAGGCTCAGGCTCTTGGAGAAGGAGAAGCAGGTCAGGGTGTGGGGGTAGAACGCTGCCGGGTAAGGCACCTTTTTGCCGTCGAAGGCGATGTCACGGTAAGGCTCGTCGCTGACGAGGAAGATGTTGTGGCCGAAAGCCTTGCTCTTCTCGGTCAGGATGTCGGCCAGACGGCTCAGGGTCTCGGCGGAGTAGACGACGCCGGTGGGGTTGTTCGGAGTGTTGATGAGGACGCAGGTGACGTTCTCGGTCAGCATCTCTTCAAAGGCGTCGAGATTCGGCTGGAAAGCCGGTGCCTGGGGCGGCACGACCTTGAGCACAGCACCGGTCCCCTCCACATAGGGGCCGTACTCGGGGAAGTAGGGGGCGAAGGTCAGCACCTCGTCGCCGGGCTTGGTCACAGCGCGGATGGCGTGGGCGATAGCGCCCGCCGCACCGGTGGTGGGGAAAATATCCTTCTGCTCATAGGGCAGGCCGAAGGTCTTTGCCAGATGGGCCGCCACGGCGGTGCGGAAGCCCGGGTCGCCCTGACTGGGGCAGTAGCCGTGGAGGGCGACAGGCTCTTCCTCGGCCAGCAGGGTCTGCATGGCTTTGGTGAACTTGTCCGGGCAGGGGACGCTGGGGTTGCCCAGCGAGTAGTCGAACACATTCTCATAGCCGATCTCGGCGGCGCGCTGTTTGCCGTACATGAAAGTCTCGCGGATGACGCTCTTATGGCCCAGCATGGCGCGGTAAGTCTCGTTCAGCATAATACTTTCCCTCTTTTTCTTATTGATCCTCTTCCGGCAGAGCGGAGGCATAGCTCTGCTCCACCTTCACCATACAGCAGTATCCCGGGTCCTGCTCCTTGACGAAATTGCACATCTCGGCCAGCCGCGCGTCCTTGTCGCCGGTGTAGCCCGCCGGGAACACGAGGTCGAACAGCACGTTGGTGTGGCTGTCCCCCGGCACGATGCGCAGGTCATGGATGGACAGACGAGGGTCCATCTGGCGGGCTTTTTCCATCAAACGGCTCCGCAGGACGCCTACGGCGGCGTCCGACGTCACGATGGGGTCGTAGTGGATGGTGACCTGTAAGTGGTCTTTTTTCAGGAAATCCCGCTCGATATTGTCGATGATGTCGTGGGCTTCCAGCGGGTCGGCCTCGGCGGGGAACTCGATGTGGAGCGAGGCGAACTGATGCCCCGGGCCGTAGTCGTGGACCATCAGATCGTGGACGCCCAGCACCCCCGGGTAGCTCATGACGGTGTGCTCGATGTGCTCCACCAGCTCCGGCGAGGGGCTCTCGCCCAGCAGAGGGCTGAGGGTGTCCATCATAAGCCCCCAGCCCGACCAGAGGATGAACGCCGCCACGGCCACGCCCATGAGGCCGTCCAGCACGTCCCAGCCCGTCAGGTGGGAGAGGACGGTGGACAGAAGCACGGCGCTGGTGGTCAGCACATCGTTCCGGCTGTCGGCGGCGGTGGCCATCAGAGTCTCGGAGTTGATGCGCTGGCCGATGGTCTTGTTGAAGCGGCTCATCCAGAGCTTGACGCCGATGGACGCCGCCAGCACCCCCACGCTGAGCCAGCTGAACACCACTGCCGTCGGGTGGAGCACTTTGAGCGCGGATTCTTTCAGCAGCGAAAGACCGATGGCGAGGATGGTGACGCAGACCACAAGGCCCGCCAGATACTCGTACCGGGCGTGGCCGTAGGGGTGCTTTTCGTCCGGGCCTTTGGCCGCCAGACGGAAGCCCACGAGGCTCACCACGTTGGACGAGGCGTCCGAGAGGTTGTTCAGGGCGTCGGCCATGATGGCGATGGAGCCGAACAGCGTCCCCGCCGCCAGCTTGCCCAGACAGAGCAGGAGATTGCAGGCCATGCCCACGAGGCTGGCCAGATTGCCGTAGGCCGTGCGGACGGCGGCGTTCTTGGTATCGTCCGGGTGCCGGACGAACAGGCGGATGAGCAGTTGTGTCATAAAATTCCCTCTCAGCAGGTATTTTGATGCTACCAGTATAGCACTGCACTTTATGGTTTTGAAGTGTTTCGGTAAAATTTTTCGGGTATGCAAAGCCCCCGGCAGGGAAGTTCCCTGCCGGGGGCGGAGTTTTTGGGGTCAAGCGCTCCTTACTTATCGGAAGGCTTGCTCAAGTCGATGCTGCGGATGATCTTGCGCACGGGCAGCACGCTCTTGGCGTTCATGGACAGCTCGTCCACGCCCATCCGCAGGAAGGTCTCGGTGAGGGCGGTGTCTGCGCCCAGCTCGCCGCAGATGCCCACCCAGATGCCGTGGCGGTGGCCCGCGTCGATGGTCATCTTGATGGCCCGGAGCACAGCGGGGTGGTGCGGGTTGAAGAAAGGCTCCAGCTTTGCGTTCTGGCGGTCCAGAGCGCAGGTGTACTGGGTCAAGTCGTTGGTGCCGATGGAGAAGAAGTCGCACTCCTCGGCCAGCTCGTCGGCGATGAGGACAGCGGCGGGCGTCTCGATCATGGTGCCGACCTCCAGCTTCTCGTCGAACTTCTTGCCCTCAGCCCGCAGTTCCGTGCGGCACTCGTCCAGCACGGCCTTGGCGTCCTGCAGCTCCCGCAGGCTGGTGATCATGGGGAACATGATGCTCATGTTGCCGTAAGCGGAAGCGCGGAGCAGAGCGCGCAGCTGGGTCTTGAAAAAGTCCTTCCGGGTCAGGCAGATGCGGATGGCGCGGTAGCCCAGCGCGGGGTTTTCCTCGTGGTCGAGCTTCATGTAGTCCACGGTCTTGTCTGCGCCGATGTCGCAGGTGCGGACGACCACCTTGCGGGGTGCAAGGCTCTCGAGCACCTGCTTGTATGCCTCGAACTGGTAGTCCTCCGTCGGGAAGTCCTTGCAGTTGAGGTAGACGAACTCGGTGCGGAAGAGGCCGACGCCGCCGGCGTCGTTCTGCTGCACGGCGCCCACGTCGCCCATGCCGCCGATGTTGGCAAAGACGTTGATGGTCTTGCCGTCGAGGGTGGTGTTGGGCTTGCCCTTGAGCTCCTGCAGCAGTGCCTGCTTTTTCTGGTCTTCCTGCTGGCGCTTTTTCAGGCTCTTGAGCAGGTCGGGGGTGGGGTCAACGTAGACACAGGCGTTGTAGCCGTCCACGACCGCCATCTTGCCGTCCCAGTCGTCCTGAATGTCCTTGCACTGGATGAGGGCGGGGATGTTCATGCTGCGGGCGAGGATGGCGGTGTGGCTGTTGGAGCTGCCCTCCCGGGTGATGAAGCCCAGCAGCAGGCTCTTGTCCATGCGGACGGTCTCGGACGGGGCCAGGTCCTCAGCCACGAGGATGCTGGGCTCAGTCCCCTGCAGGGTGGCATTGTCCACGCCCTGCAGGATGTCGAGGATGGCCTGTGCAATGTCGATGACGTCGGCGCTGCGAGCCTGCAAATAGGGGTCATCCATGGCGGCAAAAACGGCGGCCTGATTGTCGCCGGCGGTCTTGACGGCGTACTCAGCGCACTTGTGCTGGCCGTTGATGATCTCCTTGATGGCGTCCACGAAGTCGTCGTCATCCAGCATCATGGCGTGGATGTTGAACACCTCGGCGATGTCTTCGCCGGCCTCAGCCAGAGCCTTCTCGTACAGAGCGGTCTGCTGGTCGATGGCCTTGGCGCGGGCGTCCTCAAAACGGGCCTCTTCAGCGGCGGTGTCGGCCACTTCGGCGGCAGAGATGACGGTATCTTTTTTCTTATAGATCTTCAGCTTTCCGATGGCAATGCCATTCAGGATGCTTTTACCGGTACCTACCTGCATTGCAATTTCTCCTTATTCTTGCTGTTTTGTGTTCTGCAACAAAAAGCCCCCGCAGGACATTCCCCGCAAGGGCTTCTCATCACACTGGGCGATCAGACGTTCTCGCTCAGGAATTTCTGGATAGCTTCGGCGCAGGCGGCTTCGTCGTCGCCCTCCACCTTGATGGTGACCGTGTCGCCCTGCTTGACGCCCATGCCCATCAGGGCCATCAGCTTGCGCAGGTCGCAGGTCTTGCCGCCCTTCTCGAGGGTGGCGGTGCTGGCAAAGCCCTTGGCCACCTTGACGAGCAGACCGGCGGGACGGGCGTGGATGCCGCAGGCATCCTTAACGGTGTACTGGAATTCCTTCATGATCATTTTCTCCTTACTTCATCCGGTCCTCCTGGGCAGCTCACCCCACCCCTCGGGACGCAGCACTCGAACTTTCCGGCTGCTGGATGTCTGCTTTTATTATAAACCTTAGTCGTTCTTTTTTCACCCTTTCATATTGCCGATTTTTTATCAAAAATTTTAGTAACATTGAACAGAATCCTTCTGCAAAAATACCACTACTGCACAATTATTCTGTTTCACCGCACTTTTTCGTGCAGAATGACGGTTATTCGACGGGATACCCCTCGGCGTCCAGCGGCAGGTCGGTATACTGCACGGGCTGCTCCTGTGCAGCGTCCGGCTCGCCGGAAGTCTGCTGGGCCTGACCCTCTGCGCCCAGCTCACCATCGTGGCGCTCTCCCCAGTCCCCGCTGAAATCTTCGCCCGAGGTCTGCTGGGCCTGCCCGTCGGTCAGTTCATCCTCGTGCCGTTCGCCCCAGTCCCCGCTGAAGTCCTCGCCGGACACCTGTTCGGCCTCCTGCAGGGCCATCGCGGTCTGGGCGTCTTTCAGCCCGGTGACGGTGCCGGAGGGCTTTTCCAACAGATACGCACCCACGGCCTTTTTCTTGTAGACCAGCAGCACGCCGTAGCTGCTCACATCGCCCCGGCTGGCCGCCGGGATGAGCGCCGTCCACTTCTCCACCGTCTTGCCCTTGTAGCGGGCCAGGTCCATGCCGCTCTGCTGCACCACCCCGTTAAAGGCCGAAAAGCTGTCGTCCCACTTGCGGGGGATCTTCACCTTATCGGCGGTGATGGACGCGCCGTCCACGTCCAGCCCGTAGCCCGTGAACCAGGTCTGGATGTCCTGCGCACTCTCGATCTTATTACCTGCCGCCGCGACAGCTACCGAGCGGGTGCTGATGTACCGCCCCAGCATGGCACTGAACACCACCAGCGCACAGCACATCGCCCCCACGCCCAGCTTCTTGACGCTTGCCTTACTCAGTGTGACCACAAACATACCCTTGCCTCCCACCCATTCAGATTTGTCCGTACAATATATGCGGGAGGCGGCGGTATCATGCAAAAACGGGACTGCTTTCCAGCAGTCCCGTCTCGTTTTTCTGATTCACTTTTCAGTGGCAGGCGTCTGGCGATAGATGCCCAGACTGTTGTCCGGCATTGGCATCTCCACCCGGGAGGCACGGTCGTTCACGGCCACCATCATCGCGGCCATTGCGGCCAGCACCACGGCAATGATGAGCCACTTTACAAAATTCGGCAGTTTTTTCATTTATTACATCCTCAGTTGGTCTTCGGTCGGCAGAGGGTGCGGGCGCGGGCCAGCAGTTCCGCCGCCTCCGGCCCGGAAAGCTGTTTCACCCACGCCGGGCGCTCTGCTGCGCCCGGGCCGATGCTGCCAGCTTCCGCAAAGCTGGCAAGGCCGGTATCGGTGCGGTCATTCCATGCGATAAACCCTTCCGGCGCGATGTGGGCGCCGAGACGGCAGTCCAGCACCGCCGTCTTGCCCTCGGGACGCCACGGACGCCCCAGATAGACGCTGCCCGGCGGGCAGTCGGAGACGAAATCACAGTTCCAGAACACAAAGCCCAGTCCATCGGCTTTGCCCGAAGGAGCTGTGACATAGCTGTGGGGGATGTGGTTGTCCACCGTGCGGATGACGCAGTTTTCGAAGAGGGCGTCGCCGCCGCCGAAGATGAAATCAATGTCGCCTGCGATCTCACAGTCGGTGTAGTACTGGGCGGTCGGTTTGCGGGGCGCAAGACCGCGCGGGCCGAGAAATCCGTCCTTCTCCCGCTCCTTTTCGGGCAGCGGGGCGCAGAAGAGCGTGTCCTGACTGCCCAGCAGCTTGACCCGGCGGAACACCGCCCGGGTGCTGTCCACATAGGCCGCGACGGCCTGCCCGGCTTTCGCGCCAGGACCAGCGTCGTTTTCGATCGTCATGTCCTCCACGCAGAGCGTTTCGCCGCTGAAAAAGGCGGTGTAGCTGCGGAAGGTATGGGTGGGCCGCCCGTCCTTGTGAGGCAGCTTGCCGCCGTCGCCCCACACGAGTTTTGTCTTATCTGCACCCGCCCCCCGCAGGGTGATGCAGCGCTTTTCGCAGACCAGCTTTTCCCGGTAAATGCCGGGGCCGACCTGCACCAGTGCTTCTTCCTTATAGGGTACAGCCAGCACCGCCTCCGCGATGGACGCGAAGTCGCCGCTGCCGTCCTGTGCAACTGTAACTGTCAGCATATATGTTTCTCCTATGATCGTTCCAGATACTGACAAGTATACCCTCTCGCCGCCCAAAAAGCAACTCAGCTGTTTTCGAGCCGGAGAACGGCGGCGGTAATGTCGTCGGGACGGCCCCGCTGGACGGCTCGGGCGCGGGCGGCTTCCACCAGCTTTTTTCGCCAGAACGTCGGGCTGTTCTGCCTTGGCAGCGGAGAGTTCCAGCTGCTGCATCACCCAGCCGGGGCCGTCCACTAAGAGGCCGTCCGACACCAGCACCACATAGTCCCCCGCCGCCAGATGCACCACCCGGCTCTGTCCGCTGACGCCGCCGAGGATGCCCATCGGCAGGCTGGCTTCGCCCACAGCCCGGGCCTTGCCCCCATGCACGAGGAAGCCCGGGGCCGCACCGGCCTTGAAGAGCCGGGCTGTGCCGGTATAGAGGTCTACGCTCACGAGGTCGAGGGTCGCGCCGCTCTCCTCGTCGCTCTTGAGGGCCAGCGCCACGTTCACGAGCCGGGCCGCAAGCTCTGCGGTAAAGCCCGCTTTGAGCAGGCGTGCCGTCAGCTCTGCGGCAAGGTTGCCGTCTACTGCCGCCGGACGTCCCGTTCCCATGCCGTCGCAGAGGATCATCTGGGCCGCTGCCGCGCTGCAGAACTGCTGGACTGCGTCGCCGGAGATCTCGCCCCGCGCCGCCGCGCCCGCCGTCCCGAATACGGCCCGGAGCAGGGGCTTTTCGGCAAAGAGCAGGGTGGTCATCCCCTTGCAGGAGAGCACCTGCGGCGGCTCGAGGCTGCGGCGGCAGATGCGCCCCACCTCCCCGGCCAGAGCGGCCAGCTCTTTTTCATTGAAGCGGGTGCGGGGCAGCGTCACCGCCGCCCGGGTGCGGCCCAAATCGTCCAGCGTCACAGCACATTCCAGCGGCGGCGTCCCCAGCTGAGCGAACAGCGCCGACACCCGGCCAGACTTGTAGGGCTCCGGGCTTCCGGGACGGCCCAGCTGTTCGCTGAGAACGCCCAGTGCATCGGCCACGGCGCTGTACTGTTCCGTGAGGGCCTCCGCATGGCCTCGGGAGTGGACGCGGGCCTCCCGGCGGCTGCGGTAGAGTGCAAACGCCTTGTCCCCCGCCGCGCAGAGCGCCGCCGGGTGGATGCACCGCGCCAGCTGACCGGGCAGAAGCGCCGCTTCCAGATGGCCTTTTCTTCCAGAATGGGGCGCAGGGCCTCCATTCCTTCCAGGGTGGAGGCGTGCTCCTGCTTCCAGCAGACTTCCCGCCGTCCGCAGTTGGCACAGAGGCCGTCGTGGATGTTGTCGATGACCCAGCGGAACCCCTCGCACCGGCGTGGAAAAGCGTCGTACACCTCGTTCACCGTCTCCGCCAGCGAGGAGAGGCTTTCGGCCACTGCTTCCAGCCGGGTCGCGGCGGCAGAGAGGCGCGGCCGCTCGTCGCCGGGCGGGTCGTTCTCTTTGAGGGCGGGCATCAGCCAGCCCGCAGGCAGCAGGGCGCAGAGCCCCGCACCCGCCCCGGCGCTGAGCAGAAAGCTGAACGCCCCCGCCAGCGGCTGGACGCAGAGCACCCCCGCCACACAGCCGCCCGCATAGGCCGCAAGCCCCTCCACCCGTCGCGCCGGGGCAAGCACTGCCGCAGCGGCACACCCACAGGCAAGCCCGGCGGCGGCAGGCGCAAGGGCAGGGTCTGACGCGGCCAGAGCCGCACCCGTCACCCCGCTGAAAGCCAATGCCTCCAGCGGCAGGCCCTTGCAGCAGAGGGCCAGCTCTGCCGCCGCACAGGCCATCACCCCGGGCAGGAAGAAGCCAAAGCTCATCCCGCCCAGTGCGGCGGCCACAGCGGCAGACAAGATCAGACTGCCCATGCCCGGTTTTTCGGGCGGGAAGCGCCGCAGGCCGTATCCCGCCGCTGCTGCCAGCAGGGCGTCGCCGCCGCAGAACAGGATGGTCTGAACGCCGTTTTCCTCCCCCGCCGCGAAGCAGACTGCGCTTCCCACCAGTGTGCCGCAGCCCGCTGCCACTGCCGGGACGGATCGGCCGGGCCAGAGCCATCGTGCCGCTACCGCCGCACCCAGTGCGCAGAGCAGGCAGACGCTCTCCACGGTCAGCGTGCCGAAACTCCGGGCCAGCACCCCCAGTGCGGCCCCGGCAGCCCCTACAGCGAAGCAGTCCTCCGCAAAGCCCAGCGTCAGCCCCAACCCGAAAGGCATCAGCGCACCGTACAGCACGGCCCAGCCTCCGGCCAGCCCCAGCAGGAACGCGCTGCCCTGCCGCAGGGCAGGCCGCACCGCCGCCCGCGCCCGGAGCGCACCGTTCACCCGCTTTTTCCCGTCCGTGAGCTGTATCGTCCGAAAAGACACCTGCATGAAAAAATCCCCGCTTTCCGGCGGGGATCTTTTGCAATATCACGCTGTGCTGTTCTGTTTCCCACGCCTTCTGCGTATACTGTAGCGCAGGGCGCGCGCAGTTTTTGGCGGGGTGATGGGATGGGATAAAATCTCAGCAGAAGTAGTGCGCTTCGCCAAAAAGCGGCTCAGCCATTCAGCTTCTCGATCGCGGCCTTCACCCGCTCGAGGGTCGTTTCACGGCCCATCATGCAGGCGAGGTCGGTGCCGCCGCCGGGGGTGCGCTGCTTGCCGGAGAGGGCGATGCCCAGCGGGTAGAGCAGCCAGCCATTCTTCTTGCCCAGCTCCTCGGCCTTGGCCTTGCAGGCGTCGAAGACGGCGTCACGGTCATTGAAGTCCAGTGCCTCGTCGCTCAGCACGGGCAGCAGGGCTTCCAGCGCCTCCTTTGCGGACTCAGGGGTGGTCTTCTGCTTCTTGTTGGCGTAGAGGCTCACGTCATACGCGGGCATGGCGTCGAAGAAGTCCAGCTGCTCGGGGATCTCGCCCAGGACCTCGCAGCGGGGCTGCAGGTTTGCACAGAGCAGCTTCTTGTTGATGGGGGTATGGACGGCGCTGTCGATCCAGGGCTCGGCCTTGGCGAGGAACTCCTCGGGGGACAGGCGGCGGATATACTCGGCGTTGATGGCCCGCAGCTTGAGGGGGTCGAAGATGGCGGGAGACTTGGAGATGCCGTCCGGCGTCCAGATCCTGACCAGATCAGCCAGCGAGAAGATCTCCTGCTCGGCGTACTCGCCCTTGGGGCTCCAGCCCAGCAGGCAGATGTAGTTCAGGATAGCCTCGGTCAGGTAGCCCTTTGCAACAAGATCCTGATAGCTGGCGTCGCCGTTGCGCTTGGACAGCTTGTTCTGAGCGTCCTTCATGACCGGCGGGCAGTGGATGTAGTTGGGGATGTTCCAGCCGAAAGCCTGGTACAGCAGGTTATACTTCGGGGTGGAGGACAGATACTCGCTGCCGCGGATCACGTGGGTGATGCCCATGAGGTGGTCGTCCACGACATTTGCGAAGTTGTAGGTGGGCATACCGTCGGTCTTGATGAGGATCTGGTCGTCC
>ENA-OQKV01000295-OQKV01000295.1-human-gut-metagenome-genome-assembly--contig:-NODE-295-length-20300-cov-5.804987_pt1 | contig 20300 bp, 17 predicted proteins | sample MGYA00242655_ERZ504811 | MGnify/ENA primary metagenome ERZ504811 (study PRJEB26092, sample SAMD00036406) | human gut metagenome | host: Homo sapiens | study: EMG produced TPA metagenomics assembly of...
GAACAAAAAAACAAATTCGCCCGTTCGGGGTGAAGGATGAAATCGGGTATGTATTTGGAGACATGGCGGGCAGCTTTGTAAATTTATTTGTAGATGCATATTTTCTGATTTTTTGTACCAATGTATTGGGAATCAGCGCAGGATGGATGGGAACGTTATTTTTAGTGGCCAGATTATGGGATGCGATCAATGATCCGATTATGGGATCTTTCCCAGATCGTTGGATGATTGGAAAGTCCGGAGATAAATTCAAACCATGGATTAAGATTTTTATGCTTCCACTGGCATTATCTGGTGTGCTTTGCTTTTTTAATGTTCCATTGGAAGGGATTGCACTTCATGCTTATGTAGCATTTGCATATGTTCTGTATGGAATGAGCTACACAGGAACTTCCATGCCATTTGGTGCGATGGCCAGCGTTGTAAGTGATGATCCGATCCAGAGAAGTAAGCTTTCCAGAGCAAGAAGTATCGGTGGAACGATCGTAGGAATCGTAGGACTTTCCATCGTTCCTGTTGTCTGCTTTGACAAGCAGAGCAATATTCTTCCGGAACGTTTTACACTAATCGCGGTAATCTTCGGTGTTTTAAGTATTATCAGCTATTTTGTTCTGCTGAATTTTACACAGGAGCGTATTCGACAGAATTCTGAAAAAGCAGAGAAATTTAATTATGGAAAAGTATTAAAAGCAACCGTACACAACAGACCATTGATCGGAGTTATGGTGGCAACATTAGGAAGTATGCTCTTTATCACTGGATCAAACCAGGTAAGAAGCTACATTTTTAAAGAGTACTATGCAAGAACAGATGTAATGTCTATTATCAGTCTTGCGACAATCCCGATTTTGGTGATCTGTTTCCCATTGGTTCCGAAATTGGTAGCAAAGTTTGGAAAAAAAGCAACTTTAATGGCAGCCATTGTTTCCAGTACAATCTTTAGTGTCATCCCGGTTGTCATGGAAATTAAAAATGTATATGTGTATTCGGCATTGGTTGTATTGGGAACGATCGGACAGACAGTATTTACAATGTTGATCTGGGCGCTTGTTACAGACTGTCTGGATTACAGCGAATGGAAATTTAATGAAAGAAGCGATGGTTCTATGTATTCTTTATATACATTTAGTAGAAAAATAGGTTCGACCATTGCCTCTACAGGAGTTTCTTTCGGATTGGCAGCAATCGGATTTGTTTCCGGTTCTAATGTCGTGCAGACAGCGGAAGCAGTGAATGGAATTTATTTCCTGGTCAATATCATTCCAGTGGTAACTTGCGCTTTAGAGTTGATTGGAGTAGGGCTGATCTTTAATTTGAATAAAGAGACTACAGAACAGATGTATGCAGAATTAAAGGCAAAATAAAGTACAGAAAATGAGGCTGAGTATGCTATGAAAAAAATAGATATTCATTTACATGCAGCGCTAGATCCGGTTCCGGGAACAGAAAAATTCAAGATATCAACAGGCGAAGAAATGCTTGCTCATTTAGAGGAGCTTCAGATTGAAAAAGCGATTGTCATGTCATCCGGAGAGACAGAAGGAGCAATGGCTTCTGTCTCCGGAAACCAGAAATGCAGAGAACTGGCCAGAAGATTTCCTGAAAAATATGTATGGATGTGTAATCTGGATGAAAATTGTGAAGAAACCATTGAAGAGAGGCTCAGGGAATATCAAAGGCAGGGAACTGTAGGAATTGGTGAGTTTATGATCTGTAGAAAAATAAACCATCCTTTTGTTCAGGCTGTATTTCAGGCGGCGGAAAAACTGGGAATGCCAATCCTGTTTCATATGAGTCCGCAGGAGGGATATGAATATGGCATTGTCGATGAACCGGGACTGCCGATGTTGGAAGAAGCTTTAGAAAAATATCCCGGATTAAAATTCATAGGGCACAGTCAGCCGTTCTGGCATGAAATCAGTCAGGATGCGAAGCCGGATTTGAAATCTCGAATGGAATGGGGCAGAGGTCCTGTCAGGGAAGGCGGCAGATTGGTCTGTCTTATGAGAAATTATAAAAACTTATACGCAGATCTGTCTGCAAACAGTGGTGGATGTGCTATTATGAGAGATGAAAAGTTTGGTTTACAATTTTTGGAGGAATTTCAGGATCGTCTGATGTTCGGTACAGATATGGTAAATACGGATATGGTATTTCCATTGGGAGAATGGCTGGACAGACAGTATCAGGAAGGAAAATTATCTGCACAGGCCTACCGGAAAATTTGTTTTGAGAATGCCAAAAAGATATTTCAGTTATAAGAGGAAAGGTGAAAAATGAGAACAAGAATTATACCGAAGATGTTGAATGATGAAGTGGAAGAATATCTTACACGAAATGATATTGTGATCGTTCCGGTCGGAACTGTGGAAATGCACGGGGGATTTCCTCTGGATTCGGAAACGGTTGTCAGTGAAGCTTTTGCACTCAAAATGGCGGAGGCATGTGACGGACTTGTATTAACTGGTCTTCCATATTTTTATGCAGGAGCGACTGCAAGTGGAAGAGGAACGGTTCAGGTCAGCATTCAGGAAGGAATTCGTTATCTGACAGGAATTGCGGAAAGTCTTTTACGCCAGGGATTTAAAAGACAGATTTATATCAGTGCACATGGTCCGGCACATATGACAGTGAGTCCGATGGTAAGAGATTTTATGGATAAAACAGGAACTCCGATCCTGTATATGGATATGATCATGCAGCTGATGAGAAATGGACAGGATGTTTTTAAATCTGCAGATACATTCCATGCAATTACGGTGGGCGCTTATGATATGCTGGGCAGATTGGAAGATGTACCGCTGACTACAAAATATGAGCATCAGGAGAAGCAGAGCTGTGCGGAGTTTGATGATGTATTCGCATTGGCATATCAAAGTGGTTCCATCGGATATTATTTTGGAAATCCGAAAGACCACATGAGTACACCGTCAATTCCTACAGAAGAAAGACGCAAAGAACTGGCGGAAGAAGGAAAAGAAACAATTCAGGTTCTTGTGGAACGGATGAATGTGCCTCATATTGCAGAACAGATGAAAAATCTGGAAGCATATAATCAGGAAATTGCAAAACGCTGTCCGTGGGTTCCTTTTGCGCAGTAGAGTGGATCGAACAAGATAAATTTTCTTCGTCTTTCGCTTGCCCTCATTCTGAAAGTATAGTAAGATACCTTCAGAGGAGTTGATAGGAATTATGTTGTATTGGGTAATTATCGGAATATTGATCGCAGCGATCATAGCAGTAATCTTCTTTACGATTTCAAAATTATTAAAAGAGAAAAAAGATTATAATCAGTTTGAACGGAGATATCATTCTGAAGATGATTATGATGATGACTATGATGACGAAGAAGATGATGATGAGGAAGAGGATGATTATGAACCAGAACCGAGATGTCGTCCGGTGAGAGAACAGGCAGAACGCCGTACATCTTCTGCCCCGGCGAAGAGACGCTGGAAGATCATTCTGGAAGATGTGGATCAGCAGGATCAGTATAGTTTTATTTTTTATGATTCGCTGGGAATCGGAAGGGTCAGTGCATCGTCAGAGTATGACAAGTTTTTGTCCCTGCCGGAAGATTTAAGAGTATCAAAGGTACACTGCGCGATCATCCGAAGTGGGGATAAGCTGTACTTGAGAGATGAAGGTTCAAAAAACCATACATATTTGAATGGAAAACAGATTCATAAGCCAATTGTGATCCAGAAAGAAGATGTGATCACGGTCGGGGAGACCAGACTGGAAGTTGTAAAAATTCTGCGGGAGACAAGATAATCCCGCAGAATTTTTTTGCAATTCCCTCTTTAACATGCTAAAATGATAAACAGTTAGTGAAATTATTGGAAAGACAAAGGAGGTTACCATGATTAAATTATATGATAACGGTGTGTACTTGTTAAACGGCACAGAAATCCTGGAAGATACGGGAAATGTGTCACTTCCTGTCTCGAAAGAAGAGGCTGCAAAGAATACGATTGCCTATGGAATCCTGGACAGTCATAATACTTCAGGCAATATGGAACGCCTGCAGATTAAATTTGATAAATTGACATCCCACGATATTACGTTTGTGGGAATTATTCAGACGGCAAGAGCTTCCGGACTGGAAAAATTTCCGGTACCGTATGTTTTGACAAACTGTCATAACAGTCTCTGTGCAGTTGGTGGAACGATCAATGAGGATGACCATATGTTTGGGCTTACCTGTGCGAAAAAGTACGGTGGTGTGTATGTTCCGCCTCATCAGGCAGTCATCCATCAGTTTGCAAGAGAGGTTCTTGCAGAGTGCGGCAAGATGATCCTTGGTTCTGACAGCCATACCCGCTACGGAGCATTGGGAACCATGGCAATGGGAGAAGGCGGACCGGAGCTTGTAAAACAGCTTTTGAATAAGACATATGACATCAAGAAACCAGAAGTGATCGGAATCTATCTGGATGGAGAGCCGGCAAAAGGAGTCGGACCTCAGGATGTTGCTCTGGCGATTATCGGAGCTACATTTGCAAATGGATATGTGAACAATAAAGTCATGGAGTTTGTCGGACCTGGAGTCTCAAAACTGAGCGCAGATTACCGAATCGGAATCGATGTTATGACAACAGAGACAACTTGTCTGTCTTCTATCTGGAAAACAGATGAGAAGATTCAGGAATTCTATGAGATCCACGGAAGAAGCGAAGGATACAAAGAACTGAATCCAGGAGCAGTGACTTACTATGATGGAATGGTTTATGTCAATATGAGTGAGATCAAACCAATGATCGCGATGCCGTTCCATCCGAGCAATGTCTATACGATCGATGAAGTAAATGCAAACCTGGCAGACATTCTTCACGAAGTTGAGAAGAAAGCGCTGATCAGTCTGGATGGAGCAGTAGATTACTCTCTCCAGAGCAAGATCGTGAATGGAAAACTGTATGTAGATCAGGGAATTATTGCCGGTTGTGCAGGCGGTGGATTTGAAAACATCTGTGCGGCAGCGGACATCATCAAAGGAAGAAATATCGGTGCGGATGAATTTACATTCAGCGTGTATCCGGCAAGTACACCGATTTATATGGAACTTGTGAAAAATGGAGCGATCGCAGATCTGATGGAGGCAGGAACCGTTGTGAAGACTGCATTCTGCGGACCATGCTTTGGTGCCGGAGATACGCCTGCAAACAATGCGTTCTCAATCCGTCATACAACAAGAAACTTCCCGAACAGAGAAGGTTCCAAGCTGCAGAACGGTCAGATTTCTTCTGTTGCATTGATGGATGCCCGTTCGATTGCGGCAACAGCGGCAAACAAAGGATTCCTGACACCGGCGACAGCAATGGATGTCGAGTACAAGGGACAGAAATATCACTTTGATCAGAACATTTATGCAAATCGTGTATTTGACAGCAAGGGCGTGGCAGATCCAAGTGTAGAGATCAAGTTTGGTCCGAATATCAAAGACTGGCCGGAAATGTCAGCACTTCCACAGAATCTGGTTCTTAAGGTTGTATCTGAGATCCACGATCCTGTTACGACAACAGATGAACTGATTCCGTCCGGTGAGACTTCTTCTTATCGTTCGAATCCGCTGGGACTGGCAGAATTTGCACTTTCCAGAAAAGATCCTGCATATGTAGGACGCGCCAAAGAAGTACAGGCAGCACAGAAGGCGATCGAAGCAGGAAAATGTCCGCTTGAGGTGCTGGAAGAATTAAAACCGGTCATGGCGAAGGTTCAGGAGAAATTCCCACAGGTCGGAGAAGGAAATGTAGGAGTCGGAAGTACGATCTTTGCAGTGAAACCGGGAGACGGTTCTGCACGTGAACAGGCTGCATCCTGCCAGAAAGTACTGGGCGGATGGGCAAACATTGCCAACGAGTATGCTACAAAACGTTATCGTTCAAACCTGATCAACTGGGGAATGCTGCCGCTTCTGACAGATGCGGATGACAAAGCACTTCCATTTAAGAATGATGACTATATCTTCATTCCGGATGTGAGAAACGCAGTAGAAGAAAAGGCAGATGTGATCAAGGCCTATGTTGTAGGAGATGAACTGAAAGAAGTAGAGTTCCGTCTGGGTGATCTGACAGATGCCGAAAGAGAGATTATTTTGAAGGGCTGTCTGATCAATTACTATAGAGGTTAGAGATTAAACAGATGAAAAAATCAGGGAGAAACAAAAAATCTCCCTGATTTTTTATTTTCCATGCAACAAAACTTCACTTGAAAGACTCTTATGTGTGACAAAAGAGTTATTGTGAACAGTAACACAAACAAAAAAGAAAGAGAGGGGATGCGGATGTACGATTATCAAAAAAGTGCGGAAGCAGTTCTGATACGACGTGCAAAACGCGGGGACGTCAAAGCGTTTTCGGAGTTGTATTCCAGAATCTATGTGGAACTTTATAAATTTGCACTCTATACTCTGAAGCATCCGCAGGAGGCGGAGGATGCAGTCAGTGATACTGTGGTGACAGCTTATGAAAAGATATCCAGTCTCAAAAAGGAGGAGTCTTTCAGAAGCTGGATCTTTACCATATTGAGCAATCATTGTAAGAACCAGTTTCGAAAGAGAGCCCAGACACATGAGTTGGATGAGACTTATCCATCAAAAGAGTCAGACTATGCTGTCTCACAGGATGTAAAGAGTGCATTCTGGAAACTGGATGATGAAGAGCGTCTGATTGTTTCATTTTCAGTATTTGGAGGATATCAAAGTGATGAGATCGGTCAGATGCTGGATATGAATCCGGTTACGGTTCGTTCCAGAAAAAAGAGAGCTCTGGAGAAGATGCGAGTGGTTCTTCAGGAAGTGGAGGTATAAGGATGGAAAATAAAAGAGACAGACATTTTACAGAAGAGGAAATAAAAGACAAGATTGTGCAGTCAGCAGAGGGGATGGAAGTGCCTGATTCTTTAAAACCTGAGAATATTGAAAAGAAACTGGCACAGAAAAAGAAAAACGGACACCAGTTTATGGAATTGTGGCAGCAGCGGCATGTTGTTGTCTTGTTGTGGGGGTAGTTGCACTTTCCGGACGTGGAATGATGCAGGATAAGGAAGCACAAAAAGCAGCGGAAAAGGCTGCAGACGATACAGTCGCTGAGTCGACTGCTGCGTTGGCAAGTGCGAAGGATTATGATCAGATTTACAAGTACGTTCAGGCAGCGGCAGAAGAGGAAGAGATCATGTATGGCACAGGGGGAGCTGATGGAGCGGCTCTTTATACAGGGGAGAAAGCAGTCGCTGATCAGGCTGTATCACATTCCGATACGAATGTGCGGACAGAGGGGGTCGGTGAAGGTGATGTCGTCAAGACGGACGGAAAGTATCTGTATATCATGAGCATGGATAAGGTGCAGATCCTGAATATTGAATCTGAAGAGATGAAGCAAGTAGGAACCATTTCCATGGATGCAAATGATTATCTGATCGAGATTTATTTAAAAGATGAAAAACTGGTCTGTGTGTATGCGAGAACCACCGATGAGACAGACAGTCAGGGAGTCGTCAGAAGTGTGACACATACTGTGGCGGAAGTTTTTGATGTGAGCAATCCGGAAAAGCCAAAATCTTTGGGAGAGATGTCACAGAGCGGAAGTTTCCATACTATGCGTGTATCCGGAGATTACGTGTATCTGCTTAGTACGTTCTATGCCGATATTTCCGGGTCAAAGAATGATGTCAGCAGTTATGTACCGGAAGTGCAGGGGAAAGTGATGGACAGCAGTTATATTTTACTTCCGCAGCAGGAAAAGGGACGAGTTTATACAGTAGTGACTTCATTCAGTCTGAAAGACCCGACAGAGCAGATCGATCACCTGGCATTCTTCGGAGATGGCAGTCAGTGCTATGTAAGTGAGAATAATATTTATGTGTATGACACAATCTATGACGCAAAAGTCTCTCCGGTGACACAGACAGAGATTCGAAAAGTTTCTTATAAAAATGGAGAGCTGGATGGAACGGGCGATGTTGTGATCGATGGTATGGTCAATGATTCTTTTAGTATTGATGAATACAACGGATATCTGCGGGTTGTGACCACAATCCGTGAAAATGATGATACATCCGGCGGTGTGAATCCATTACTGAGGACGGATAGTGCAAGCAATACAGGCAGTCAGGGAGCAGATTCTACAAATGCACTTTATATTTTAGATAAAGACTTGAAAGAAACAGGAAAACTGGATAATCTGGCAGAAGATGAAAGAGTATATTCAGCAAGATTTATGGGAGATACCTGTTATTTTGTAACTTACAAGCAAGTTGATCCACTCTTTTCCGTAGATCTGTCTGATCCGAAAAAGCCGAAAGTACTGGGCGAACTGAAGATACCGGGATTTTCTGATTATCTGCATCCGTATGGAGACGGGCTGCTTCTTGGAATCGGAATGGATGTGGAGGAAGATGGGACAACAGTGAATGGCGTAAAACTGTCTATGTTCGATATTTCGGATCCGAAAGACGTAAAAGAAGTTGCGAAAACAGTGCTGGAGGAGTGCTATTCAACAGATGTATCCTATAATTATCGGGCAGCGTTTGTAGATACGGAGAAGAACCTGATTGGATTCCCGGGATACAAGAACCAGCAGGAATACTACATTTATTCCTATGATAAAGAAAAAGGGTTTACCTGTGTATTTGAGAAAAAGTTGAGCGGATATTCAGAAGTGAGAGGCTTGTACGCGGGAGAAAGATTTTATCTGGTGACAGAGGCGACAGTGGAGTCTTACAGATTGGATAATTTTGAAAAAGTGGATGATGTGGTGTTGTAAGAGGAGATAATTTCAAAGGCCAGATATCAAGGTATACTTGCTGTACTTGATATCTGGTCTTTTATGTATGAAATTTTTTAGAGGATCTTTATGAAAATTTCATTGTATCCTCAAAAAATTTCAAGTATAATAAAATTCATCTTGAAAGGAATCCCTTTCAATTTTCAAATATGGCAGAGAGACTGCCATTCAAAAAATTATTTCCAGATAAAGAGTAAAGAGATGGATAAAAGAAGTTATTGATCGGGGTGAACAGTAACTAAAGAGCGGGAGTTTGTCTGTATTTGCGATTGTGAAACATCGCGTCAAAGGATATAATAAAATCAGAAATACAAGTACATGCTCATCGAAATATTTTAAATTCCATCAGAACAAAGGAGGAGCATGTATGGAGAATAAAAAACCAACACAATTTTTAATGAAGCCAAAAGTAGATTTCTGTTTTAAAGAACTGATGGAAGACGAAGAGGTGCGTAACGCATTTCTGGCAGCAGTACTTGGGATCAATCTGAAGGAAATCAATGAGAGTAAGATTTTGCCGTCCCATTTGCGTCAGAAGGATAAAGACGATAAGCTGGGGATTCTGAATTTTATAATGTTTGATGATGAAGAATATTATTGCCGTTTTCATTTCTGGTCAGATAAGGGGAGGAAGTTGTATAGTGATAAATTTGAGATTCATACACTGGAACTTCCGAAGCTGGCAAAACATGATTATCCAGAGACAGAGCTGCTGAAATGGCTTCAGTTCATCAATGCAGAGACAGAGGAGGAATTTGAAATGGCAGCAGAAAAAAGTGAATACATTAAGAAGGCATATGAGGATCTGAATCGGATCAGCGCAGATGAGGAAAAGCGTCTGGAATATGAGGAGAGAGAGCGTGCGATTCGGGATCACCAGTATTTTTCCACGGTTTATAAAAACACCGGTCTAAAAGAGGGACGACGTGAAGGCAGACAAGAAGGTAGACAAGAAGGCATACAGGCTGTTGTGGAGCTGCTTCAGGAAATGGAACTGGAAAAAGAAGTGATATGTGGAAAAGTTCAGGAAAAGTTTCACATTTCTTCACAGGAAGCAGCACAGGAAGTGGAAAAATATTGGAAGTAGGGTCAATGGGCGACTGGGAATATCCACATAAAATGTTCCAGGCTTTCATGTCAAACCAGTTCGCAGATTGCAGGGATACTAAGTGTGGTCTCACGTAGCGCCTAGTATGCCTGACTCAGTTTGATATCTTTGATAATCTGTAGAAACGTGCGTCCGATTTCGTAAATCATGTGAGATAATTGAGAGTCCTGCATTGAACATTTTCAGGCAGTATGGTATTATTTTAAATAGAAAACGGTAAGGAAAGAGGAGAGAAAACAAGACAGATTCTCTCCTTTTTCCGTATATCCGCGAAAAGAGGTTAAATGCAGATGATTTTTGATACACATGCACATTATGATGACAGACAGTTTGAAGAAGACAGAGAAGAATTGCTTGGTTCTATGCGGGAAAATGGCGTAGAGCTGATCGTAGATGCAGGTTCTGATATTGCGTCCTGGGACAAGATTGAGCAGCTGACAGACAGATATCCGTTCATTTACGGTGCGATCGGGGTACATCCGGACGAAGTGGGTGAACTGGACGAGGAGAAGATGAAGCGGATGGAACAACTGCTTGCCAGGGAAAAGATGGTCGCTGTCGGAGAGATCGGACTGGATTATTACTGGGATAAGGAGAACCGGGATTTACAGAAAATGTGGTTTATCCGGCAGCTGGAACTTGCGAGACAACTGGATTTGCCGGTGATCATTCACAGCCGGGAAGCAGCCGCAGATACGATGGAGATTATGAAGCAGTATGCAGGAGAATTAAGCGGTGTGATCCATTGTTTTTCCTATTCCCCGGAGCAGGCGAAAGAGTATGTAAAGATGGGATTTTATCTTGGAATCGGCGGTGTCGTAACCTTTAAAAATGCAAAGAAATTAAAAGAAGTGGTGCAGGAGATCCCTTTGGAGTCACTGGTTCTTGAGACGGACAGCCCGTATCTGGCTCCTGTTCCGAATCGTGGAAAACGCAATAGTTCCCTGAATCTTGTGTATGTTGCAGAAGAGATCGCAGGATTAAAGGGGATTTCTTACGAAGAGGTTGTAAGACAGACAACAGAAAATGCAAAAAAATTATATCGTTTCAAAAAGTAGAGAAAGAGGTGTGCAGATGAAAGAACCAACACTTGGAAATCCGCAGAATACGATCGCGGTGCTTCAGAAGTATAACTTTGTGTTTCAGAAAAAATTCGGACAGAATTTCCTGATAGATACGCATGTACTGGATAAGATCATCGGATCTGCAGAGATTACTAAGGATGATTTTGTGCTGGAGATCGGACCGGGAATCGGAACGATGACACAGTATCTGGCATGCGCTGCGGGAAAGGTAGCGGCAGTAGAGATCGATAAGGCATTGATTCCGATTCTGGAGGATACTCTGGATGGCTATGACAATGTGCAGGTCATCAATGAGGATGTGTTAAAAGTGGATATTGCTGAGCTTGCAAAACGGGAGAATGAAGGAAAGCCGATCAAAGTTGTGGCAAATCTTCCATATTATATTACGACTCCGATCATCATGGGATTGTTTGAAAATCATGTTCCAATGAAGAGTATTACAGTCATGGTTCAGAAAGAAGTAGCAGATCGGATGCAGGTAGGACCGGGAACGAAGGATTACGGAGCGCTGTCACTTGCGGTCCAGTATTACGCAAAACCATATATTGTAGCCAATGTACCGCCGAACTGTTTTATGCCGCGCCCGAAGGTCGGTTCTGCAGTCATCCGTCTTGACAGATATGAAGAACCACCGGTGCAGGTAAAAGATGAAAAACTGATGTTTCGGATCATCCGGGCTTCGTTCAATCAGAGAAGAAAAACGCTTGCGAATGGCCTGAAGAATTCACCGGAGCTGGATTTTACGAAGGAGCAGATCGAAGCGGCGATCGGACATCTCGGCAGAGGCGCGAGTATCCGTGGAGAAGCCCTGACTCTGGAAGAATTTGCAGAGCTTGCGAACTATTTAAGTGATCAAATCGCATAATGATTTCTGTGCAGGTCCAAACAGAATAAACAGCAATAGTTCATAAATATTTAATACACAGTTAATTGTATAGGAGCAAAATCTTTAGTATAATAAAGAAATATAAAACAAATGACGGAAGGAGAGGCTATATGCAGAGAGACATTGAGAACATCATTTTTGAAAATACACCCAAGATTCAGGAGCTGGCACATATTTGTGAGACGAATACAGCGATTGACAAAGAACTGTATACCAAGTATGAGGTGAAGAGAGGTCTTCGTGATTTAAATGGAAAAGGTGTACTTGCAGGTCTGACCAACATTTCAGATATTGTAAATACCAAAGTCGTAGACGGCAAAGAAGTTCCGTGTGAAGGAAGCCTCTACTACCGTGGATATAATATCAAAGAGCTGATCGGCGGATTTTTAAAAGCAGAGCACCCGGGATTTGAAGAGACAACATATCTCCTTTTGTTTGGAGAACTTCCGACAAAGGTGCAGCTGGATGAATTTCGGGCCATGATCGCAGAGCGCCGGACACTTCCGCCGAACTTTGTACGGGATGTAATCATGAAAGCGCCGAGCAGTGATATGATGAACAACATTTCCCGCTATATCCTGAGTATGTATACATACGATGACAAAGCGGATGATATTTCGATTCCGAACGTACTTCGTCAGTGTCTGAATCTGATCAGTCAGTTCCCAATGTTTATGGTATATGCCTACCATGCATATAATTACAGAAGAGGAGAGGATCTTTATATTTATGCACCTCATCCGGATCTTTCCGCAGCGGAGAATATCCTGATGATGCTTCGTGAAGACAGAAAGTATACAGCGCTTGAGGCAGAGATCCTGGATATGGCACTTGTGCTTCATATGGATCATGGCGGTGGTAATAACTCCACCTTTACGACTCATGTAGTTACTTCTTCCGGTACCGATACGTATTCTACGATTACAGCAGCGATGGCTTCCCTGAAAGGACCGAAGCATGGCGGTGCGAATGTAAAAGTGACACAGATGTTTGAGGATATGAAGGCAACACTGACAGACTGGACTGATGAAGAGCAGATCCGTCAGTATCTGGAAGCACTGTTGGATAAGAAAGCCTTTGATAAAAAAGGTCTGATCTACGGAATGGGACATGCGGTTTATTCCATTTCTGATCCTCGTGCAGATGTATTTCGTGCGTTTGTAAAGCAGCTTGCACAGGAGAAAGGCTGCGAGGCAGAGTATGCGCTTTATGAGAAGGTAGAGCATATGGCTCCGGAAGTAATCGCCGAGAAGCGCAAGATTTACAAAGGTGTCAGTGCGAATGTGGACTTTTACAGTGGTCTGGTGTACAGTATGCTGGATCTTCCTCCGTCACTGTATACACCGATCTTTGCGGCTGCACGTATTGTAGGATGGAGTGCACACCGTCTGGAAGAGCTGAAGAATGCGGATAAGATCATCCGTCCGGCATATAAGCCGCTGGCTCCTCATCGGGAATATATAAAATTAGATGACAGGTAGAGAGAAAGATGAAAGATGAATTTTACTTTCCATCCAAAGATGGAAATACAGAGATTCATACAATTGAATGGAAACCGGAAGGACAGGTAAAGGCAGTCTTGCAGTTGAGTCACGGGATGGTTGAGTATGTTGACAGATATTCGGAGTTTGCAGAATATCTCTGCGAAAAAGGATTTTATGTAGTCGGCAACGATCATCTGGGACATGGAAAGTCAGTACAGAGCAAATCAGAGTATGGATTTTTTAATGAAAAATATGGAAATGCATGTGTTCTTGGAGATTTACATACATTGAGACAGCGGACGATGAAAAAATACCCGGACGTGCCTTATTTTATGCTTGGACACAGCATGGGATCGTCTCTGCTGAGACAATATATTCAGATGTATGGCAATGGACTCAGTGGAGCGATCATCATGGGGACCATGTCAGAGCAGAATAAGACGGAACTCAAGCTTGGAAAAGATCTGTGCAGGATACTGGCAGTTTTAAAAGGATGGCATTATCGAAGCAAGCTGGTAGACAAGATGGTGAATGGACCTTTCTGTAAAAAATTCAAGCCGGCAAGGACGAGGGCAGACTGGGTGACCAGTGATACGGAAAAGCTGGATCAGTATGTTTCCGATCCGCTGTGTTCGTTTGTATTTACAGTAAATGCCTACTATCAGATGTTCTGCGGAATTCAGCAGACGCAGAAGCGGGAAAGCATCTATATGATACCGAAGACGCTGCCGATTTTTATGGTGTCCGGTTCGGACGATCCGGTCGGAGGATTCGGCAAAGGTGTCAGAAAGATCTATGAGAAGTATCGGGCGGCCGGAATACAGGATGTGACTTTGCGGCTGTATGCCGGAGACCGACATGAGATTTTGAATGAAACAGACCGGGAGCAGGTATATCAGGATTTATACGAATGGATGCAGAGTAAGATGGAAGTATAATCAGAATCCGCTGAAAGTGTTTCAACGTTGCACTTTCAGCGGATTTTTTATTTACCGGCATCCATATAGTTATATAATGTGAATTTTGAGATGCCGAGTATAGAAGCTACCTTATCTCCGGACTTCGTGATCAGAAAAGCGCCGGCATCATTTAAATACTGAACCACTTTGATTTTTTCGTCTTTTGTCATCAGTGCTGCCGGTTTCCCGATATTGGAGATAGCCTGTTCGATCAGGGTATCCAGAAGCTCGGTGACATTGTGTGTAATCTGAGGAGTCGCACTGCGGGAAGCGGATGGCTCGGCGGGATTCTGTGTCTGGATAAAGGACTGCAGGAACTGATTCGCTGCAGCCAGTGCGGTAATATCATAATTGATAGAAAAAATATAGGCAAGCGTTCCGGATTCGTCCTTAATGTAAAAGGTCGAAGACTTCAGCAGACGTCCGTCATTTGTTTTTGTCAGATAAGCGTACTGATCCTGCAGTGTGGACGGATCGGCTTTGATCGCTTCCAGTACGACATTGGATGCACTGTCACCGGATTTTCGGTCAGTGACATGTCCGTTTTCAATATATAAGATTGTGTTTTCGATTCCATGGCGTACATCGTGGATCACGATTTCGCAGGAATCACCGAACTGCTGTGCAAGTCCGTGCGCAATTTGTTTTAATAGATCTAAAGAGTATCCCATTGTTTACATCCTCTCCTGATAAATGTGTAATCGTCTTCTATGATATCATGATTCGTTAACGCTCATTATATCATAAAAAGAAAACAGAAGCTAAAAGAAATTTAGACATCTGAAAATATTTCAGAAATCAGGTTGAATTCATGTGCTGATAAGAGTATTCTATAAATATCAAATGAACAGATAGAAATGCCGGAAAAAGGAGGAGTCCTATGAAATTATTAGTAAAAAATGGTATGATCGCAACAGAGTCGCAGGTATTTCAGGGGGATATTCTGATCGAAGATGAAAAAATAAAGTCCATAGGAACAGTTTTGGAAGAGGAGGATGCCGAGGTGATCGATGCCACAGGCAGATATGTGATCCCGGGGGGTGTGGACGTACATACGCATATGGATCTGCAGTCAGGAAAGTATCGTGCAGTGGATGATTTTTATGATGGAACGGTGGCAGCAGCCTGTGGAGGAACAACGACGATCGTGGATCACATGGCGTTCGGCCCGAAGGGATGCAGCCTGTGGCATCAGGTGGAAGAATATCATCGTCTGGCAGATGGGAAATCAGTCATTGATTATGGATTTCATGGGGTGATCCAGCATGTCAATGCATCCATACTGGGGGAGATGAAAGAGATTGCCGAAAATGATGGAATTACAAGTTTTAAGGTATATACGACATATGATGACATGTTGACTGATGACGAGATTTTTCAGGTACTCAAAGAAGCAAAAAAGGACGGGATAGTGATCGCAGTGCACTGCGAGAATGATGGTGTGATCAATTATCTTAGGAAGACATACCGCGAGTCGGGATGTACAGAGCCAAAGTATCATCCGCTCAGCAGACCGGCGCGTTGTGAGGCGGAGGCAGTGGACCGTCTGCTGCATCTGGCAGCCATGGCAGGTGATGCACCGCTGTATATTGTACATTTGTCCAGCAAAGAAGGGCTGATGGAGGTTATGAAAGCGCGGGCATCCCACCAGAAGAATTTTGCAGTGGAGACCTGTACGCAATATCTGACTCTCACGGATGAGATGTATGAAGATCCCAAGGAAGGGCTGAAAGCGATCATGTCTCCGCCGCTTCGCAAAAAAGAGGATCAGGATGCATTATGGCAGGCATTAAAGGATGGTGTGATCGATGTTGTGGCAACAGATCACTGCCCGTTTCACTTTGGGAAAGAAAAGCAGGCAGGAGCGCAGGATTTTACAGCTTGTCCAAACGGTGCACCGGGAGTTGAAGAGCGGATGCGCATTCTGTTCTCTGAGGGTGTGATGAAAGGCAGAATTACACTGCCGCAGATGGTGCATTATCTGTGTACGAATCCTAGCCGGATGTATGGATTATATCCGCAGAAGGGAACTCTGCTGCCGGGTTCAGATGCGGATCTGATTCTCTTAAATCCGGAGAAAGAGCGCATACTGACACATGCGGATATGCACAGTGCAGTAGATTATACCTGTTATGAGGGGATGGCAGTGAAAGGTGAGATTGAACTGGTCATGCAGAGAGGGCATGTGATCGTGAAAGAGAATCAGTTCTTAGGTAAAAAAGGAGACGGAAAATATCTGAAACGGCATAAGAGCGTATTGGCAGAATAAAGAAAAGGATGGACAGTGATGGAATTTACAATTAGAAATATGATGGAACAGGATAAACAGGAAGTATTGGATATGATGCGGGTATTTTACGCATCTCCCGCAGTGCAGAGTAATGGATCGGATGAGATTTTTGAGAATGATATCAGAACATGCATAGGAGGGAGTCCATATCTGGAAGGATATGTGTTTGAAAATGAAGGGCAGCTTTTGGGGTATGCCATGGCAGCCAAAAGCTTTTCCACAGAGTTTGGAAAGCAGTGTGTCTGGATCGAAGATCTGTATATGAAGCCAGAAAGCAGAGGACTTGGTATCGGAAGTAAGTTTTTTGAATATATAGAAGAAAAATACGCAGACGTGGTAGTTCGCCTGGAAGTGGAAGAAGAAAATGAAAGAGCAGTTCATGTCTATAAAAAAGCAGGATATGAAGTACTGCCATATATGGAGATGATCCGTAAATAAATAATAGAGAAGACCTGAAAGTGGAAGTGATATACTCCCTTTCGGGTCTTTTTTTGAGTTGTTTGTTTTGCACTGAAATGATATAATTGAAATATGATTTTAGTGCAAAATGCTCAAAATTAGTTTGGGTAAAAGATGTCGTAAAACAGGAGGTGCAAAAACATTGAAATGCGATGAAAAGTTAGTCAGACTGGAAGAAACCTATGGGGATTGGGTGAAACAGGAAAAAGAAAACTGCAGGATGAGCTCCGGGGAGATGACGAAGGAATTGTATCCGTATCAGGCCCTGTTTTCTCCGATTCAGGTGAATAAGACTATGATCAAAAACCGCGTGGTAATGGGACCGATGGGGAATCTGAATATGTGTGAAGAGTCAGGACGTCCCAATGACAAGATGCTTCAGTACTTTTTCGCCCGTGCAAAAGGGGGGACAGGGCTTTTGACAACAGGGCTGATTCCGGTCAGTCACGGAATCGATCCGACGGTGACAGAGGTGGATGATCTGTCACTGTTTCCGAGAATCGATCATGCCAGAACAGTGTTTGCAGGTTGGAGAGATCTTGCACAGGGAGTACATGCGTATGGAAGTAAAATCTTTATTCAGATTACACCGGGACTTGGAAGAGTAGGACCACCGACTTGTGTGATGACAAAACATAAGATTCCGGTTTCTGCGTCCGTGAATCCGAGCTTTTATATTCCGCAGCTTCCATGTATTCCGCTGACAGATGCCAATTTGAAAAAAATTGTAAAAAACTGCGGGCAGGCGGCAGCAGATGCAAAAGAGATGGGATTAGACGGTATCTACCTGCATGGGCATGAAGGATATCTGCTGGAACAGATGACGAATCCGGCATTTAACAGAAGACAGATGGGACGCTATAAAGATTATGAAATGTTTGGGCTTGATATCATCCGTGAGATTCGAAAGAGGGCGGGAGATTCCTTCCCGATCATGTATCGGATTGACCTCTCACTGGCACTGAACGAAACATATCAGGAACGGATGAATGAAGTCAGCAGTCTGAAGCGGTTTAAAAATGGAAGAACGATTAAGGATACCCTGCATTATATGGCGAAACTGGTCCGTGCCGGAGTGGATCTGTTTGATGTGGATCTGGGCTGCTATGACAACTGGTGGCTGCCGCATCCACCGGAGGGAATGCCGGCGGGATGTTTCCTTGATATGTCCAAGATCGCAAAAGAATTCTTCCGCAGAAATCGTATCAAATCGAATACCGGAGTGGACGTTCCGGTTGTTGCAGTCGGAAAACTGGGGTATCCGGATATCGCAGAAAAAGCGATCCGGGATGGTGACTGCGACATGGTGATGCTTGCCAGACCACTGCTTGCAGATCCGGACTGGTGCAACAAGGCGTTTGCCGGCAATGTGGAGGAGATCCGGCCGTGTATCGGCTGTCAGGAAGGCTGCGTTAATGAGTTTATTCTGGGAGGGCATCCTCAGTGTGCAGTTAATCCGCGAACCGGATTCGAGGAACGTTTTCCGGAAACCTTTACACCGGCTGAGAAAAAGAAAACATTGCTGTTGTGGGAGGCGGGCCGGCAGGAATTACATTTGCATTGATCGCGGCAAAACGCGGACACAACGTAACCTTGTATGAAAAATCAGAGAAGCTGGGCGGCAAGATTGCTGTAGGAAGTATTCCGAAGATCAAATTTGACCTGCGCAACTATCTGGCATACCTTGAGAAACAGGTGGAGCTTTGTCAGGAGCAGTATCAGCTTCAGGTACATAAAAATACAACGGTGACTGCAGAACTTCTAAAAGAAAAAGCATATGATTCAGTTATTTTTGCGTATGGAACAAAGGAAATCTTTCCGCCGTTTGAAGGCAGAGAGGAGGCAAATCTAATCCTTGGAACAGACCTTCTGGAACATCCGGAAAAAGCGGAAGGTGCAAATAATATCGTGATCGTAGGCGGTGGAGTGGTAGGCTGTGAGACTGCACACTGGCTGGCAAATGAATATGGAAAGAACGTTACGGTTCTGGAAATGCTGCCTCATTTTATGATGGGGGTCTGTACAGCAAACCGAGGACATTTGCTTCATTATCTGGAAAAATCAGGGGTGCGGCTGTATAACTGTACAAAGGTAAAAGCGCTTGCAAAAGACGGCGTTTATGTGGAACAGAATCAGTCCCAAACTGTGCCGGATCCGTATAATACCTGGCAGCCGCTGCTTCCTCCGAATATTCCGAACCCGATGGAGAAAGCAATCAAAGAAGAAATCGTGGAGAAGAAGATTCCGGCAGATCTGATCGTGTTGGCAATGGGGGGAAAAGCGGATGAGACATTTTTCTTTGAAGCGGGAGAAGAACATCTGGCAAAAGAGATTTATAACATTGGAGACAGCAGCCGGGCAGGAAGAGTTCTGGAGGCAGTACGCGGTGCATATCATCTTGCAGTGCGGATTTAGTGGAAAGGAAGAAAAGGTATGAGCAGAGAGACAAAAATTATCGCATTGACCGGAAAAGGGGGCGTGGGAAAGACTTCTATTTCCGCAGCTCTTGTAAAGCTTCTGGTTGAGGAATTTCCGGAGGAAAAGATCCTTGCCATTGATGCAGATCCGGCAATTGGTCTGGCTACAGCACTGGGAATTGAGCCCAAACTGACGCTGGATGACATTCGAAACGAAATTGTTGCGAATGTGGAGGATGGAAATACAAAGGAAGCAATGGAATTGTTGTCTGAGTCCAGGTATAAGATCGCAGAGGCAATCGTCGAAAAAGAAGGTTTTGGCACAGCCAGCGCCGGCTTCATGATGGGCAGCACGATCTTATTAAAGGTATAAAATTCGCCTGCGCCGTCAATGCGGGCAGCCTCCACGATCTCCATGGGAAGGGAGGCATCCAGATACTGCTTCATGAAGAAGAACACGGTGGGTGCCGCAATGCTGGGAACGATCAGAGGGATGAAGCTGTTTTTCAGCCCCATCTTGGAGATCAACTGCAGAAAGCCCAGTGCGGACACCTGTGTGGGCATGGTCATGATGAGCAAAATCAGAGCAAAGGCGGCCTTTTTGAACTTGAAGTTATAGGCGTAGATGCCGTAAGCCGTCAGTGCCGAGAAGTAAACGCTGAGCGCTGCCGAGCAGGCGGACACCAGCAGGCTGTTGCGGACAGTACCGCAAGTATATCGAGAAGGATCAGGCGCTGGAACGCCGTTTCCAGCCCGTGCGGGTGGAAGAACCCAGCGTGGCCGATACCCTTGCTGTGATGAACGGCATCAAGCACTACTACGAGCAGCA
>ENA-OQKV01000305-OQKV01000305.1-human-gut-metagenome-genome-assembly--contig:-NODE-305-length-19936-cov-5.130345_pt1 | contig 19936 bp, 22 predicted proteins | sample MGYA00242655_ERZ504811 | MGnify/ENA primary metagenome ERZ504811 (study PRJEB26092, sample SAMD00036406) | human gut metagenome | host: Homo sapiens | study: EMG produced TPA metagenomics assembly of...
CAAATGTATCATTCATTATTGCTTCCATAATTTTATGCAACAATTCTTTATCAATTTTACTTGCAGCCACATTCAAACTTATATTTTCTGTTTTCTGTAAAAATGTTGCTGCTATAGCCATATAACCATTCAAAAGCAAAAATAAAGTTGATAATGTAATTGCTAAACGTTTATTTCCATCTGCAAAGCAATGAAATTGACATGTACAAAAAAATAAATGTGTTAATTTATCCACAAAAGTCGGATACCAATCGTCATTTTGTATATTATACAAAACGCTCTCTAATCTTCCAAAATCGAGTTCTTCTAAAGTCCCTCCACCACTATATTCAATAGTTTTTTCATGTGTTATTCTTGCTTGTTCAGGAGTAATATATACATAATTTGCCATTATTCACTCTCCTTCAATCTTTTTAACACCTCTTTATTTTCTGACATTAATTTTTCAAGTTCATCTCCTGCTTGTCCTAAAAACTTTTCATATTCTTCTCCTGACAATGGTTTAATATATTCTTCTAACTGGTAATGAAAAGCATCCCGTAATGCCATATCTCGACTTGCCATTTTAGTTCTCGCCTGAATAATTAATGGTTTCCACAAAGGTAACGACTCGAAAGCATTAAATAAGTCCGTCAATTCCCAATTGTTCAATTTATGTCCAAGACTCTCTGACTGCTGCTTTATCATATCTGCTAACCCACATTCATATGAGGCAATAAGCGTAAGAATCTCCGAATAAAATGTATCTCTTAGCTTCTCTTTATCAGAAAGCCTTAATATATGACGATATTCTTTTGCTTTCTCTCTAAATATACTTTGATATATCTTATCGGTATAAATTCCATATTTGGCATTTCCCATATCTACATAATCTCTTAATGCATCAGTAAATTCTCGTCTATAATTTTCTTCCTGCAAAAAAGCCCCTAAAAATTGACTATCCCTTTGATTGATATATTTAGTTCCACCACCAGCTTTTTGATTTATAAAATCAATTACAATATCTAACATAATCTGACGTAAACTTTTTGCAGGTTGACTTTCTACCAACAGCATTGCTAAATCCAAAAAAGAGCGAAAATCAAAGATTGCTAATTGTGGTGTACGCTTGCTGATGTTCCCGACATTAATGTCGGGAACATTCATTTTTTCAATTTCATCAATAAAATTTTTCAATCGTTTACCCTTAATAATCTCATATCCATTAGAGGAAAGTTCCTCTACATTCTCACTAACATATCTTTCAATTGTCCTAACATCTACTTCAAAATATGTTGATACCATCATCTTTGTAAAATAGACTTTATTTTCAAATATAATCCCCTGAATTCCAGTCTGTTTTTGAATTTCATCTAAAGCTTTTTCATTATTAAGAATATTTTGCCTATCTAGTTTTGAAGTTGTCAAATTTTTGCTCATTCTAATCGCCTCTTTTATATTTAAAATTGGAACTCTTTTTCCATAATCAAATCAATCCCTCTTATCAACCGCTTGCGTTTTGATTTTAATAAAAAAGCCTTTCTTACTAAATCTATTATTAATGCAATTGTACCATCGCTGATAATCGGAATAACTATATCTCGTAATCTCTCTTCCCTTAAATGAGGGATAGTAGATGCCACTACGGTTCTTCTAATTGCACCATACCCTCCAATTTCAGGCATTGAAAGTACTAAAAAAATATTCTTGAGTTAATCCCGAACTTATTCCACTACTATTCAGTCTTAATCTTTTAATTCCTGATGAGATCATCATTCTGTCTTCAATCGTAACCAAGGCTGTACATCTTGATCACTGCATAATTCAAGTGGTATATAATAATCCGGATAGATATCTGTCTCATAATTAACAATATCAGAAGTTCTTACAAATGGTTTGTCACAATTAATATCCTTTTCAATAAATGATTTATAAGAATCACTTCCCACTTCATCTCCATGAATCAGTTCGCAAACATCTATTATAGCCGCATAATTGCAATTTTGGCCCTCAAATCATATAATATTTTCTTACACAATAATAATAACAAAGAACAAAATAACCAATACAATAGTAATTATTTTTTTGATACCATAGTACTGTTCAACTTTAGGAATAGATTTTACCTTTTTGGTAATCAATGGGCAACAAAGTACTGCCAGTAGTAAACTATCAATTCCATTCAGCACATATTTTATCCCACCTGTACCAAATGCACCCAATGTATAAAGTATCAAAAAAACTGTCACTATCCAAAGTAAAACTGTTTTCAGAACTGAAGCTGCTGTTTTTACAGTTCCCTGCATTTTTTTGATTTCGTTCTTGACGTATTTTCATTTCCTGTGCTCTTGCAGCATCAAGTCTTGCAGCCTCTTTTGCCTTCTCTTCATTATAAGTTTGTTGTAACTGCATCTGATTAATTCTGTTTTGTTCCGCCTGTCTTGCAGCATCCTGCCGTTGTCTTTCTTCCTGAATGAGTCGATTCTGCTCTGCTATCTGCCATTGTCTTGCAGCCTCTTGTCTCTGTTTTTCAGCTAATTCTCTTGCCTGAGCTTCTTCCTGTGCACGCCTTTTTTCTTCACGCATTTTTTCAATTTCCGCTAATGCCTGTTCTCTCTCGGCCTGCTTCTCAGCCGCTTTTTCGTCATCAGTTTTTAATCCAAGGATTTTCTGTTTCATAAGACGGAACTCATCCTCTGTAATCGCTCCGTCATCTAATAATTTCTTGTATTTTTCTAGTTCTTCAATCTTATCCATACTTATATCTCCTTTAAAAGCATTGCTTTTACCTCATCAAATTCTTCCTGAGTCAGAACGCCCTCATCAAGCAGCTTTTTGTATTTTCCAATTTTATCGGCTATATCTCCTGCATTTACAGGATTTTCTTTTGCTGGTTCTTTTTTTACCGTCTTTTCTTCTGCCGGTTCCTGCTTTTTCCTGCCTGATGGTCTATCCAAGCTGTCAGCCATGCTCTTTGCCACCGTACGTCCAACCACTGCACCAGCTCCAAGTCCAGCTAATCCACCCTTTTGCTTAGCCGCATCTCTAATTGCTCTTGCCGACTGATACTGAATAAATGTATCCATATCTCTAGATGCCAGACCTATTCCAGACTGTTCATCAATTAGTTTTTCCACTTCTTTCGGCAGTGCAATACTCTCAATTGACGCTTGAGTAATTGTAATTCCCAATGACTGAGTCTTTTCATTTACATATGGCACCAGCATTGAAGACAACTGCCTAAAATTAGTTGCCAAATCTAAAACCGAGTTACTACATTCACCAATACATTGAGCAATTGACTCACCTACGAATGAGACCAGGTACTGCACGATTTCTCTGGTAATACTCAAATTACGTGATCCAAACACTTCATTCATAAACACCACTGGATTAGATACTCTAAATGCAAACTTTCCATTAGCGTTAATGCGAACCATTCCCATCTCAGAATCTCTTTTCAATATCGGGCTTGTAGTTCCCCAGTTATTGTTAATAAACTGCGTAGTATTTATAAAATACAAATCCGATTTAATTGGAGAATTGAACAAATATGGTACTGCCGCCAAAGCGGATAATAATGGAAGGTTACCTGTGTTCAGTTTATAATTGCCAGGACCAAAAATATCCGCAATCTGACCCCTGTGTACAAATACTGCTGCCTGTCCATTTCGTACAATCAACTGTGCCCCTTGTTTTATCTCATTACCAGGTCTTGAATATTTAACCACAAGTGTTTTACTAAAAGAAGCATCAACATATTCAATTACATCAATAAACTGATTTTTAACAAAATCTCCAAATCCCATTTCCGATTACCCCTTATGAAATAATACTTTATTGCCATATAATAGCACATTTAATACAAGAAATATAGATTTTATCAAATAAAGATATTCTCATTTTTTATTTACTTCCTGTGACTGCCTATATCTCCTCTGATAATAGTCCATAGCCCTATAATCAATCACATCCTTCATCTGACAAACCATTACCGGATTATCAATTAGCGGTCTCAGCTCTTCTCTAAGCCCGATTGCCGCACCATCTTTCTTCACAAAAAATCCCTTTCCCGACTCCAAAAGGAAATGTACCGGCATCGATAGAATCTTCTTTAAATGTTCCTTATCCGATATGGAATTGTATTTTTGAATCGTCATATTTTTATCGAGATCTTTCCAGTTGGTTCCGGTTGAAAAGAACTCCTTCCAACTTGAAAGCAGCTGCTCTTCCGACACCTCCATCAGGATATTTCCATGATTATAAAAAGCCATAAGCACCGGCATTTTATACACCTTTGACATGCTTGTATTTTCAAGAATACTGATAAATTCTCTTCCTATTCCTTTGTAAAAAACCTCTTCATCTGGATTAAGCTCATCCAGTTCTTTAAGAAATTCTAGATATTTCTTAAATGGATTATCCTTTGAATGAGCAATGGCTATTTCATAAATTCCATCATCCATATATGTGAACAAATCCATTCTGTCCGGGCGCCTTCCGAGAAGTTCCTTCACCCTGAAATATTCATTAATTATCTGATCTTTAAGCTTTAAATGTTTTCTGTCCATTTCCGCAAAAAGATCTATCAGTTTCATATCAAAATCTACCAGACAATCATCCGGAAAAGCTGATGTATCTGACGGATTATACACACCTGCATGCTGATTACTCCTGTCTGACAGAAGAAAACGCACTCTGCCCGCCTTCTCATAATTGCCGATAAAATCAAGCACTGTCAAAAACTCTTTTCCTCTGCATTTACGGAGTCCTCTGCCAAGCTGTTGGAGAAAAACTATCGGAGATTCCGTAGGCCTGAGGAACATTACCATATCAACTGATGTAATATCCACACCTTCATTAAACATATCCACTGAAAAAATCACTCTGATTTTGCCCTGCTTAAGCTGCCTAATAGCTACATTTCTATCCTCTGTGTATTCGCCACTTGCATCGCTGAATACTGCTACAGATGGTATTCCCCTTTTTGAAAATTCTTTTGCCATCCCCCTTGCATGCTCCCTTGAACAGCAGAAACCAAGCGCCTGCCTTGAGCCGTATTTACAATAATATTTATAAATCAGCTCATATCTGCGAACGTTGCCTATATAGGTTTCATTTAATTCCTTTTCGTCATATCTGCCTCTTACTATATGCAGCTTTGAATAATCTGTTTCATCAAAGATTCCATAATAATGAAACGGCACAAGCATTCCTTTGTTGATTGCTTCATTTAGTGAAATCTCATATGGCACATTGTAATCGCAGATTTCATAGATATTTTTTCCGTCCATTCTCTCCGGAGTCGCGGTGAGTCCCAGGAGAAATTTTGGCTTAAAATAATCAACAATTCTCTGATACTGTTCATTAACAGCATGGTGAAATTCATCAATCACAACATATGTAAAATAATCCGGTGCAAAGTAATTTTCATTCAGATATTCCACTCTGCCAAGAGTCGCTACTGACGCAAAAATCACCGACTTTTCAGTGCATTTACTATCTCCGTTAAAGAATCCGTAATCATCTGAATCACGTACATTTTTAAAAGATTCTGCCGCCTGCTTTAATATTTCCTCGCGGTGTGCAACAAACAAAACTCTCTCATAATTTTTTGAATCAAACGCCGCAAGATATGTTTTTCCGACACCGGTTGCAGCCTGAACCAGAGCTCTCCTTGCGCCCTCTGCTCTCGTATTTTCCAGAGCACACAAAGCCTCTATCTGCGCGCCTCTCGGCTCAAATAGCGGTATCTGATTTGATGTCTCTTTATCATCCTGCAAATCGTATCTGTCCAAGTCCTTTGATACTGCCGGACGGTGCCAGTTCTTTGAATATTTTTTCAGTTCTTCATCGTCTATTACTATGGAATGATTTTCGAATAAGTCTACAAAAGTATTGTAAAACTTCTCATAATTAATCGGATCTGTTTTATTGCTGAATCTGTAATTCCACTCGATACCGGATGTCAGTGCACTTCTTGAAATATTAGAGGAACCAATGTATAGCTCACTGTAATCCTTGTAATGAAACATATATGATTTTGGATGAAATGAACGGTTTTTCTCATTATAAAAGCGCAAATCGACCTGTTCACCAAGCTTATGCTTTATGAGATACAGTGCTGATGGCTGCGTAATGCCAAGATAGTTTCCTGTCAGAATTCTGATTTTTGCACCACGTTTTAGTGCATCATCAAGCTCACCGAGCAGCATTTTCACGCCTGATTCCATCAGGAACGAAACAATAATATCCACACTGTCAGCCTTTTTTATACTGTCTGCAAGCTGATAGTACAGATACATTCTCTTATCCGCGCCTCCGGTCATTGCATCTGTCGAATATTTTATTTCATATACATCATCTAATTCTTCTGCAGTATTACGTTCAGCCATTTTTCTTCTCCCCGCCCCGGTCTTACATCGCCTGTAATCCACTCTTCCTTTAGTTGCAGATTATCTATTTCATCAACAAACTCTTCAAATGTCTTTTCCGTGAAATCTGTGAAATAGCGGCCATTTCTTTCTCCTTCAAAGTCACCATACTTAAAGGATGTGTAGATTATGCCGTCTTCCTTTAATGCTTTAAACATTTTCATAAACACGGCTTTAAGTTCATTCTTAGGAAGATGAAGTATTGACGAGCAGGCCCATATGCCATCATATTTTTTGTTCTCATCAAGTTCTTCAAATAGCAGCCTTCTGACTTGTATTCCTGTGTAATTGCTTGCGATATGACACATTTCCTCTGAACCATCTGTGGCATCAACATAAAAGCCCTGTTCCAAAAAATATTTTGTATCTCTTCCTGAACCACAGCCAAAATCCAATATATATCCGTGCTCCGGCAACAGTTCTTGAAAATGCTTCTGTGTCTCGTAAAAGTTTACATCTATCGTTGTTTTTGCAAAATTATCTGCATTTTTGTTGTAATATTCCAAGGTTTTGTTTTCGTTCATCATGAGTTTATTATACCATTAAGCATTGAAAAAAACTATATTTTAAAACCTAACTGATCTTCATCATATACTTTGTCTTCCTCTATCATCACCGGCTTGTCCTTACCATCACTGATTACTTTGCAAATCACTCCGCCGTCTGTCACAAACACAATCTTTCCCTTTGCCTTACCACCGATTTTGTCATACATTCTGCCTGCACTCATTGACTCACCCTTCACGGTGTATGGGCTGTTGGCTACGTAGCCTACCTTGCCAAGTCCTTTTATCTTTACCTGTATTGCTTCGTTGTCATACTCATTGTCCGGCTCCTTGACCAACTTGACCTTCATGCCTTTTTCCATGAAGTCGCTTCCGAAATAATGGTTGCATCCTGCAATTGTAAAATACATTTCTTTCATTGTCGTGTCCTCCTGTCTTTTTTACCACTCTTCATAAGCCTCATCCATTGCATCATCTACACCAGCCGCATAGTCATCATCACTGTCGTACCTGTCATAATCATAGTCACCATTCATATAGATATCATCATATCCTTCATCATATGAATCATAAGAACTCGAGCTGCTGTGATATGATGAACTACCTGTTGATCCGCCTGAATAGCTTCCGCTATTGTCATCACCATATACATTTGATGATGAACCTGCAGAGCCTGAGCTGCTATTATATGATTTATCCGAATAAGATGAGCTACTGCTTGATGAACTGTTTCCTGAGGAGCTGCTTCCTGATGATGTATATCCGCCTGAATACGGCTTATGCAAGTAGCAATACCTGCTGTTTTGGGTCTGTTCATTATTACATCCCGGCTTTATGCATTTGGGTGTACTCTCTTCCATAGCATTACCAATAAATGCAAATATGGCTATTACAGCAATTACTACGAACACATTCATGCCAAAAGCTGAGTCGCTGTTATATGAACTGTGATTAGTATTTGAATTATTATCATTAGTGCAGTCCTTGTAAATCATATACTCTAAATAATCGTCCTGCCTGTCATTTTTTCCGTTGTGGTTCCAGTCGTACATTGCCATAAGTATTACCTCCTGATATTATACCGGTCCGTCGATTTTACATTCATCATAATATTTGCACAGCATGCATAAGCTATTGCAGTGCTTTGAATGATGCAGTGTTCTTTTTATCCAATAAATAAATTTTTCCATTTTGTCCTGTCCTCCTGTTTTTCGTAAATTAAATGCTTGTTTCTTTTTTTTATGATGGCTATAGCTTAGCATTTTACGAGTCCCAAAGTCTGCCCTCGCACATCGAATCTTTGTTCTTCCTTTCATTCTAATAATACTTATCGATTGCTGCCTCAATCATCTGATTTGCCTGTGTCTCATCCACTTCATCTGAATAAGTATCCACGCTCCTGCTGCCAAGTACATGATCAAATTCATCAAGAACATCCGTCATTAGTCCCTTATCAATCCGACTTTTACACTCTGCAATCAGCACAGCAGGGATTCCATAAAATGCTTCTGCAATACTTCCTGTAATGGCTCCAAGTGTATCCGTATCTCCACCAAGTGATACTGCATTACGCACTGCGTCCTCAAAATCCTTTGATTCCAGAAATGCGATAATTGCCTCTGGCACCGTTTCCTGACAGCTTTCAACATGATGGTAGTAAGGTCGGATATTATCCAATGTTCTACTCAGATCATAATGAAATTCCCTCTCTATATACTCTTTGATTTCTTCTTTTGAAGAGCCATTCCTTGCCATATATATTGCACTTGCTGTTGCTTCTGCACCCTTTATACCTTCCGGATGATTATGTGTCACATTTGCTGTCGCTCTTGCTACCTCTCTTGTTCTTTCAATTGAATCATAAAGCCAGCCTGCCGCTGACACTCTCATGGCTGAACCATTTCCATAGCTTCCGTATGGCTTCGGATTATTTTCTTTAAGCCAATGTCTGAAGCTTCCACCATAACCTGCATGTGGATATCTTTTTCCCAAATCCTGCATATTGGATGCTACCGCATCTTCAATTTCCTTTACTGCAGCTTTTGGTCTGACTGCCAGGAGAGCTTCTCCAACTGCTATTGTCATAACAGAATCATCTGTAAAGCCACAGCCTTTACTAAACAAATCAAAGTTCTTTGTTTTATCACCTCTGTCAAACTCAAACGGGCTTCCAATAATATCTCCTAAAATTGCTCCGTACATATATGCCTCCAATCCCCGGATTGCTCCGGCAGCTCTCTTTCTTTGTTACAATATGAGTATAATTGAATGGCATCTTTATATGGTCGCTGTTCGGGCGACACTTTTAAGATAAAAAACAAACGCCGATACTATGTGAGTACCGACGTTACATTTACTAATCAATATTTACTTGTAAACAATTTATACTCCAAGAATTTCATTCGTATACTTAAATAATGTCACATTCAGCTGCATAATATCATACTGCTTATCTATAATAGCCTTCTGTACGATCAGATCCACCTTACTGCTTGGACTAAATGCCCAGTCTGCTCTCGCAAGTAAGTCTTTCGACTGTTCCAGATCAAGCTTCAGTGCAATGCAGAGTGCCATCACAGTCTTCTTCTTTGGATGATAATTCTGGTCACATTGAATTTTTGAAAAATGTTTTCTATCAAGGTTTGCCCGTTTCCACACATCCTTATTATCAATATGTGCTTCATCGATCAGCTCAAATAATTTATCATGAAATGAAACTCCGATATTTGAAAGCTGGTCTTCCAAAGAAATGTCTGCTGACAGCATACAAGGCTCTGCTAACCCTGTGTCTTCCTCCAGTGGATAGTTATCTTCTGCCTCTCTTGGAAGCATCTCATCATAGAACGCTTCCTCTGGCAATTCTCTCATACGGGTGTTGCTTCTGCTTCGCACCGGATATTCTTTTCTATGACTTTCCTTGACATAATTAGCATCTATGTAGGAATCAATATCACCTACAATCTGAACGGAAAGCTGAAAAGACCTTTTATCAAATACTACCAATATAATTTCAATTTCATTTTCGGTAAGAAACTGGCTGAATACTGACACAGCAATCTGTAATGCTTTATCTTTCGGAAATCCATATACTCCTGTCGAAATTAATGGAAAGGCAATACTCTCACACTTAAGTTCTAATGCTTTTTGCAATGATTTACGATAGCAGTCCTCCAGAATTTCAAATTCATGGTGCAATCCATCCGTCCATACCGGACCTACCGTATGAATAATATATTTTGCATTTAGATTATATGCACCAGTGACAGCAATGTCACCTCTTGCAATTTTTCCGATATTCACTCTTTCTGCGAGAAGCTTTTCTTTTCCTGCTGCCTCATATATTGCTAAGTCCGTGCCACTTACACATATCGGATTTGGATTAGCAGTATTTACGATTGCATCTGCTTTTACCTTTGTTATATTGTTGCGAACAATCTTAAATGGCATTGTGGCACCTCCTTATCCATGCCTGTATTACTTTAACAGCTTCCTTATCTGCTTATCCGTTGCCTCCGGATACATCTCATGCATATAATCTACAATCTGCTTCCATGAATCCTGCGGACTATCCTTATAACAGGAAGTCACATAATCGTATCCATAGATATGCTCAATAGATGAATATACTGCCACATCCCATCCATATTCAATACCTCTTTTATTCACTCTCTTCTTAAAATCGCAGTTGCACAGATAGGTCTGCATCATAAGATTCGTTATAGCACCATCAAATCCCTTTTCTCCATCCTTACCAAATCCAGCTTGTTTTTTCAATTCATTTGAATAAATCTCTGAATCAGCATTATCTTCCATAAAATTGACCATTATCTTTTTATGCTTATTAGGTGCTTTCCCATCATCATATAATGCATCAAAATCATATCCATCCCGGCGATAATTAGCAAATACCGGAAGCCACTTTTTTGATATAAATCCTGCCTTCTTATCAAAGAACTTTCCATAGACGATATCATGCCGCCTTGCTATAATAGCCCGCCACATCCATGGATCAATCTCCGGATCATCACTCCACCAGTACTCTGGAACAGTTCTTTCTTCAAGTGAAAACCCATCTATGTCATTCTTAAATAATGGTAAAAAACCAAATTCATTTATATACTTGATTGCTTCATCTACAGAATGGATGCAATCCGGGTTGTCCCACTTCATGCCATGCATAATCCATTCACCTGATTCGTTTCCCATAATACACCCTCTATATGAACACTATTACAGTAATACTACTCCCAACAGCAAAATTATAAGCATAATGATGTATCCAATTATTAATGTCATTATCCAGCCGCTCAAATAACTGCCTGTACCATTCATCCTTAGTCATTAAAACTTCACCACTCGTTCCATAAAAATCACCTATTATTACTATCTATCAATAATAGGATTATACCACCATTTACCCCTATTCAACAAACACAATACCATAGATTTTCTCAGACAAGAAAACCAATTTTACAGATTTTGACAACCATTTCCCTATATTACACAATACTTGAAAATACCGGGTGGAAAAATAAAAAGCAGTAATGAATTTTCTTAATCATTACTGCTTCAAACAACTGTTCTCAGGGGGAATCGACCCCCAAATTAGCGCTTAGGAGGTTACAGGGAGAGAAGAAAATGAAAAATTTTCTTTTCTCCCTGCCTTTTTATAATCAATCAAAGTGATATGGCAATATTCTGATTTGAGAAGAAAATCATTAAGACTCTCCCGGTGAAAAACGTGTCTGAAACGTAATATGCTGGTGCTGGTGCTCGTCACTAATCAGCCCAAGCAGTAAATCATAAATATAGCCTGCCATTTCATCTCGTGGCTGGATAAAAGTAGAAATGGAAGGGATGCAATAGTGCATGGAAGGCATGCCGTCAAAGCTGATAATATGAACATCTTTTCCGGGAATCTTTCCAAGATCATGGATTGCACGGATCGCGGCAGGCGTTACGATATCTGAAATACTGCAGATGGCAGTGATTTCTGGGTGCATAGTAAGAACTTCTGTCAGCTCCCGGTAAGCACGTTCGCACTGATAGCCGCTTTCTGCAAGATATTCCGTGGAAAGACCATGGGAAGACAGCGCATCTTCGTATGCCTGCCAGCGGAGGCGATACACACTGGTATCGATCTTAGAAGAAATCAGCATACAGATATGGCTGTGGCCGTTTTTGATCAGGGATTCCATCTGCCAGTAAGCAGTCTCATAGTGGTTGACCTGGACGCTTGAGTAAGTTGTGGCGGTCATCATGTTATCTGGTGGTAGGACAGTATTGACGAAGATAACAGGGCAGTTGAGTGCGGCAAAGGAATCGGCAGGGACATCTTCAAAGTTTCCACCGAAGTAAATAAGACCTGTAAGCTGGTGTCGGTCGATATAAGTTAATAATTCCTGAAATTTTTCATTTTTATTTTGTGAAAAATAATTATCCTGAAAGGATAAAACAGTATAGTCGGCGTTGTGAAAGCGCACGGAAAGCAGGTTCTGCATTGTCTCGGAAACCCAGTTGTAAACATTTTCCGAGACAAGTCCAATACGTGGTGTAACAGCCTGTTTGAACTTTCTGCCGCCGTTTTTTGTGGTGTACTGATTCTCTTTTATGATCTGTAGTACGTGTTGTCTTGTAGCTTCGCTGATATCGGGATAATTGTTTAAAACTTTGGAAACAGTTCCCGGTGTCACGTTCGCCAATCTGGCAATATCTCTGATATTCATGAATGTTCCTCGTCGTGTGATTTTGTGCAAAGTACAGATGGAACGTCAGATGTATCAAAGAGACTACTTATCGGATGGATTCCAAGTGCATATAAATTTTGATATGCTTTTTCAATTGCTACATCCCAGACCTGTGATGGATTGTGGCAGTCCGAACCAACGATCACGCGGGCACCGCTGCCTTTGACCATTTCCCAGAAAGCAGGGTGCGGATACTGATATCTGGTTCCGTCTGGATAAAACTTTTTTTCGCGCCGGAAGCCGTTGGCATTGTATTCTAACACTGTGCCGGTAGTGACAGCCGTATCAATGATAATGTCAGCCGCTTTTTTACAGTTGTCATCCCAGACAAAATTATCAGCCATATAAATATCAGGATGTGCGACTGCCAAAAATAGTCCGGTTTTCATTCCGTCAGCAACATTTTGTGCGTAGACAGGAAATTCGTCTGTAGAAAGTGCATCGGTATAATTCGTGGTTTTTCCAGATGCATTTTTATAGAAATGTTCTCCCATAAGCAGATAATCCATCCCGGAACGGGTGAGAAGTGCTTCATAGTAATCCCGGTATTCTGGGAGATATTCGATTTCTAATCCTTTCCATAAAATTATATCAGTCCGGTATTGTACCGTCAATGCATTTATATCCTCGATATATTCAGATAATTCACAGTAAGGCATTCTCATTCCAAAATCATAATCGGGAAATGGGGCGTGGTCGGAAAAACCGAGCTGTGTAACACCGGCAGACAGTGCAGACTGGACATAATCGGCTGCAATCCCGTCTGCGTGGCGGCAACGGTTGGTGTGTGTGTGAAAATTTATTTTTTTCATAAATATGAAAACTCCCTTCTGGCGAAACAGAGTGTTTTACAAAATGTTTCTTAAATGTTTCGCAGAAAATATCATAACATTGTACAAAGAAAAACGCAATAAGAAAAATAATATATACAAAATGAATTATATATTGACATGATATCTCAAAATGCTATGATTCATAGCGAAACAAAACGAAAATATTTCGGAACGAAAAACAGGAGGAAAAGGTATGAAACGTAAAGTATTAAGTGTAATGTTATGTGCAGCTATGGTAGTATCCATGACCGCATGCGGAGGAAGTGATGCAAAAGAGAACACTGCATCAGCAAATGCATCTGTTTCTGAAACAGAACAGGGTGAAGCAACCGAGCAGGATGCACAGGAGGAAGAACCGATCACCTGTACACTGACCGTATGGTCACCGTCAGAGGATCAGGATCCGGAATATGGACAGTGGTTAAATAAAGTGTACCCTTTGTCAAGGACACTATGACTTTTCCTTTTCAGATTTCTATTTTATATTTGTTTGTTGTGTAGAGGCATCAAAGTGATGCCTCTGATTGATCGTTTTTACCTTTTGCTTTAGGGATTATCAGTGGATAAATTCCTGTTGTCAGATATTGATAATATTCAACAGGTGACAACCTTGCTAAGTCCCATTGATAACGTTCTGTATTATAATATTCTGTCCAATCCCTAACTGCGTTTAATATCTCCTCATAGCCGTGGCACTCTGATAGATCTAATTCATCTTTCATATGACCAAAGAATGATTCCTGAGGAGCATTGTCCCAACAGTTTGCTCTACGTGACATACACTGTCTCAGTTCGTTATCCTTTAACAATTGGATAAATTTAATGCTGGTATAGTGGGAACCCTGATCCGAATTATCCCGAATTCGGCATAACTCTGACTATGCCGAAGAAAAAACTATGCCGAAAAATCTTATTACCTCATGTATTCTTATTATTCGTATCCAATTCTTCGGCATAGTATTTCGGGTCAGTCAAGCGAGAAGATTGCTTTCCTTATATCAGCGTTCTTCCACAGCTTTTCGTCATCGTCAACTTTGGGAGCAGACTTGTTGATGGCTTCGCTCATCATTTCTAAGGTTGCAAAAGCATAGAATCCTGATGTTGTGGACATGCTCTCGTGCCCCAAAAGCTGCATTATAAACGGCAACGGCACGCCATTACGGTAAAGGTCCATAGCTTTTGTTTTTCTGATGAGGTGACAATGTACATTGTCAGGGATTTCATCGCAGTTTTTTCTTGCCATGTCAGCTGCATTTTTCAGAACAAGGCTGATGCTGTCGGTGGACAATTTATGAGGTTTTCCGCCAAGGATACTATAAAACAGCGGGGCCTCCTCATTGCCCGGATGGAACTCCTGTATATAAACATTCAGATGCTTTACTGTTTTTGCCATAAGTGGGACATTACGGCTCTTGCGACCTTTCCCTACAAGTGTTATGTAAGGATTCACCTCTCCTATATGAAGGGAGGATATGTTAAGGTCAGCAAGTTCCTGCACTCTGGCACCGCTATCATACAAGAGGATTAACATCATCCTGTTTCTCCGGTGTTTTGACGTATCAGCGCCATATGCGGACAGGATAGCTGATGTTGCTTGCGGTTTCAAGTACTGTATGGCTTTTTTCTCTTCTTTAACTTTTTTGACAGAGCATACATCTGTATAAATGCCACGCAGCTCGAAATCTTCCTCCGAGCAGTACTTGAGGAATGACCGGATTAGCCGTTGAGTCCTTAAGTTTATGGTTTTAGGAGTAGAACTCTTTATCCTTTAGCCATGTTACATATTCCTTGATGTTATCCCGTGAAAAGGCATCCAATGTTACTTTTTCCTCTGTTAAGGGATTTGACCTCTTTCAAAAAAGAAAGGTACGTTTTTAGAGATTGTTTATACGCATCAACCGACTTATCCGAGAGATTCTTGACGGCGGGCATATAATCATGGAGATACGCACGGGCAAGCACCCAGAAATCCTTGTCCTTTTTTCTCTTATACTTCATACGCTTCCACCTCCGGTATCAGGTCTTCCGAGGAAGATGTGAGCTTGGTATACTGAGAAAAGTAATCAGGTATAAGATGGATGTAATAATAGGTGCTCTCCAGCGAGGAATGTCCCATGTATCGCATTAGATATGGAAGCATGGCATGGACATCCTTGCCTTCCTGTGACCACCGCATGATATTAGCACAGGCAAAATGGTGCCTGAAATCATATGCCCTGGGTTTGACTTTACCGTCCCGTTTTAATCCGGCAGAAACCCATATTTTTCTGAAATTGGCTGATACTGCAGTTGTTGAACAGATACCTCCCTTTGCACCCGGGAAGAAATATTCTCTTTCCGGAAAGCATGCCGACACAGCTTTATCATACTGGGCAAGATAGCTGATGAGTTCCTCGGAGAGATACAAACGCCGATCTTTGTGCGATTTAGTGTCCAGGATATCAACATAGCCGTCCTTAAGGTGAACATTTATGCATTTAAGTTTTCTGGCCTCGACGCAACGCACTCCACAGCAATACAAAAACCTGTATAGTGCCGGCAATACATAGGGTCTCCCGGGAACCTTGGTGCGGAGCACGTAAGAATCACATTCTCTGAAGAACGCCTGGATTTCATCTGTTGACATGAGATAAACTTCGGCGTGGTAGTGCTGGATAGAAAACCTGTCATCCAGAACATACGCATCCTTTTCGCCGATGCTCTGCAAATATCGCCCAAACTCCCTTATTGGCGGTATCCAGCTCCTGTCCTGTGACTCAGATTTTCCTGCGTGCCAGATTGCCCAGCCCTCGGTCATCTCCTTTGTCAGCGTGTTACGGTTGCCATGTTCGAGATTATAATCATCCAGTTCAAGCAGATAAACGCGACATGTATCATACTTAATGCCAAGGGCGTGTTTGTAGTCAAGAAAATCATTAAGCTTGCCGGCAAGATTGCTTACAAAATCTCTCATGAGAACACCTCCTTTGAAATGCCCGTCATGGGGAGCACGCATTCACGGAGTTTCTTCTCATCTGTGGTTATGTAAATGTCAGTGGAATTTATGTCGGCGTGACCTAAAATTGCAGCGATAGTAGATATTGGAACTTCGTTTTTAACCATCGTCGATGCTGCATTGTGGCGAAGCATATGCATTCCAAAAATACGTGCATCCTTTCTTATTCCGGCAGTCTTAAAAACCGACTTTACTATGGCATAACAGGATGTATGACCTGCTAATGGATCAAATGGGGCAATAGTTCTTACAAACAGGTAATCATTCCCTGCATCCGGCCTCTCTTCGGATAGATACCTGGCAATGGCATTACCTAAAGACACTGTCAGAGGAAGAAAAACGTAGTTTCCTGTTTTTGACTGCTTAAATGATATTGTTTCATTGTCCCAGTCAATATCCGAAAGCCTAAGGTTGATCAAATCGATTGCCCTGATGCCTGTCGTGAGACCAAAAAGCACGATGGCGGCATCCCTGTTTGAGATTGCGCCTGACTGAATTGCATCGGTAATCTTCTGTATTTCGCCGTCGTTTAACAAGGGAATGATCCGTTTCGCCCTGTAGGCATGCATGCCGTCAACTATAGCAAACAGATCCTGCCGGTTAATAAATGTGAAATACAGTCTTAACCCACAAAGGATTGCACGCTGTCGGTTTTGCTTGGTTGTCTTGATGTAGTCAACAATAGTACCTGCGGTTATGTCCCTAATCTCGTAGAGTCGGATTGATTCGAGATACTTAAAAAGGCAGAACACCTCGTAGGCATAAAACAACACGGTGTTTTCGTTAGAGTACTGTTCGCGTAAATGCTCTTCATACTCTCGATACAGCACTTTCAGAGCATCGTTGGACGGCTCCTGTCTTCCACGCTTCATGACGGCGAGATCAAATATGCCGGTATTGTAATAAGAAGTGAGCAACCTTGAAAATCTTCCTTGTGAGTAATGTCGCTGGGCACTGTATTTCCCGGTTTTTTTGCTAATTACATCATCAGCATAAGCCTGTCCGATTTCAGGTGTATAATCCGTCACCCCCTTTTCATTGCAAAATGTTTCGAATCTACGGATGACACCTTTGTAGTTAAAGAGCGTGCTCTCATTGAAGCCCGCCTCAGTCAGTGCATCCAACAATAGGTTACAGATAGTTTCAATAGTCATAATCGAAGCACCTCCTTTGAATGAGAATAAATAATTGGCACTTCGATTATACAAAAATACTATGCCGAAAAAATAGAAGATATCGGCATTTTATAAGCATTAATCAAAAACTTCGGCATAGTTTTTTCTTCGGCATAGTCGGAATTATCCCGAATTCGGCATAATTCGGATCGTGGCAGCCAGTATGTATCCAAAGAATACAAGAGGATAACTGCCGGTATACAGTGTAGCTATTCGAAAAAAGCTTATCCTTGGGACAACGCATGTATTGAATCATTCCATTCATTGATCAAACGTGAATGGCTGAACCGCTTCAAAATCCGCGATTATGATCATGCGTACCGATTGGTCTTCGAATATCTGGAAGCATTCTACAATACAAAACGTATTCATAGCCATTGTGACTATATGTCTCCAAATGATTATGAAGAACTGTATCGTAGAATCCAGAAAGACGAATTGCTGATGGCAAGTTAAGATGAGGAAAACCTCATTTTAACTTGTACTAAATCTTGACATAGGACCACTTCATTCATTCTGGGATTTGAATGAAGAACAAGCATTATATTCAGATAATCGTTTAATTGAATATGATAAGAAAATTGCTGATGAACAAAGGAAAAAAATCATGGAGTATATTGGTAATGTAAAGAGAAAGAATCAATAATCATATAATTGAGGGTCATGTAGTATAAGCTATTAAAACATCGATGAAAAGGTGAAAATAAACATGCGAGTATTCATTGATGCTGATGCCTGCCCGGTGGTCAGCATAGTTGAGAACATATCAAAAAAATACAACATTCCGGTGACTTTATTATGTGACACAAATCATGTCCTGACATCTGAGTACAGTGAAGTGATTGTTGTGGGTGCCGGAGCGGATGCCGTTGATTATAAGTTGATCAGCATTTGTCATAGGGGAGATATTGTGGTTTCACAGGATTATGGAGTGGCAGCGATGGCGTTGGGAAAGGGTGCATTTGCTATTCATCAGTCTGGCAAATGGTACACCAATGACAATATTGAACAGATGCTTATGGAGCGGCATTTGAATAAGAAGGCCAGAAGAAGTTCTCATAAAAATCATATAAAAGGGCCGAAGAAACGTACTGAGGAAGATGATGAGCGGTTTGCGCAGTCATTTGAGAAAATGATAAGGATGGCAGTGGAATCAGAAATGTGATGAAAATGAAGAAGATAAATGTGACAGAGACAATCGTAGCAGATATACAATTACATATCGTACAGAATGGATCGGGAGGTCCGGTTATTTTCTGGGGCATGTATCCGCATCAGGGAGGAGAAGTAGAACATTTTTGGGAAGCTTTGATGGAGCTTGTGCCGGAACAGAAATTTCTTTTAGTAGCATTTCAGGTGGAAGACTGGAACCGGGATTTTTCACCCTGGGAAGCACCGGCGGCATTTGGAACGGAAGCATTTGATGGGCAAGGCGCAAGGACGTTGAAGTGGTTACTTGAAGAAGGAGTCCCATATATTGACCGGACATATCATGTGAAAGAACAGGAACACTGGCTGGCAGGCTATTCCTTAGCAGGATTATTTGACTTGTGGTCGGCGTATGAATGTGATATATTTTCTGGAATCGCGTGTTGTTCAGGTTCTCTGTGGTTCAAGGATTGGGACATTTACATGAGAGAACATACATTGAAGCGCAAATGCAGCGTATACTTGAGCCTTGGAGGAAAGGAAGAAAAGACGAAGAATGCGGTAATGGCAACTGTGGGAGACCGCACCAGGGAACAAGAAAATGTGCTGGAAGATCCATTTGCCGAGCGGGTAGTATTAGAATGGAATCCCGGAGGACATTTTGCGGATTCTGGGAAGCGTCTGGCAAAAGGAATCAAGTGGCTGATGGAAAAAAGATACTAAATTAGATATGGAACGTTTAGGAATTGTCCCAAAAAGAAAACCAGCAAAGGTAATTGATTTCAAGGCATATGTACATAGAAAATAATTTTAGTATGAGGCTATGAAGTAACAGGAGAAAATGATGGGTGAATTTATTACTACATACACAGGAAAACATTTTGAACCAACAAATCCGGATCCGGAGTTAATTCGGATTGAAGATATTGCACATGCACTTTCAATGATTTGCCGTGGAAATGGACATGTAAAGACGTTTTGGTCGGTGGGACAGCATTGTATTTGTTGTGCCAGGGAGGCGGCAGCCCGTGGTCTGTCAAATCGAATGGTACTTGCATGCTTGCTTCATGATGCAAGTGAATGCTATATGTCCGATGTTCCAACACCATTTAAGAATG
>ENA-OQKV01000309-OQKV01000309.1-human-gut-metagenome-genome-assembly--contig:-NODE-309-length-19779-cov-3.595105_pt1 | contig 19779 bp, 19 predicted proteins | sample MGYA00242655_ERZ504811 | MGnify/ENA primary metagenome ERZ504811 (study PRJEB26092, sample SAMD00036406) | human gut metagenome | host: Homo sapiens | study: EMG produced TPA metagenomics assembly of...
ACATAGGTTTCTTCCCCTACATACAGTCTGGTTCTCTGATTCCATCATTCATTTCTGGTAATAAGTCAATAAATCAGACATTCCATTACTCTTCCGCATCCATCTCCGACTTAATCTCATCCTCGCAGTCTGCCATTGCCTGCAGTGTCATAGTGAGCAGCTTCTGCAGTTCCCAGCCGAGTTGTTCGGCTCCTCGCTCGATGACTTCTCTGGAGCATCCTGCTGCGAAGCCTTTGCTTTTATATTTCTTCTTGAGGGATTTGAGTTCCATGTCTTTTGTGCTTTTGGATGGTCTCATAAGTGCTGCTGCCCAGATAAGTCCTGTAAGTTCGTCCGCCGCAAAGAGTACTTTTTCCATTTCGTGTTCCGGTGCTACATCAATGGTTGCGCCACATCCTACTGTGATGCCGTAGCCGTGGGATACAACTGAATGGATTACGTCTTCGCCTACGCCTGCTTTGCGGAGCATTTCCGGAGCTTTCAGGCAGTGTTCTTCCGGATATAACTCAAAGTCAATGTCATGGAGGAGTCCTACAATTCCCCAGTATTCTGCATCTTCGCCATAGCCAAGTTCACTGGCATACCATTTCATTACTGCTTCTACAGTCAGGGCATGCTGAATATGGAAGGGATCCTTGTTGTATTTCTTTAATAATGCGAATGCCTCATCTCGTGTAATTGTTTTCATTATTTTGTCACTCCTCATATCTGAATTGTCAAGCGGATAAAATATCTGCTTTGCTACTTGCTCATAACTGAATAACTGCTCCGCAGTTTATCTGTCAATCTGGATCTGACATGCTTCCATTGCTTTCAGTGCATTCTCATGGCTTTCCGGTGTTACGCCTGCGCAACATTTAGCGTCTACGATGATCGGAACTTCCGGGAGAGATGCTTTTGCCAGAAGTGCATTGGAAATAACACAGATGTCTGTGCATAAACCTACAAATGTGATACTTTTGATTTCATTATCCTCATTCATTGCCACCAGTTCTCCTGCAAGATCTGTGGAACCAAAGGTTTCTTTATCAATGGGTTCTGTTTTTCTGAGTGCATCTAATTCGCTTCTGATCTGCCAGCCTTCAGTGTCACGGATACAGTGCGGTACAGGAAGCTTCTGTCCTTCCTGGGTGTCAAGATAGTAAGTCTCATGGGTGTCTCTGGTAAAAAGAACAACTCCATCAAAATTTTCGATTTTCTCTTTTACACCAGGTACAATGGCAACTGCCTCTTTTGTTCCAAGAGCTCCGTCGATGAAGTCATTCTGCATGTCTACAACTACTAATACCTTCTGCATATTTCCTTCCCTTTCGTTCTTTCTGCACATTTTTTCAGATAATGCTATAAAATCTCTGGAAACGTATGCTGTTATTATTTGTTATTACTATACAACGACAAAGTGTTTTTGTACAGGCAAAAGTGCCTGTTTTACTATAGCAATTCCATAAAATATCAATCATCTATTTTTCAGTATATTTTTCAAATCTGTACTTCTGTTTAATATCCGGATATTTGTCTCTGTCCACTTCACTCATAAACATATCATAGGGTCTGGCGCAGATTTTGAAAGGTGCGTAGAGAGCCTGGTAGATCATCAGTTTTTCACCGTTTTCTGTGTGATGGGCTACTGCAAGGACTTTATAGAGATATTCGGAAGTATCCGGGGATACCCATTCTCTTTTGAAATGCTGTACAATGTCGCCTGCATGAATATCGTGTTCCGGTGTTTCCAAAGTGTTTTCATTTTCCGCACTGTCAGGTTCTTCCGGTTCTGTGTTGAGTTCCATATATTCTTCTTTATCAAGGGAAACCGGGATTCCGGAACGGCCATTGATGTGGACGCCGCCATACCAGGTACCTGTGACCTCACAAATATCACCTACTTCGTATTCCATGCTGCAGTCATTATTTTTCTTTATGATTCTGATCTTTGCCATTTTATCATCTCCTAGCATATAGTTCTTATTTCATGCAACCAGAAAAACACTCTAACACGTTAGATTATATTCTCCAGCAAGTTCTTCATTTAAAACAACCACCTCAACACCCCATATTTTTCTGACCTTAAGCAATCTGGCTCTTAATTCTGCCAATGGCCCGGCTAGCCACGTAATATCTTCTGCGTTTTTTACAACCAGAATAAATTTTAATTTTACATCTTTCATATTGCTTACCGATCGAAGATTGTCTCCTATCTCTGACGTATCCTGATATCTGTTCATAATTGCCGCCAGATATATCTGCAAAGATGATATAAACTTCTCAGTTATTGAACCATAATATTCTTCGAATTTCAGTTCTTTTTCCTTCGATTCATATCTATTCGCCACATTTGGACAACTTTTCTTTGCTTCCAGAAACACTATATTATTTCCATTATATTTCAGGATAAACTCCACTGTTGGGATTCCATCTCCAAGTTTTTTATAAATTTCAGATGTCTCAATATGAAATAAATCTTTTTCATCATATTTTCCAAAATTCATTCCTGATTCTGGTATAACGCTCACTTTAATGCCACCCCGATTTCTTCTCGATACAACTGACGGAATGTATCCATAATTGCATTATGTTCCAACAATTCAAATTCCGGTGCTATCTCACATAATACTTTGTTGTTTTCATTTTTATATAAGGAAATGTACTGCAGTTTACTGTCCTGTCTCCGCTTTACTTCAATATATTTAGATAAAAAATAGTCATGTGTAGAAACAAAAATCTGTACACCTTCTGTCTCCAGCATGATCAACAATTCAGCCAGCACCGGAATATATTTCGGATTGATATTTGCTTCTGGCTCGTCCCAAAACAAAACGGATCCCTTCTCCAGTGTCCCGTTTTTTATTCAACTGCCATAAAAGAGCAATTTTACGTAATCCTTCTGCTACCAAATTAAATTCTAACTTTGCCTGTGTACCAGGTTTTAAATAAAAACGATCCTCATGCAATGTTACTTTCCCATTACTGATTTTCTGTAAAATATCCAGATATTTTTTCCTTACAGTTGAATCCACTCCTCTGGAAATATCAATTTTGGCAGCCGCAATAATATCCAGATACGTATCATCAAATTCCACATTTCCCATTTTTACTGCAGCATCCAGATTCCAGGCATTTGATAAAATCTCTTTTGCCGGAATAAATACGCTTGTGAGATCAGACATCTGCTTTTCCCATTTCTCTTCTGAATTAATCTCTGCATCCCATTTTCGTGTCTTGGTTGAAAATGTCATTCCTATTTTGGCAGTATCAGATTCCACAGAAACCATGGCTTTATTGCTTCCACTCTTTCCTCTGTTTACCAGACGTCCAATTCCAGACTGATCAGGACGAAATAACATTGTTGTTTTCTGCGAAAAAGACACATCATGTTTAGAAGCCTGACATGCTGCATAGGCTAATTTCATAATATGAGTCTTTCCCACACCATTTTCACCAACTAATACATTTAATCCTTCACAAAAAGGAATCTTTATATCTTCAAATACTGTAAAATTCTCTGCTGCAATCTTTGTTAATGGCATTTCCATCACCTCAATATTTCCATTTTTATAAATCAGTTCATTATATCTGTCGCACGACAATATAATATAAAGTAACTTCTATAATAATTTTATATTATAACACATATAAATATGTCAAACAGCTATTTTCTTCGATATAATATTGTAAAATCTGAAAGCTTGTAAAAGGCTATAACTATCACTTCCAGCTCTTCCAGATCTCCGGCTGATATCCTACTGTCGCCTGTTTTCCGTTTCTTACCACAGGGACTTTGATGATGCTCTGGTTTTCGAGAATTTTCTCTGCCTTGTCTTCCTCTGCGATATAAGTGATCAATGCCAGCAGGTCTTTATCCTTGCAGTCAGTATCTATCAGTTTATCATAACCGCCAATTGCCTGGCAGACAGATTGGAATTCTCCTTTACTTAAGCCTTTTTCTTTCATATCTATAAACTGATATTTAATTCCCCGTTCTTTGAAATAGCGTTCTGCTTTCTTGCTGTCAAAGTTTTTCTTTGTTCCGAATATTTGTATATTCATAGTCTAATGCTTTCTCCCATTTTTTTAAGAATTATTGTTCCTGCTATATTTTCTCTTTTCCTGCCTGTTCATTTTAAATTTCCATCCATTTCACATTTTTTTCAAATTCTCACCACATATTTCTCACATTTTCCGGTTATATTATTACCTGTACAGAGCAAAGAGTAATTGCAAATAAAACTTTTTCTTTTTCATACTTTTGCCGGGAATCAATAAGGTTCCCGGCCTCCTTCTTTTATTCCGTTATTTTTTATTCCGTTAGATTTTCTTTTTAATATGGTTATAGATGTTCAGTCCTTTTGTCTGTCCGTATTTGGAAATGATAGATCTGTAAATCTGCTGCTTTCTGTTTTTGTCTTCTGCATTTTTCTCCACAGTTGTAGAAACATAGTTTACTACTTCCTTTGGCATGCCTGCCTTGTCGAGAACCAATACTAATTCCTGCTGTAATTTCTTTGTTCCGGCTTTCATGTCAATTATCTTTTGTTTTGGCTTTTTTGTATTCTGATTCTCTGATTGTTTGGCAGACTGCTTTTCAGATTGTTCATTCAACTGTTTTTCTGTTTTCTGATCAGTTTGTTCTGCCACCTGTTTGTCTTTTTCTTTACTGGTCTGTTTTTTTACCTGTTTCTTTGTCTGTATCTGTTTTCCGGAAATCTTCTCGTTTCTGGAAATTTTCACATTTTTTTCTGCCTTCCAGAATTCTATAATATGGTCAAATCCTGTATCCTTGCTGATTACGACAATTTTACATTCTTCATCCTGACCTGTACACTCTTTCCCTATCAGATATCCCAGATAAGATCCCAGATGCATATCTGCTGACTGATTTCCTGTCGGTACTTTATGCGTGATCAGTTTTGACTCTCCGTGATCATTGATAATATCAAGGTCTATTTTTCTGCTGTTATCTGTATAAAAAAGATTGATAATATCTGTTTCCCGTAATTTTTCGCATCCTTTGAAGCCTTCGCTTCCTACATTTTCATAATCAATTAAATAATAAGTTTTGATAATCTTCATCCTCTCTTTATTTGTTAATGTTCACTCCGTTCACAGTAACCTTTATTTTTCTCTGCTGTATAATACTCTGTCATTTTCAGCCGGATAATTCTTTCCTATTTTAACATGCATCTTTCTTCGGCACAACCACATAGTGGCAACTCTCCTGGTTAGTATTTTCTGGTTGCCTTTCCTGTCTGTTCCAGTCAGACAGAATATTATCATATCCACGAATAGTATTCCCATATTGCCACTATAATAAATTTACATACCTTTTGTGAAAAATGACGGTTTTTTCATCAAATTTGAGTTGATAAATCTTTAACAAATTTCAAAAAAAGGCAAAAATCCTGTTGATTTTAAGCGTTAAATATGTATAATAGTAAAAGAGAAGCGATACCCATTCGCTTTTATGGTAAGGTATCTTAAGCCTGTTTAAACAGGCGCTTTCATTAACGAAGAAAAGAGGTTAAACGTAAGATGGCAAAAATCGATTTAAGCAAGTATGGCATTACCGGAACTACAGAAATTGTCTACAACCCTTCTTATGAAGTATTATTTGAAGAAGAAACCAAACCGGAACTGGAAGGCTTTGAAAAAGGTCAGGTCAGCGAACTTGGTGCAGTTAACGTTATGACAGGTATCTACACAGGACGTTCTCCTAAAGATAAATATATCGTTATGGATGAGAACTCCAAAGATACAGTATGGTGGACAACAGACGAATACAAAAACGATAACCATCCTGCAACTCAGGAAGCATGGAATGCAGTAAAAGAAATCGCTAAAAAAGAGCTCTCCAACAAGAGACTTTTCGTAGTAGATGCATTCTGCGGTGCTAACAAAGATACTCGTATGGCTATCCGTTTCATCGTTGAAGTTGCTTGGCAGGCACATTTCGTAACAAATATGTTCATCCAGCCAACAGCTGAAGAACTTGAAAACTTCGAGCCAGATTTCGTTGTATACAACGCTTCCAAAGCTAAAGTTGAAAACTATAAAGAATTAGGCCTTAACTCTGAAACAGCTGTAATGTTCAACATCACAACTAAAGAGCAGGTTATCGTAAACACATGGTACGGCGGAGAGATGAAGAAAGGTATGTTCTCTATGATGAACTACTTCCTTCCACTGAAAGGCATGGCTTCCATGCACTGCTCTGCAAACACAGATATGAACGGCGAAAACACAGCTATCTTCTTCGGTCTTTCCGGAACAGGTAAAACAACTCTTTCCACAGACCCGAAACGTCTCCTGATCGGTGATGACGAGCATGGCTGGGATGACAACGGCGTATTCAACTTCGAAGGTGGATGCTACGCTAAGGTTATCAACCTTGACAAAGAATCTGAGCCGGACATCTACAATGCAATCAAACGTAACGCTCTTCTTGAGAACGTAACACTTGATGCTGAAGGCAAGATTGATTTCGCAGATAAGAGCGTAACAGAGAATACTCGTGTATCTTATCCGATCAACCACATTGAAAACATCGTTCGTCCGATCTCTTCTGCACCGGCAGCTAAGAACGTAATCTTCCTGTCCGCAGACGCTTTCGGAGTACTTCCTCCAGTATCTATCCTGACAGAAGCTCAGACTCAGTACTATTTCCTGTCTGGATTCACAGCAAAACTTGCAGGTACAGAGCGTGGAATCACAGAGCCTACACCTACATTCTCAGCTTGCTTCGGACAGGCATTCCTTGAACTGCATCCGACAAAATACGCAGAAGAACTTGTTAAGAAAATGGAAAAGAGCGGAGCAAAAGCTTACCTGGTTAACACAGGATGGAACGGAACAGGAAAACGTATCTCCATCAAAGATACTCGTGGTATCATCGATGCAATCCTTAACGGAGATATCCTTAACGCTCCTACTAAGAAGATCCCATTCTTCGATTTCGAAGTTCCTACAGAGCTTAACGGCGTAGACACAGGTATCCTTGATCCTCGTGACACATATGCTAACGCTTCTGAATGGGAAGAAAAAGCAAAAGATCTTGCTGGAAGATTCATCAAGAACTTTGCTAAATACGAAGGAAACGCTGCTGGTAAAGCACTTGTTGCAGCTGGTCCTCAGTTATAATTATAACTTAAATTGTCCAAATGATACGAAAGGGATGCGAATGATTCGCATCCCTTTTTTGTACTGTTTCAAATATCAGACAACAAAATTATAAATGATGTCTTTATAATGCTTTAAGTTTCTCTGCCACCTTCTCATATGCCGGTACCGGAACATGATATTTTTCACCCATTCTTACTACTTCATAGACTAATCCATCAATTTCAGACTGTTTTCCTTCCATAATGTCTCTCTGCATAGAGGTAGTTGCTTCCGGTGCGAGGTTGGAGAGAATTTTTAAGTTTACATCTACCATATCTTTCTGAAACGGGATTCCCATGGCTTCTGCAAGTGTTGCGATTTCTCTTATCATGGTTTTTAAAGAGTTCTCTGGCTTCGCCTTCTTTCTGGAAATCTGCGGCTGTTGCATGATAGTAGAGTCCTGCTGCACCGATTGGTGATACGTAGGAGAATTTCTCCAGTGCTTCGCATCGGATATTCTCAGAAAGAATCCCGTCAATGTTGCTGTCACAGAGGTCTTTCTGGATTTCTCTCAGTTCTGGTCTGAATTCTGCTTTGTCTCTTACGCCAAATACAATGCGCAGGATCTGTCCATGCTGAAGAAGTCTGCCTGATTCTTTAATGTTTGCCGAGACATAGATACATCCGTCTGTTACAAGAAGTTCAGGAAGTTGTTTCTGCATCTTCCCACCGGTTCCATAGATGTTTAAAACAGGAATTACGATGGTTGTTTTCTTTGAAATCCGCCTGATAAACGGAATAGTTTCATCCAGAGAATAGCCTTTCACACAGACAAAAATCACATCCGGATGGTCTGTGTAATGTTCCATATCTGTAGCCGGGATAGTGATTGTTTCTTCTGTTTTATCCCACATTTTTTCTAAGGTAAGCCCCTGTTCCCGGATTGCTTTCAGGTGTTCGCCTCTTGCGATCAGGGTTACATCCTTCCCTGCTTTCTTCATATAATATCCGGTAACACCGCCGGTTCCTCCGGCTCCAATGATTAAGTATTTCATATTTATTTTCTGCCCCGCTTTCATTGTTTTGATTCTTATATCATAGCACAATTGCAATTTTTCTTCAGTATATTTTATGCATTACGCTGACATAATTTTGCATTGACAGTTTATTTTTGCCCTGTAATATCAATGGTATCAATATCAGAATATATTACACAGGAAAAGTATTAAGATGGAACGATATCTGGAATTTAGAATAGATGAACAAACTACAGAACTTAAAATGGAAGCATTTCTGAAAAAGAATGCAGGACTTACAAAACGGCAGATCAGCCAGGCGAAGTTTCGACCGGACGGGATTACCAGAAACGGAGTTCGCTGTCGTGTAACTGAGACAATATATCCAGGCGATGTGATCCGCGTTTGTCTGGAGGAAGCCGGGACTGCTTCTGCGCATCTTGAAAATTATAATGACGGAATCAAAAGTAAAGATTTGTCGGATTTCCATTCCAACAAAGCTTCAGCTCCAGTTTCCGAAACTTCTTTCTCTCTGAATATTTTATATGAAGATACGGATATTCTGGCAGTTGATAAACCGGCAGGAATGGTTACGCATCCGACGGGAATGCATTATACAGACAGCCTCTCCAATCTTGTTGCCGGTTACTTTCGAGCGAAAAATGAACAGGTCTGTGTCCGCCCGGTGGGGCGGCTGGATCAGGAGACTTCCGGGATTGTGGTTTTTGCCCAAAATCAGGTAGCAGCTTCAAGGCTTCAATCTGTAAAATCTCCATGCAAAATTCACAAGCAATATCTTGCCGCTGTATCCGGTACTTTGCCTGTAGATATGCCTGGTGTCTGGCATACCTTAGATTTACCGCTGATGCAGGACCCGGAGAATCATCTGAAAATGAAAACTGCTGCTGATCTTTCCTTACATTCATCTGCATTATCGGGAAAAATCAAAACAGCAGTTACTCATTATCATACTCTTTTTTCCAGTCAGGACTGGTCGCTTATCACACTTAAGCTGGATACCGGACGTACCCACCAGATCCGTGTCCATATGGCATCCACAGGACATCCTTTGCTTGGAGATACTCTTTATCATTCAAACGATAAAATATCTTCCTGTGCTTCCTTTTCCAGGGCAGCCCTTCATGCATGGAAAGTTTCTTTTCAGCATCCTTTCAGAGATGAAATGCTCCTTCTGGAAGCACCATTACCTTTCGATTTTCGTGAACTGGTTTCACTTTCAGGGTCTGATCTGTTGTCTATTTAAGCTTCAAATTCTTTGATCAGATTTACCATTTCAATGGCACTGAGTGCACAGTCATAGCCTTTATTTCCTGCTTTTGTACCTGCGCGTTCAATTGCCTGCTCGATGTTTTCTGTGGTAAGTACTCCGAATAATACCGGAACTCCTGTTTCCAGTGATACTGATGCAATCCCTTTGGAAACCTCATTGCATACATAATCATAATGACTGGTATTTCCACGAATCACAGCACCTACGCAGATAACCGCATCATACTTTCCACTTTTTGCCATTTTAGACGCGATCAGTGGGATTTCAAAAGCACCTGGTACCCACGCTACCTGGATGTCCTCTTCTTTTACATTGTGACGTGTCAGCCCATCCATGGCACCACTTACCAGCTTGGAAGTTATAAATTCATTGAAGCGGGCTGCTACAATTCCTACTTTCATTCCATCTGATACTAATTTTCCTTCTAATGTTTTCATTTTTTCTGGTCCTTTCATCTGTAAATTTATATTTTTTAACCTGTACAGGTTTTTATATACGGTAAATTTTATTTTCGGGAACGTTATCGTTATATATGAAGATCCCCGCTGTATTTAATACTTCAGAATATGTCCCATTCGTAATTGTTTTGTCTTAAGATAACGCAGATCATACGCTGTGGCATTCATCTGTATCGGAACTCTCTGTTTGATCCTGATGCCAAATTCTTCCAACTGATAAACTTTATCCGGGTTATTTGTCAGCAGCCTCAGCTCTTTTACCCCAAGATTTCTCAGAATCTGCGCACCAATGTAGTATTCTCTTTCGTCTCCGGCAAATCCAAGTGCCAGATTCGCTTCGAGTGTATCCATTCCCTGTTCCTGAAGTTCATAGGCACGAAGTTTATTGATCAGTCCGATTCCTCTTCCTTCCTGTCTCATATAAAGGAGTATCCCTCTGCCTTCTTCCTCAATCTGGGCCATTGCCGCTGCAAACTGCTGTCCGCAGTCACAACGCTGTGATCCAAAAACGTCTCCTGTCAGGCACTCTGAATGCACACGGCACAGAACGTTTTCTCCATCTCCGATTTCACCTTTTACCAGTGCTACATGATGTTCCCCATTCAGGCGGTTTACAAATCCATACGCCATAAACTCTCCGTATCTGGTCGGCATTTTTGTGATCGTCACGCGATCCACCAGAATATCATGGCATTTACGGTAATTCTGAATATCTTTAATTGTTATGAATTTAAGATTCCACTTTCCGGCAAGTTCCCGTAACTCAGAAGTCCGCATCATAGTGCCGTCTTCTCTCATAATTTCACAGCACAGCCCGCACTGTTTTAACCCTGCAAGTCTGCACAGGTCTACAGTTGCCTCTGTATGTCCGTTTCTTTCCAGAACACCGTTCTTCTTCGCCAGAAGTGGAAACATATGTCCGGGGCGTCTGAAATCTTCGGGTTTTGCATTCTCATCCACACATTTCATGGCAGTAACAGAACGTTCTGCCGCAGAGATTCCTGTAGTGGTGCTGATATGGTCTACGGAAACAGTAAAAGCAGTTTCGTGATTATCTGAATTTTCTGCTACCATCTGCGGGAACTGCAGTTTTCTTACATATTCCTCAGACATTGGCATACAGATAAGTCCTTTTCCGTGAGTTGCCATAAAGTTAATATTTTCTGTTGTGGCAAACTCTGCTGCACAGATAAAATCTCCTTCATTCTCTCTGTCCGGATCATCCGTTACCAGAATAATTTTTCCATTCCGAAGTTCTTCCAGAGCTTCTTCTACTGAATCAAATCCGTTCATTTTTTCTCTCCTTATGCAATGTATTTTCTGATACAATATATTTTTCTGTTGTTAAGAGGGCAAAATCATTCGTATTGGCTGCTTATCTGGTTCGTGTCAGGCAGATAAAACATCCACTGTACAGTTCTGCATCAATCGAATAACCGCTTTGTGGTTAATTCTGTCAAAAGCCATACTTATTTAGAAAATCCCGTGTAATATTACTTTTTATCGGCTGTTCTTTCACAGGCGTTATTAATTTTTCCACGTATTTTCCAATTATGTCTGTCTCCAGATTAACGATATCTCCTTCTTTGCGTTCTCCGAGGACTGTAATCTTTACTGTATGAGGAATTGCAGAAATGGAAAAGTCTGTTTCTGAGACTTTTGCCACTGTAAGACTGATTCCATCAACTGTTACAGAACCTTTTGTCACAATATATTTCATAATTTGTGGTGAAGCCTGAATGGTGTACCAAACAGCATTATCATCTCTGCGAATTTCCGTGATTTTTCCTGTTCCATCCACATGCCCGGCAACAATGTGTCCTCCAAATCTTCCATTTGCAGGCATTGCCCTTTCCAGATTTACATGCTGTCCCAAAGAAAGCTGAATCAGCGCAGAACGATTCAATGTCTCATGCATCACATCTGCTGTAAAACCATCTTCCAGACATGCAGTTACAGTGAGGCAGATTCCATTTACAGCTACACTGTCCCCTGTTTTCAGATCATCCAGAATTTTCTCTGCCCGTATCGTAAATACTGCTGAATTTGCTCCTTTTTTTATTTTTTTCACAGTTCCCAGTTCTTCAACAATTCCCGTGAACATTCCTCTTCACCTCACTCTCTATAAGAAAATCATCTCCTATTCTGATTATTTCGCTGTTTTTTAATAATATTGCGCTGGCAGGATCAGGAAATCCTTTTCCTTCTATCGGTGTCTTTGCACTTTCTCCCCCAAAAAGTTTAGGTGCTATATAGGTCTGGACTTTCTGAACAATACCGCTTTCGAGTGCTGACCAGTTTAAAGTGCCTCCTCCTTCCAGTAAGATACTGTCTATCTTTGCAGCTCCCAGAAGTTCCATTAGTCTGTTTAAATCTATGTGTCCGTTTTTTTCCGGGACATCCAGAACTTTACATCCCATATCTTCATAATTCTTTATCTTCTGCTGGTCTTTACTGCTGGTTGCAAAGATTGTTGGAATTGTTGATGCCGTTTTCACAATTCTGGAATTCAGTGGTGTCCGCAAGTGGGAGTCACAGATAATACGCACAGGATTTCTGCCGTTTTCCAGTCTGCATGTAAGCATCGGATCATCTGCCAGCACAGTTCCCACTCCAGCCATAATCCCTGTATATTTCAATCTCTGTTTCTGCACATGCATTCTGGCAGCTTCGCCTGTCACCCATCTGGATGCGCCTGTATAAGTGGCAATTTTTCCATCCATGGTCATCGCATATTTCATGACTACATATGGTTTTTGATTCTGTATGTAATAGAAAAATGCTTCATTGAGTTTATCGCACTCTTCTTTTAAAACGTTTTCCGTTACTTCGATCCCATGCTCTTTCAGAATCCGGATTCCTTTTCCTGAAACCAGGGGATTAGGGTCCGAGGAACCAATGATCACACGTCTGATCCCCGATTCCAGGATTGCATTGACACACGGAGGCTGTTTCCCGTAATGGCAGCAAGGTTCCAGAGTAACATATATGGAGGCACCTTCTGGCTGTTCTGTACATGATGCCAGAGCTTCCCTTTCTGCATGAGGTTCACCGTATTTTCTGTGATATCCCTGGCCAATGACTTTTCCTCTTTTGACGATCACGGCACCTACCATTGGGTTAGGTGCTGTAAATCCCATTCCTTTTTGTGCCAGTTCTAACGCCATTTTCATATATTGCCTGTCTTTTTCCATATCCGTTATATCTTTCAATCCCTCATCTCCTGTTCTTCTGATGGTACTGATGATACCAAAAAAGCCCCGGTGTCTTTCAACATCCAGGGCCTGTAAATTAATATCTGTTTGAATTATCTTCGTGTGAATCTGACTTTTTGCTTCATCATTAAAACTGCTTTGATGATATAAAAAAGCTCTGGAATAAATTTATTATTCCAGAGCAGTCGCTTTCACAGATCAGTTAATTCTTCTGTATCTCTACTACTATCTTCTTTCATCCAGACTGTACTGTCGGCTTCGGAATTGCACCGAATCATACCTTACGGCTCGTGGGCTTTACCACCGGTAGGGAATTGCACCCTGCCCTGAAGATCTTATTTTATTTTTATCAGCAATTTTTGCAATTTACCTTGCTGATGTCTGACAGTATACTCTTAACTTTTATCTCTGTCAAGATTTTTTTCAGGAAAGTAACCCTCTTACCATCTCTGCATTAAATGTCACACCTGTCAGGTGATCTACTTCAATCTGATACAGGGCATTGGCTGCGATATGCTCTGCTGCCTGTTCCAGATCACGAATACCGCTTGTATTTTTATGCAATTCAACGATGGCATCCAGACCGTCTTCTGTTACTACACATTCTTCTGCTTTCAGGCTCATGCGTTTCAGAACTTTCGGAAGAACGTATTTGGAGAAGATGATCTTCTTCTCTTCTGATGTATAATCCGGGATATCGATCACTGCGAAACGGGACATCAGAGGTGCGCTGATCTGGGATTTATCGTTTGCCGTAGCAATAGGATAAACGCCCACTGTGGGCACCATACATTCCATATAGTTATCTGTAAATCCAAGGTTATCAAGCAGAGTAAGAAGTACGTCTGCAGGGTTTCCGTTGCCCTTACCTGACGCAGCTTTATCAAGCTCCGTTGATAATAAATACAAGGTTGGATTCTCCTGCTGCTGAGAAAGCTTCCATGATGGATTCCGGGCTTTGCGTTTGCATAGATTCTGGAACTTCCTGTAAGCTGTTCCGGATCATTGATGGAACTCATGTCCAGAGTTGTCCACGGCAGTTTCAGGATACGCGCAACTGCATAGGCAATCTGAGATTTGCCGGTTCCTGCAGGACCTACAAGGAGAAGTCCGTATGCAGGAAGTGTATGGGTACGGTTGATCTGGATGATTGTTTCAATGATACGCTGCTTTACAGATTCCATTCCGTAGAGTTCCTCATCAAGGATCCTGCGGGCTTCCTGAGGATCGATTGCTTCAAAGTAATTGCTCTTCCACTGTACATTCATCATAATGGAAAGTGCTCTCTGAGCATGACGTCTCTCCTCCGGAGATACTTCGTGTGAACGGGCAACTGCAAGGTTTCTTCTCGCCCAGAGACGGATATTATCCGGCAGTGTTCTGCCTGCGCAGGTCATAAAATCAGTGATGCTCTGAATGCTTGTCAGCTTCATCTCGTCCCCTGTTTCTTCCTCGTCTTCATCCTCAACAATCTCTGCAGGTGCACTGCTTGCAAGAAGTCTCTCGATCATAAACTGAAGAAATCCGTCCTCTGCGGAAAGTTTCGTGCCGCCACCAAAAGCAGTTTCACGAATCTTATAAACTGCATAACCATTCTCTTTATTCTCTCCTGAAAGACGCACATTGATATGATTCTCCCCAAGCCATTTCAGAAGACTTACAAATCTTGAATCAATACTGATAATATCTGCACTGAAAACGCCGTCATCCTCTTTAAATTCAAAGGATGTACGTTTGATCGGATTAGTAAAAATACCGCAGGAATGATGTTTCCACTGACGGCTGCTGTTATCCAGGATCATGATCGGTTTCTCAGGGGAAGTCTCCTTTTCATTGGACTGGAACGTAGTGTAGGTACATTCAGACTGTACGCCTGTTTTCTTGTCTGAAGCACCGCTGAAATCAAATACTGGCATGGTAAATACTCCTTTTATCTTATCATGCAATGCATGACATATTTCTATTACACATCTCTGCAATCCTATCGGAAGCTATTTATTATTCTAGCAGAATCTTTTCTTTTAATCAATTCTGTAAATGTATTTATTGCATAAATATTCAATAAATTATATCCTGATTTATTCCCCCAAAATCATTGACGGTAACATTCGCAGGCCTTATAATAATAGTAACTGAGAATTTCCAGAAACTCTCTGGAAAATCGAAATTTACTTTTAGGAGAGCAAAATGAGCAAAATTATTTTAACCGGTGACCGCCCAACAGGCCGCCTTCATGTTGGACATTATGTTGGTTCATTATCCGAGCGTGTTCGTTTACAGAACTCCGGCTTATATGATGAAATTTATATTATGATCGCAGATGCACAGGCATTAACAGATAACGCTGAACACCCTGAGAAAGTTCGCCAGAACATCCTTCAGGTCGCCCTGGATTATCTTGCATGCGGCATTGATCCTGAGAAATCCACTATCTTTATCCAGTCCATGGTTCCGGAGCTTACAGAGCTTACTTTCTATTATATGAACCTTGTTACTGTGGCACGTGTACAGCGTAATCCTACAGTTAAATCTGAAATCCAGATGCGTAATTTTGAGGCAAGCATCCCTGTTGGATTCTTCTGCTATCCGATCAGCCAGGCTGCAGATATCACTGCATTCCGCGCTACTACTGTTCCGGTTGGCGAAGATCAGCTTCCAATGCTCGAGCAGTGCAAGGAGATTGTCCACAAATTTAATACTGTTTATGGTGAAACTCTGACAGAGCCTGAGATTATTCTGCCATCCAATAAAGCATGCTTACGTCTGCCAGGTATTGACGGAAAAGCAAAAATGAGCAAATCTCTCGGAAACTGCATCTACCTTTCAGATGAAGAAGCTGATGTTAAGAAGAAGGTTATGTCCATGTTCACAGACCCGAATCATCTTCGTGTGGAAGATCCGGGACGTGTGGAAGGAAATCCTGTATTTATTTATCTGGATGCATTCTGTAAACCGGAATATTTCGCAGAGTTCCTGCCTGAATATCAGAATCTGGATGAACTGAAAGCTCATTATACACGCGGCGGTCTGGGTGATGTCAAGGTTAAGAAATTCCTGAATAAAGTACTCCAGGCAGAGCTTTCTCCGATCCGTGAGAGACGTAAATACTGGGAACAGCATCTTGATGATGTATATGATATCCTCAAAGAGGGAAGCAAGGTTGCTGAAGCAAAAGCTGCACAGACACTTCACGATGTACGTTCTGCTATGCAGATCAACTACTTTGATGATAACAGCTTAATCAAATAATTATATGCCGGTGGCTACAGCGACCGACAACAATGCGTAAATAAGAAATTCAAACGCAAGCTTGTTCAAAAATCAACTTATTGACACATCAAAACAGGTTCAGGCAAAAGCATTCTGCTCACGTCTGAACCTGTTCTGTTATTTCTTCACTGACTTTCTTTTCAATCTATTTTACAGATAAAATCTATCCGATATCTTTCATATCTGATACCATTTGATCTCATTTGCCTCCATATGTAACCGGAAGCTGCTTCCATCACCTCTGTAAACTACTGTATCCTGTGGTTCGTAAGTGTTGTTGACTACACAGTATTTTCCATTTTTTACGTAAGCATGTACTTCTACATTGTAGTTGGTTGAATACCAGCAGTGAAGTTCTTCCTCTGCGGATGCTGACCAAAGGACTGCACGATAAAGCACGCGGCTGTTCTTGAAGCTGTATGGAAGTCCGCTGATATAAACGCCTCTTCCTTTACCGAAATTCTTTACAGCCATCTGCACTTCCTGGTCTTTCTGGATTAAGATTTCTGTTTCCGGTAAGGCATAAATGTTCTTCTTACCTTCACCGAAATCAACCTCGCCTTCTGCATCTTTAAGGATGAAATGATCTCTGTGTTCTTCCCAGTTATATTTATCGGTATTCAGGTTAAATCCATGTTCTTCTTCTACTCCAAGTACATCATCTAACTGAATGAATCTGCCCTGCCACTGATGTGCTGCCGGTTCTCCTACACCGATAAATCCACCGCCATTATATACAAATTCTCTGACTGCTGTGATGATTGTTTCGTCGATCCAGTTCTCGCCGCCTGACTGTGCAGTGTCCGCATCTCCCACATTGATCACTACGTCAAATTTCTTCAGAAGATCTTTGTCTGCTTTGATATCGTCAAAGCTGATAAATGATACATCAAACGGCGCGCCGCTTAATGCTTCGATAATTCCGAAATAAGAATAATTCTGCTTGTAATAGATGGCGTGATGTACCATATGGTTACCCCATGAGCGCATCTTTCCCCAACAATTCAGGACTGCTACCCGTTTTACGCAATAAGGAGTCGTTCCCTGAATGTTATCATATAAAGTGCGGAACTCTTCGCAGACTTCTTTGATATACTGTACAAAATCCGGGAATTCCAGGGCAAGTTTCAGATATCCGCCGTATCCGATTCTCTGGATCGGGCTTCGAAGGATTGCTCTTCTTGCTGTTACCCAGTTCACTTTTGTCTCCTTTACAGGATCGCCGCCTTCATGGAACGTATCCGGGAAAAAGTATGGCAAAAATCTTCCTTCTGTATATTTTACATTCTTAATATCGCTGAACAGACGCAGGGTCGCACCATTTCCAACACTTCCAACTACAGCATCCAGTCCGATAGATGCAAATTCGTCCATAAACGGTTCCATGCCAATCCAGTGATCTCCCATGAACATCATGGCCTCTTTTCCGTATTCATGTACGATATCTACCATCTCTTTGGCAAGCTTTGCAACTTCGCGTCTCTGAAATGCCTGGAAATCTTTGAATTCTTTTGAGGGAATCCGATAGGTATTGTTCATGTATCCCTGGTCAATGATATATTCCGGTCTGAAAGGATAGCCCACTTCTTTCTCAAACTGCTCCAGAATATATGGGCTGACTGAAGCTGAATAGCCAAACCAGTCTACATATTTCTCTCTTGCAAGTTCATCAAATATAAGAGTAAACTGATGGAAAAATGTAGTGAAGCGCACAACATCCACATACTCATGAGTATCCAGAAATCTGCGCAGACGTTCCAGGGAATGAGCTCTTGTTTTCGGCTGGCGCACATCAAATGTGATCTGTGGCTCTACGTCTTTCCAGTCATTTACTACTGCATTATACATGTGTACCGGGTCCCACATAATATATGCCAGAAAGCTTACAGTGTATTCATGAAACAGCTTTGCAGATCTGATCACTACATTACCTGTTTCTTCCTCATAGCTCCACAGCTCTGTTGATACCGGTTCTCCGGTGGTGCGGTCTATAACTTCCCACCATCTGTAGATATCATCTCTTGTATTCACTGCCAGCATATCCGGATATAAATGATCCATCAGGTGGATTTCCAGTTTCTCCTCTGTTGCTGTATGGAAGGATGTCATGATATACATCTGCTGGATTTCCTCAGGATGTGCCTTTGCCCATTCATTATCCTTACGGGTTGTATAATAGGTTGCATATATCTTGGAGCCAGTGTCTTTTAATTCCTTCGGGAATTCTGTTCCGTCACAGTCACGGATCGCATCTGCACCCCACTCATCCAGTATCTCCAGTGTCTGTGGCACTACATCCAGATTGGTTGGTATTGTTACACGACCTTTTTTCATTGTTGTTTGTCTCCTCTCTCTGTATAAACCTGTCTTATTTTTTACTTATCTGACCTGATTCTGCTCTTTCTTGCGCCTTATCTGTCTATAGAATACGTTCTTTCCAAAACATTTTCAATTCTCTTTTTGCTTTGTTTTTTAGAAATCTTGCTGTACAAATCAAATTGTGATATTATATAAAAAATGTTATCGAGAATTTTGAAAGGAATTCTGTTTTTGATTATAATACCCTATATTTTTTATCTTTCAAAGTTTTTTTATGCATTTAGTCCAATCATAACAACTAAATGCAGAACAGATTCCCTCTATTATTTTTGTTCACTCTTTTGCATTAGACAAAATCACTAAATTATGGAGGAGGAACTTTTTTATGAGTACACATTCTCTTCGCTTCAGCCCTGAAGATACTGCTCCACAGGAGGTCACACTTCTGAATGCATCTTCTTCCCTCTATGAAGGTGACTGGCCAAGCATTCCCCACTCCCATGCATTCACTGAATTATTTTATGTGCGGGACGGACAGGGGGAATTTCTGCTTGAAGATGAAATCTACCCTATTTCAAAAGATGACCTGATCATTGTTAACCCTCACATTAATCACACTGAAATTTCCAGAGGAAACCCACCTCTCAGCTATTTCACAGTGGGCGTAGACGGATTATCTTTCTCTTTTAATGATCAGAAAGAATATCGCATCTTTAACTGCAGAAAAAAGAAAACAGATCTGCTTTTTTACTTTAATGCTCTGTTTCAAGAACTGGATAATCAATCGGAAGGGTACGAAAAAATCTGCAGACATATACTTAATATTCTGATCCTGCAGCTTCGGCGCATTACGGATTCACCATTTGAACTGATCACCGCCCAGCATCCAAGTAAAGAGTGCGCTCATATTAAGCGTTATCTTGACTCCAATTACGGGGAAAATATTACTCTGGATCACCTCTCAGAACTCAGTCATCTTAATAAGTATTATCTGAGTCATGAATTTACAAAATATTATGGGATTTCTCCTATCAATTATCTGAACCGGAAACGCATCGAAGTGTGCAAAGAGCTTCTGGAAAATACTGATTACGGGATTTCAGATATTGCACATCTCA
>ENA-OQKV01000311-OQKV01000311.1-human-gut-metagenome-genome-assembly--contig:-NODE-311-length-19660-cov-4.442226_pt1 | contig 19660 bp, 16 predicted proteins | sample MGYA00242655_ERZ504811 | MGnify/ENA primary metagenome ERZ504811 (study PRJEB26092, sample SAMD00036406) | human gut metagenome | host: Homo sapiens | study: EMG produced TPA metagenomics assembly of...
TCTACTGCGATATAAGGAAAATCAGCGTTATCAAGCACCCGTTCCGACAAGGTTGCCAGTGCCCCTGCTTCCATTACCTGTGGGATAAATTTATGGGCATCTACACGTTCCCCCACAATAGGTACAAACAGACATCCTTCTTCTGCTTTTCTGCTGTCTGTGATAACAGACATTACTTCTTCCTGTAATTTATCAGCAGGACCATAATAAGTACCGCCGCATACGCGGGCGATATTTTCAAGAGTTAAGTTTTTCATAATATTTTTTTATATCTTCTTTCCTGTTATAGCAATTCTCTTAATAATGCATCTATAACAATTCTATAAATTACTGCAGACACGCTCTATAGTGTGAAATCCTGCGCCGGATATTTTTTCATGGAAACTTCAATCAGTTTCTCACATAAAGTCGGATAGTCGATTCCCAGAACTTTTGCCTCCTGCGGAATCAGACTGGTTGGTGTCATTCCGGGAAGAGTATTTGCTTCCAGACAATACATATCTCCATTCTCCTTCATCATGAAATCAAGACGGCAGTATCCTTCCATAAACAGAGCTTTGGCTCCTGCTTCCGCATAATGCTGCATTTTCTCTGTGAGTTCCGGTGAAATTTCGGCAGGACAGGTCTCAATCGTAGAGCCGGCCTGATATTTATTCTTATAATCATAGAATCCCTGAAGCGGAGCAATTTCGATGATCGGATAAGCTTTTCCGTCCACAACCGCTACTGAAAATTCACGTCCTTTTATATATTCTTCGACCACGACTTCATTTTCATAAGAATAAGCGTCTTTGAGAGCCTGCTCATATTCGGCCTGATCATTCACAATATAAACACCTACACTGGAACCGCCACAGCAGGTTTTTACAACTACAGGAAATTCCATTCCAAGTGCTTTCAGATCTGTGGTCATTTCTTCTTTTACCATAGACACTCCCCGCGGTGTTGGTACATTATTCATCAGGAACATCTGCTTGGTGATTCCCTTATCCATTGCCAGGGCACTGCTTAAATATCCGGTTCCTGTATATTTGATTCCCATCAGGTCAAATGTTGCCTGTACTTTTCCATCTTCTCCGTTCGCACCATGAAGTCCCAGAAAAACAATGTCAGCCGCCTCGCAGTAGTTTCAGCTACGGTTTGGTACCGAAGAAGCTTTCTTCTCTTCTTTTTTCATCTGTTCAATCCTGTACGTTAAATGCTGACATATATTCTGATGCTGCCGTCCACATCATACTCTGAACGGAAACGGATTCCTCCCGATCCACTATTCTCAATGCCGCAAGAAAATATCCACAAGAATCGCCTGATGTTCCTTTCTGTCGTAATGTCCTTACATTATTCCTGTTCCTGATAGTAATGGAGACAGTACGTTCTGTACTTGTTCCCCCCGCTAATACTACAATCTTCATCATTTTTCTCCTTTATTCATAAATAACAATCGGTGTGTTCTTCTCAACATTGCTGAAAATGATCTGCACCTGATCGGATGGTGCACAGATGCTTCCATGTGTGCCTTCAAATTCATAAAACTGTCCTCCGAAATCCATTCTCCATGGAGCATCACTGATTCCCAGATTTCCATCAAATGGGATCCAGTAATTTACAGCAGAAGGATAGTCCTCTCCGTTCACTGTACATCCGCTCTTCATTTCACCTGTTGTATAACAACCCACCGGAGTTGCACAGTTGGGCACGAATGGATTTCCGGATACGATCTGCGCATCCGCAGTCGGCGTTCCATCTTTATAGAATACCATTCTCTGGGCCGTCAGGTCAATCTCTATATACGTATATCCGATATCATTTGTTTTCCTGACCAGACCTTCATGGGAATAAACAGGTTCTCTGACCTGAGTTTCTCCGTTTTTTATCAGTTCTGTAAGTTCTTTCAGTTCCGCTTTCTGATCGATCTGCCAGCCATAATTCCCTCCACTGACAGTAATCTCACGACCATCATATGTATTAAAAATTCTCTCTGTTCCAACAGTATCATATTTAGCCGCCAGTTCACTGATATATGCTTCTATCTGTTTTTTGTCAAGTGTATAAAGACCATTTTCATCTGTTGTGAGCCAGTTTTTGATCATATCTCTGTCTACGGTCTCTGTGCAATCGTCAAAATCATAGGTTATCACTACATCCGTAAGTTTGTTTATCAGGTCACAATTCTTCGTCAAAGTTTCATCACTCTGATAAACTTTCGGTTCTTTGTAGCATCCATCTGCTTCCAGATCAACCGGCGTTCGTCCTGTGACAAGAGCATCTATAATATCCTGACTTGTTTTTTCTGGTTTCAGTGCAGTTCCCTCCTGCTCAGGAACAATTACAAACTTATCGTCTTTCTCTTCTATATGAGCATCCGAAGGCTCTGTCATATTCTCCTGTTGCATACATTTCAGTTCGGCAATGGCAGCCTCTGTCTTCTGCTCATCATATTTAATGGAGGAGGACACCTCATAATTCCTGTGCTGATTAAAAGCAAGAAACCATGTAAAACGATCCTGATTTCTGATCAGTTTATCAACACTTCCATCTGAGTCATAGGAAAGTCCCGCCTGTTTTGCTGTGATACTTTCCTGTCCGTTATTTCTGGTGTCAATAGTAAGAACATATGCTCCCACCTTCTGCGTAAGCAATTCTTCTGACTGGGATACTGTCATATAGGAACAGTTGAATCCGTTTACCATTGATCCCGGTAAGAAATGCTCTGTGAAATAGTATACACCATATCCATATACTCCGGCAGTCAGCAGGAGCAAGATTATGATCAGGGTGATCATGATTTTCTTTCTGCTGCTCACGACATCCTCTCCTTTCTTTTTTATAAACAGCAACCGCCCGGCAAGAAGTTATGCCGGGCAGTTTTATTATCACATTATTTATCCAGAAAGTAAATACGATTATTCTCTTTTATGCGTTTTCCAGTAGTGTTACTGTTCACTCCGTTCACAGTAACACGCTTCGCGATGCACAGAATTTATGCTAATTGCATAAATTCGCGCGGTATGTCTCGGGTTTTCTGTGATCTTCGCTCACAAAAAACACCTCGCGGGATATTATCAGCGAACAGTAGCCAGTAGTTTCTCTACACTTGTAAGTTTAACACAGAGTACGAACACTTCTGCTGCTTTTCCAAGATCCTCAGGAGTCGGGAAGCTTGGTGCAATACGGATATTGGAGTCTTTCGGATCTTTTCCATATGGATAAGTTGCGCCTGCTCCTGTAAGTACAACACCTGCTTCTTTTGCCTTGGCAACAATAGCTTTTGCACATCCTTCCATTGAATCAAAGGAAATGAAGTATCCACCATGTGGTTTTGTCCACTCGCCGATTCCAAGACCGCCAAGTTCTCTGTCCAGTGTGTTAAGGACCATTTCAAATTTCGGACGGAGAATTGCCGCATGTTTTCTCATGTGTTCATGAAGACCGTCGATATTTTTGAAGAATTTTACATGACGTAACTGGTTTAATTTGTCATGTCCGATTGTCTGGATCTGCATGTAGCTGCGGAAATCTTCCAGGTTTGCTTTGGAAGCTGCAACTGCTGCAATACCGGAACCCGGGAAGCTGACTTTTGATGTTGATGTAAATTTATATACAAGATCAGGATTTCCTGCTTTTGCACATGCTTCAAGGATTTCTACAAGGAAGTCCTGATTGTCATCATAGAGATGATGAATGCTGTATGCGTTATCCCAGTAGATACGGAAATCAGGTGCTGCCGGTTTCAGATGCGCAAAGCGCTCTACTGTTTCTGCTGAATAGGTATATCCCTGTGGGTTGGAGTATTTCGGCACACACCAGATTCCTTTGATGGATGCGTCTTCACTGACAAGCTTCTCTACCATATCCATGTCCGGTCCCTGTGGTGTCATTGGCACGTTGATCATTTCGATTCCGAAGAATTCTGTGATCTTGAAATGGCGGTCATATCCCGGTACAGGACAGAGGAATTTTACCTTATCAAGTTTGCACCATGGGGTATTTCCCATTACACCCTGTGTCATAGAACGTGCAATGCTGTCAAACATAACGTTTAAGCTTGAGTTTCCATAGATGATGATGTGATCCGGATCTACTTCGGACATTTCTCCAAGGAGGCGTTTAGCTTCCGGGATTCCGTCGATAACACCGTAGTTACGGCAGTCTACTCCTGTTTCGCACTTGAGGTCTGAATCGCTGCTTAATACGTTCATTAATCCCATTGAGAGATCGAGCTGGTCTGCTGACGGTTTTCCACGTGACATATCGAGAGCTAAGCCCTTTGCTTTGATATCTGCGTATTCTTTATCCAGCTGTGCTTTGAGTGTAAGCAGTTCTTCTTTGCTCATGTCGCTGTATTTTTTCATAATATTCCTCCTTGTTCTGCCATGGAAGGATGTCCCTTTTTCCGTATAGGGCAATCATTTTGTTTTTCCTACGGCAACAGTTTTTTTTGTTTTTACATTTTAGTATGGTAAAGTAGGGTTGTCAAGTGTTTTTATGGAATTGTTAATATTTTACCAAAACAATCGTTACTGTTCCCTCTGTTCTCAGTAATGTAACCCAAATTCATTCCGGATTGCCGTAACATCTTTCTCTGATACTTATAACAAGTCTCGTAAATAATTAGCCAAAAAGCAAGTCGAAATCCCTCGAAAGTTTCGGCTTGCTTTTTTGAGTGTGACAGCGTATATTTAAATCAGTTAACAGATCTTTTAACTGTCTTAATTGTTCTTGTCAGGTCATCCTGATATCTTTTTATTACTCCTTATACAACATCCATTTTTATCCAAGTCAGTGAATGAGACAAGTCAGGCGGATAAAATCATCTGCTTCGCTGCTCAGTTCATAACCGAATGACTGTGAAAGGAGGTCATCCATGTCTATGTTTATCCACGCAATTATCGTAATCCTGCTTGCTGTGCTGGCTATGGGGATCGGGCTGCTGATTCTTGTGTGCTGGGCTTTGGCAGCATGTGCAAGCAGACGGGATTCTTATCTGGAAAAGGATTATCGGGTGAAATAAAGGAAGTCTGCGCATGGACGCTGAGTATTGCCGATAAGTTTATTCATTACTTTTCCATTAAAGTACAGGGTTGCAGAACCGCCTCCATCCAGGTTGTAAGCATAAGTACAGCCGTAGGATTTGAAAATATTCACCATATCCCAGTGATTAAGACCATTATAGCTGCCGGTATCTGTTACAAGGAGTACATAATCGTTGGGCTTTACCATTCCTACCGCTGTACGTGGATAATATTTTTCTGTTTCAGCCCATGGAAGCTGGGCTTCGCCATCTTTAATAAGAACCGGACCAAAATTATATGTATCTTTTACACCGGCTGCAAGAAGATTTTTTCCCATAAGTCCCTGTGCCGGAGTATAGATGGTTCCGTCTTTCTTTACTGCCATGACTGAATAACTGGTCATGTAATCACCATAGATAATCCCGTTTTTAATGCACATGCCAAGGGGGGATGGTTTTCCTGTACCATAGTCGAAAGCACTACCGTTTACTCCGATAATGCCTCCATTTGAGGATACTGCATCAGAAGTTGTCTGTCGGGATCCGCCATAAGTTCCGTTGGAGAGGGCGGATTTCAGCTGTTTGGCATTGGATGTCTTTATATGCGCTACCCAGTAGGAAATTCCATGGACTGATTTGCGTTTAAGTTTAATATTAAGAGTGCTGCTTTTGTATTCGTAAGTATTGCCGCTTTGAGTAACTGTTGGTTTAGTATTTGTCGGTTTAGTATCTGAAGATTTTACACGCTGCCCTTTGCTGTTTACATAATATTTACCTATCCAGGTATTTTTTGCCATCACTCCTGTTTTCTTGCTGAAATAGTAATAATATTTTCCTATCTTCTGCCAGCCCTTTGCCATGGTGGAATTGCTGAGGAAATAGTATTTTTTTCCATCCTGAGTAAGCCACTGCCTGGCAATTGCCACGCCGGATTCATTGAAATAATAGGTATATTTATCTCCTGTAGCCCAGCGATTACGGAACATGGCACCATTTTTACGATTGTAATAGTATTTGTTGCCGGAACGCTTCATCCACCCGGTGAAACGTTTGCCGTTGGCAATACTGTAGTAATAATAACCTTTATACTTAAAAGAACCGCAGATCAGACGCCCCTTTGAATTATAAAAATAGTAATCTCCGTTTATTTTCTGCCATCCCGTTTTCTTCGATGTGATGCTGACGGAGGTTCTGTCCTGTTTCACATATGTAGCTGCATTTACGGTAACTGCACGCATACTGATGCCTGCTGTCAGAAATAATGCCAGTATCAGAAATACCGTCACTTTTCTGAATGGTAATTTTCTTTTCATGTCTTTCATCTGCCTTTCCATGATGTCTGATATGCCCATATAAGGGAATTGCTATAAATATATTACCGATATGTCCCCTGCGATTTCTTTACCCGACAATTCGACAGACCGAGCGTTGTCAGATAATATTCCATGTCTCTCTCTGACATCAGACACTTTGGCCCTATAACGAGTTCCTTTATCAGCTGGTCAAGGCAATCTGAAAAATCAAAATCCACATAAGATATCAGCTGACTTTCTTTTACATAGTAGGAATAGTTATATAAACGTGCACCGAGAGAAAGTTCAACTTCTCTTCCCATCAGAAACTGTTTCGGCGAAAACTCGCACAATCGGATTTCGCTTTCCTCTCTGAAAAACGGATTTTTCATGTAAACAGATTCCTGAAATAATTTCAAAAACTTTTTCTCAAAACAGTTCATGACTTTATCCAGTACTTCTATTTCATAATCCTGCTTTTCCTCAATGCTTTCCCGACATTGTTCTTCTTTCTGTAATATCTTCTCGATTTCATCAACCAATTCATGCACTATCTGATGTACAACTTCTCTCTGCTCTGTTTCAGAATAACTGATCTTATGTAATGACACAATTGACGGCTTTGAAATCTCCGGAGAAACCGTTACAACTTCTTTTAATACATCCAGGTCAAATCCGATGGCAGCTCCGCGCCCGTCATCCGCATATCCCCGCCACTGACTAAGCAGATCATTCTGATACGAAAAACAGGTTACATAATATCTGAAGTCTGCATGATTTTCATTGAAAAATTCATCTGTAAACAGTTTCACATATCCCATCAATCTCTCTGATGAAATCTTTGATCTGAATAATCTGAAGCATTTTCATAAGCTCTTTTAAATTCTGCGTCATAATACCTGCAGATCCAGCTGATCTCCATGGAATCATTGGATTTCAGGATATTTGTCAGACGGAGGGAACGATTTTTCAAAATAGAATTCAATGATTCTAAACTGCAATAGTGATATACGATCATATTTTTCTTCTCCTGTAAATAATTGTTCTTTTGTAACCATTCAACATTCTGCCATCCCCAAAAAAAATTCTATAGCAAAGTTCATCAGCAAAAGAACTTACGGAAAGTTTATATCAGTAAGTAACAGAATTATTATATCAGATACATCTTATGAATCTGTAAACTTATAGCAACCCCCGTAAATAATGCATATTGATTAAGAGGCTTGCTATAGAAAAACATTGCTTATACTTATAATATAATAACTGTTTTTTATAAAGAAATCCCCATCCACTGTTTATTATTTTGCAGCAGATAGGGATATGTTGAGGTTAATAGTTATATGCCCCCTCGTAAGCATTACACCTGTCTAATTTCCGTGACTGATTCTGACAGGAACTGCATCTGTCGCAGAACTCCTGCTCATAACAGGTGGAACAGGCGCATGTCCTGCAGGCTTTGCGGTCATAGCCTGAGGTATTGCCGTGAGGAAGTGTGCTTTCTGTTGCATTACCCATATATACCACCTCCTTGTGTGCCGGTTACTGTTCATCCAATTTTAAGTACAAACTCCATGAACGAACAGATTCCTTATATCCTGTATTATACGCTCACAGAAAGGGAATACAAGTAATTAATAATCTGTTTTCTGGTAAAATCTTCCGTTTATGTAATCGGTTTTGATAATATTTACAAAAGCCTTCGGATCGATCTCATGTACCTTCTTTACCAGATATTTTGCTTCTTCTGTAGAGACTACAGAATAGATCATACTGGTCTTCTCGTCTGTGTAACATCCGGTACCTTCAAAACGTGTCGCCGTATGATTGGTAAGTTTGAAAATCTCCTCATAAATCTGATACGGCTCCTTCGTGATAATGAACAGCGTATGCTTCTTATATCTCTGATGCAGCATCTGAATCACCTGAGTAGAAGTAAACTGGAAGATAATAGAGTAAAGCGCTCTGTCCCATCCAAAGAGCAAACCTGCCACTGTCAGGATCACTGCATTTCCACACAGGATATAATTCCAGATATCCCTGCCATTTTTCTCGGAAAAATAAATCGCAATAAAGTCCGTTCCACCTGTACTGGTATTACCGATCAGACATAGACTGATGCAGAAGCCATTGATCAGACCACCAAAGATACTGATCAACAATGTGTCATAAGTGATCGGCTGACTGGGAATAATATCCGTAAGCAGACCGGAAAGCACGATCACACAGACAGAACTTATCGTAAATTTCTTTCCAATAAACTTCAGACCAATAAATACAGGAATAGAGTTCAGCAGTACATTAATCAGCGTATATGGAACTGCAATCCCCATAAATGTCTGAAAAATGTTCTGAATCAGCAGAGTAAGTCCTGTAAATCCCCCCGGAAAAAGACCGCCTGCACGAACAAATGTCTTAATATTCAACGCCATGATCGTTGCAGCCAGAACCGCACAGCCGTAACGCTTGGCTTCATGTTTTAAATTAAGTTCCTTCATAATCACGTTTCCTCCCATCTCGCCAAACAGTTCAAATTGAACTCATGTGAAATTGTTTTTCACAATCTCTGCAGGAGACTTAACTGATTCGGCTAAAAAGCAGTTTTCCGTCAATGACAAACAAAAGGAAACCTTTCTACGCTTCCCATCTTCCAGAAGCGCCACAAGGCAAAACCAGCCCGTTAGAGCTTACCGGAAGCCCGATCTCCTGAGAATCCACATGTCCGCCGAACTTCTTAAGCTCAGTAGAAAGCATATAAGTAAGAACTGCAGGTGCCAGACCTGTTGTATAAGAATTGATCAGGAAAAACAAAGGCTCATCACTGAGAATCTTTGTACACAGCTTGATCAGATCATGAATACAATCCTCAATCTTCCAGATCTCACCCTTCGGTCCACGTCCATAAGAAGGCGGATCCATAATGATCGCATCATAATGATTCCCTCTGCGGATTTCACGCTCAACAAACTTCACACAGTCATCTACCAGCCATCGTATCGGTGCATCTCCCAGTCCGGAAGCAACCGCATTCTCCTTCGCCCAGGTAACCATACCCTTAGAAGCATCCACATGAGTAACAGAAGCTCCTGCTGCAGCTGCCGCCAGAGTCGCACCACCTGTATAAGCAAAAAGATTCAGCACCTTCACCGGACGTCCCGCATTGCGGATCTTATTGCCAAACCAATCCCAATTCACCGCCTGCTCCGGAAAAAGCCCGGTATGTTTAAAACTAAATGGTTTCAGATTAAAAGTAAGTCCCTTATAATGAATATCCCACTGCTCGGGCAGATCAAAAAACTCCCATTCACCGCCGCCCTTCTTACTTCTGTGATAATGCCCGTTCATATGCTTCCAGCCCTTATTCACCTTCGGCGTATCCCATATAACCTGCGGATCCGGCCTCACCAGAAGATAATCCCCCCAACGCTCCAGCTTCTCCCCACAGGAAGTATCAATAACCTCATAATCTTTCCATCCATCTGCGATCCACATTGTATCATAATCCTCCTAAAATAAACGCATAATAAGTTACGATTGTACTACATATCCAACCATTAGTAAAGCCACATTTCTCACATAATTTCAATAATATCAAGATCAAAATCCCCTTTAACCTTAACATCATTCATTGCTTAAAGTATAAAATAAAACTCCCCCCATGGCAAGCAAACCATCATAATTCACAGTTATAAACAAATAAAGTATTACTGTTCACTCCGTTCTCCGCAACGCACTTCGCTCTAAATCGTTTCGCGCGTCCCCTCTGTAAGAACAAAAAACAAGCCAGAACCCATCCAAGTCCCAGCTTGTTTCATAATACAATCACTTATTTCGCTTTCTTCTTCATAGAAGCAATCACTGACTGAATTACAATAAAGAAACACAGTAACAGTGAAAGAATAATTCTTACCCACCAGCTTGATAACGTACCCTGAGTAGTAATCAAACTGGAAATGGTACCCTTGATCAGAACACCAAACAAAGTACCAATCGGTGTACCAACACCACCAGAAAGAAGCGTACCACCGATAACTGCTGAAGAAATCGCATCCATCTCAAGACCTTTCGCCTGCTCAACGAAACCAGCACAGCTGTTTAAGCAGAACAGAAATCCTCCAAGACCTGCAAGGAACCCATCCAGCACATAGGCCTGGAACATTGTTCTCTTAACATTCAGGCCCATCATTAATGCACTCTGACGGTTGCCGCCAATCGCATACAGCTTACGTCCGAATTTACGGTATTTCAAAAGAACTGCAATGATAATAACAACGATTACCGCAATCACTACTGTAGGAGGAATATAAGCCGGAATGAATTTTCCCTTCTTATTCGTAGAACCAAAAGGCATATAAAAACGGAAGTTTGCCCACTTCAGGAATAACTCATTCTTAATAGAAATCATATCAGTACTGATGATAGCTGTCATACCACGTCCAAAGAACATACCAGCCAGAGTAACGATAAACGGCTGAATATCAAGGTAAGCTACCAGAAAGCCCTGGACAACACCAAAAGCAACACCAATAAGCAGTGCAACTAATACTGCCACATATGTATTTACACCCTTATTCTCCATCAGATCTGCAAGAACCATGCAAACAAGAGCTGTTACAGAACCAACGGAAATATCAATACCTCCGGTGATCATTACAATGGTAAGTCCACATGCGATAACCAGAAGTCCTGCATTAGATACAAACAGATTCAAAAACATCTGCGGTTTTGCAAAACCTTTATCAGCAAAAATAATCATACCTGCAATATACATAACTGCAAATAAAGCGATTGTTATCAGAAGCAGGAAGCCGTTTCCTGTCATTTTCTTTTTCTGCATTCCATTTGCTTTCATTACTTCTGACCTCCTTCTGCTGCCACACTCTTTTTAGCTTTTAAGCCGGCAATATATTTTTTAAATACATCACTCTGCAGAGTAACGATAATGACTACCACGATTGCCTTATAAACAGGAAGCTGGTCAGCCTTTACGTTCATTGCATAAAGTGTTGTGGTCAGAGCCTGAATCGTATAAGCACCGATTACGGAACCGATCAGACTGAATTTACCACCGCCAAGGAAGTTTCCGCCAAGTGCTACTGCAAGGATGGCATCCATTTCCAGGTTAAGACCGATGTTGTTTGCATCTGCGGAATAGATACGGCTGGATGCCACGATTCCGGCAATACCAGCCAGCACACCACAAATAACATAAGTAAGGAATTTGATCATTGTGGAATTTAATCCAACAAGGCGGGCTGCTTTTCCATTAATACCAACGCTTTCAATGTAAAGGCCAAGTGCTGTTTTCTTCAGAATCAGGTAAACAATTAAAACTGTGATGATCGCAAAGAAAATAGGAGTTGGGATCGGACACTTTCCAATGTAACCACCTGCCATCTTAAAAGAATCCACACGAATATAAGTAATCTGTCCATTTGTTACAAGCTGTGCGATACCACGTCCGGCTGTGTAAAGGATCAGAGTTGCAACCATCGGCTGAATATTCAGCCTGGCAACCAGAAATCCATTGAATGCACCACATAATGCAGATGCAAGAAGCGCTGCAATCACTGCAATAATAATAGAATTCTGATACTCATTTACAGAAACCTGTCCACCGGAAAGGATCTGACAGCAAACAGCAGCTGCTACAGCCATAACCGCACCCACACTGATATCCTGTCCACCAGATGCCGCTGTTACCAGTGTCATACCGATTGCAAGGATAACCAACTCTGAAGCACGATTGATAACATCAATGATATAACCGTAAAGTACGCCGTTTCGGATCGATACATTAAAGAAGTCCGGTGTCTTGATCACATTGAGCAAAAGTACGGCGATGAGACACACGATGGGAAGAAACAGACGCGCACTTGTTATTTTCTTTAATTTACTCTTATTCATTATTTATCGTCACCTCCGGCAATAGCTTTCATAACTCCGCTCTGGGAAAGTTCATTCTCTTCCAGCTCGCCTACCTTCTGACCGTCACGAAGAACTGCCATACGGGAGCAGGTGCGGAGCATTTCCTCAACCTCTGAGGAGATAAATGTAACTGCCATTCCCTGATCCGCAAGATCAAGAACCAGTTTCTGAATCTCTGTCTTAGTACCGATATCAATACCTCTGGTCGGCTCATCCAGAATCAGATAATCCGGATTAGTCAGAAGCCATCTTCCAAGGATAACCTTCTGCTGGTTACCACCGGACAGACTCTTAATCGGGGTTTCACGACTTGCTGTCTTAATCTGCAGTAATTTAATATACTTATCAGCAGCATCCTCCATTTCTTTCTTGCTTAATGGATGGAACATACCGCGTTTAGCCTGGAGCGCTATAATAATATTTTCTCTTACAGAAAGATCTGCAATGATACCTTCTGCTTTTCTGTCTTCCGGAAGGTACGCCATACCAAGCTTCATAGCATCTAGAGGACTGTTGATCTTTGCTTCTTTGCCTTTTACCTTAAGGGTTCCAGTCTCAGCCTTGTCTGCACCGTAAATGGCACGTACAAGTTCAGAACGTCCGGAACCGAGAAGTCCGGTAAGACCGATAACCTCTCCTTTATTAATGGTAAGGTCAAATGGCTTAATTGTTCCCTTGTGGGAGATTCCTTTTGCTTCGATAACAGGTTCAGGTTTTGCTTTTTTCTTATCTTTGTGCTCGCCTTTAATATCAGCAAGATCATCAAAATCTTTACCCATCATCTTGGCAACCAGCATAACTCTCGGAAGATCCTTTGTCTCATATTCTCCTACCAGTTCGCCGTTACGAAGAACTGTAATTCTGTCGCAGACTGCATATACCTGTTCAAGGAAATGGGTGACAAAGATAATACCTACTCCTTCGTCACGAAGTCTTCTCATAAGTACAAACAGCTTCTCAACTTCATCGTCATCCAGTGATGAGGTTGGCTCATCCAGGATCAGCACACGGCATTTCATATCAACTGCACGTGCAATTGCGATCATCTGCTGAATAGCGATGGAACATTCTTCCAGCATCTGTGTTGGCGGCACATGAATGTCCAGGCTCTCAAGAAGCTTTCCTGAACGCTCATTCATCTGCTTCCAATCAATCATTCCCATCTTTCTCGGCTCTCTACCGATAAATAAATTCTCGGCTACGGTCAGGTTCGGGCAAAGGTTTACTTCCTGGTACACTGTACTGATACCGTTTGCCTGTGCCTCCTGCGGAGAATGATTTACAATTGCATTGCTGTTTCCGGCCATATGAATAGAACCGCTTTCAAATTCGTGAACACCGGTCAGCACCTTGATCAGAGTTGATTTACCTGCACCGTTCTCACCCATCAGTGCGTGGATTTCACCTTTACGAAGGGTAAAGTCCACATGGGAAAGGGCACGAACGCCAGTGAAATTTTTGGAAATATCGCGCATCTCCAATACTACATTTTGTTCCATAATCTTTCCACCTGCTTTCTATACTGGTTTTTACCCCTCATCGCTGAATTTTTTTCAGCAAAGCGGGTTAATTCATGGCATAAAGGTAGCGTGGTCCGCAACCCGGGTTTCTCCGAATTATGAACCACGCTCCGGATTTACACTAATAATTAGTATGCACGTCCATCAATGATGTCCTGTGTAATAGTTGTTACTTCATAGTCAGCGTCGTCAACTTTGATAGATGTAACTGTATCATCAGCTGCAAACATTTCTTCATCTACATAAGCCTGTTTGTCAACCTCTTCGCCAGCTTCAAGTTTCTCGATGATTTCCTGTACACGTGGTCCGTGTAATGGGTTACACTCTGTATCCAGTGTGATCTTTCCGCTTAATGTATCTGTAAGACCAGCGTTTGTTGTATCGAAGGACATTACAAGGATCTGGCCTTCTTCTCCACCAACTTCGTAGCCTGCTGCTTCGATCGCATCAATTGCACCAAATGCCTCGTTATCATTCTCACAGTAAACAACATCAATGTCATCACCGCTCTGTTTCAGGATAGATTCCATAACTTCCTGACCTTTGGCCTGTGTAAATTCACCTGACTGCTGTGCAAGTGTTGTCCAGTTGTCATGAGCCTCTACTGCATCGTCAAATCCCTGTGTACGTCCGATCTGAGCAGATGCACCGATAGTTCCCTGAATATCAACAAGATTGATTTCTTCATCTCCACGTCCCTTTGCTTCCAGATATGCATCCAGCCATGCCATAGCTTTCTGGCCTTCAAGTTTGAAGTTTGATCCAACCCATGCAGTGTAAAGGCTGTCATCAGATACATCAACCATACGGTCTACGATAATTACAGGGATTCCTGCGTCTTTTGCTTCCTGGAGAACTGTATCCCAACCTGTCTCTGTTACAGGAGCAAGTACGATGTAATCAACTTCCTGCTGGATGAAGTTACGGATTGCTGTTAACTGGTTTTCCTGTTTCTGCTGTGCATCATCGAAGATTAATTCATATCCGTTCTCTTCGCTGAATGTGGATTTCATGGATTCTGTATTAGCTGTACGCCAGTCAGATTCAGCACCTACCTGTGAGAAACCAACTGTGATTGTGTCGTCCGCTGCTGCTACACCCACTGCCGGAACAACGCTCATACCGCATACCATTGTTGCTGTTAATAAAGCTGACACGTATTTTTTTCTTCATTTTGTAAATCCTCCCGATTCATTTAAGATGTCTTTATTATAGTAAAAATCCAGGAAAATTCCATAGAATATTTTCCGCAAAAAGTTTATTCTTCTATCATATTTTGTTCATAATTTATACAAAGTTTATTTTTTTATTGCGGAAGTTGGATTTTTTATTGTGCATTATAAATACAGAAATAAATTATCAACTTTCTTTTATATTCACTTTGCACAATTCAGCATTAGTCGACATAATTCATACATTACATTATTTGGCAGACCTTCGTAAGTCTCTATCAGCAGGCCATAAAACTGTTCTTGAATTGTTATCCAGGTTAATTTTTTTCGCCATATACACTTCCATAACCGTACCTTCTCCCTCTGTAGAAGAAATCTTCAGTCCATAACCCGGACCATAATAAAGTGCAATTCTCTCTGACACCGCAGCAAGTCCGAACCCGGCACGTTCACCGGTGCGGATGGCTTCCTGTACTTCATAAAGACGTTCCGGTGTCATTCCCTGACCATTGTCAGTCACTCTCAGCATCATATCATCTCCCAGATTGAATCCTTCAATAAGAATCTTACCTTTTCCACGCTTATTCTTAATTCCATGATAAAGAGCATTCTCCGCTAACGGCTGCAAAGTAAGCTTCGGCACCATCACTTCATCCAGTTCCGGCGGAATATTAATCTCAAATTCCATAATATCCCTGTATCTTGACTGCTGAATCTCCAGATAACTCAATGTGTGGCGTTTCTCTTCCGACAGCGGAATGATATCCTTCCCCTTCGAAAGCGAAGTGCGGAAAAAAACAGACAGACTCGTGATCATATCCACTGCATCCTGCTGCATACCACCCTCCACCAGCCACACAATAGTGTCCAGTGTATTATACAGAAAATGCGGATTTACCTGTGCCTGGATCAGCTGCAGCTCCGTCATATGCTGTACCTCCTGCTCCTTACGCACATTCTCAAGAAGCCCTTCAATCCTTCCTGCCATCTTTCTGGTACCGGCATCAAGCTCCTGGATTTCAACACTGTCGGCAGATACTGCATTAATAGTTTTGTACTCTCCTTTTCCAACCTTCTTAATATTATGGAGAATTTCAGAAATCGGTTTGGTAATGCTGTATGTCAGACGGAAAGAACGCCGCAACAGAATAGCCGTAGCAACCAAAATCGCCGCACACATAGTGATGATCGTCAGACGTACATTTCCAGCCAGTTGAGACTCTATCTGCACCAGTTCCGTCGCCTCCTGATAAATATAATTCTGCATTTCTTTCTCAAAGAGCGTGGTCAGGATTTCTGTATTATTTGCCACAAATTCCTGTCGTTCCTGATAATTCTTTATCTCAAGAAGCTGATTCATCCGTTTCTTAAGATTCTCCAGATAGTTAGTCAGATATTTCAGAGAACGCAGGCTTTCCTTCTTTGATGTGGTTTTCTTCAGACTCTCCACAGTACTGATTGCCTTGTCTACCTGCTCTGTCGGCAGCCCGTCCTTACCTTTTCGCCCGATAGTCACATAATAGATATCCATATCCACTTCATCTTTAAAGCTCATATCATTATTGGAATTTCTATAGTTTGCATTATATTCCGAACTCACCGCCAGATTATTAGACAACTGATTATATTCATTTGTATAATGCCAGAAAAAAACAAGAAGCACTATGATCAGAATTGTCATAGGGATCATAGTGCTCAGAAGCATCCACTTCATCTTTGTTTCCAGCTTCTCCTGTTTCTGCTTCATGAATCAGACTTCTCCTCTCGTCTTACGATACTCACTCGGAGTCATTCCCTGAGTTTTCTTAAAAAGATAGCTGAAGTAATGCGCATCCTTATATCCCACTTCCCCTGCAATCTCACTGGAACGTTTGGAGGTACAGCGAAGCAGCTCCTTTGCCTTGTCCATGCGAAGCGAAGTCAGATACTCAATAAATGTCTGTCCCATATTCTGACTGAAAAGCGCGCTGAAATGATTGGCACTCACATTCGCCGCATGCGCCACTCTATTCAGAGAAATCTCTTCATCCATATAATGTCCATCTATAAAATCTATTGCCTGCTTCAACACACTTCTGTTCTGACTGCCTGCATTTTCATCACGGATTGCAATGGCCCGTTTCAGGACTTCCTCTGCATATGCAACAGAAGCTTCTGTAGACTGGCTTGTCTTCTTCACAACATCATCTGTCTCTTCTCTGGACAATTCCGTATCATCATATCCAATTTTCTTAAGAAATGACAGTACAGAAAAACGCACATTCAAAACCACATAATTACGGAACACCAGTGATTCCATCGGTTCCCTGCCAATAGCATGGAAATAATCATGGACAAAACTGTCTACTTCATCTTCCAGACCACTGCTTAAAAATTTCTGAAGGATTTCCGGATTCAGGGCATTGATATTCACATTCTTAAGCTGAACAGCTTCTGTTTTTGAAGTGTCTGCTGAATTCTCCTTTACCTGCTCAAGCATATTGTAATAAAGGATATGCCCGTCATACAGATAACGGAATGCATAAGTTCTTGCCGCCGTGTGATAACTCTGCTTAATTTTGCTCAGACGGTCTGCCTCCTCGCCGACTGCCACAAACCAGTCCACATTTGCTCTGGTTTCTTCCATGATCTTCTGAATTGTTTCCACACATTCGCATGTATTCTTCTTTATCGTGTCTCGCTGCCCCTTGACCAGAATCGCATAACTAAACACCTGATGTCTGAAAAGCATCGCAACCGGATGACTGAGGAAATAATTCTCAATCTTCTTATGTACTTCTGCCTCCCAGTCTGAATATCCTTCCGACGAATTATAACTGCTGTCTGAAGCATCCGGTGTAAAAATCAGAATATTATAAGCCTCTGCCACAATATCAAGATTCAAACGATCTGCTCTCCGATAAATCTCTTCCAGATCAAAGTCCGCTCTCACCAGAGATTCAAAGAAATCACGGCTCGCATTCCTCTCATACTCCTGCATCTCCAGTTTGAATTTCTCATAATATTCCTTCTGCGTCTTCTCATGTTCATAACGATTATGAATCTCCTCCAGACGCTCAATAAATGCATTCTTAGTAATTGGCTTCAACAGATAATCCTCCACACCAATATTGATCGCCTGCTTCGCATAGTTAAAGTCATCATAGCCACTAAGAATCACAATCTTAATGTCCGGCAACTCCTTCTTCACCAATTTACATAATGTCAGACCATCCATAAACGGCATCTTAATATCAGTGATCAGAAGATCCGGTTTGCTCTTTAATATCAACGGCAGTGCCATCTCCCCATCAGATGCTTCTCCTGCCAGTTCAAACCCATACTGCTCCCAGGGAATCATCTTCTTAATCATCTCCCTGATCACAACTTCATCCTCTACCAAAAAGTTTTTAACATCCCTACTCACTCTCTCATACTAAAAAATCTACAGCAATCCTCTTAAATACATTATTTACGAGAACTTCTGCATGTCCATTATACAGGTTAACACCATAACCTTAATACATGTCGCACACTCAGGCAAGTTATTTTTAACAATAAAATGCTTCACACACTTCCTTCCACAATCAATCAACAGCGCGAAACAGCATCTCTCTGTGGGTGAATCTGGAGGGGGCTTAGTAACTCTTAGGCGGAGAAAATCCGCGTTATGAAGAAAAGCAGCAACCTGTCTGAGCGAAGTTTGCAACGGAGCGAGTTTTGCGTTTTTCTTCATGCTTTTAGCGGATTTTCTCCACCTTAGAGTTACTTAGCCCCCGGAACTGAACCCACAGAGAGATGCTGTTTCGCGCGTCCCCTTATTCAAAGACGAGAAAGTTCCCCATCCGGACAGGGGATGACCGGACAGGGAACTTTCTCTGATAACTTTGGCTAAATTTTGAGTTAATATTTTTTCTTATTATTAAGTTACTTATTTTTTACAGGAAATAATTCCTCTGCTTTCGGTGCCCAATGCTCTGCATAAGCATCACACTTCGCACAGAGATGCTCCACAGACTCCGGTGATTGCAAATCTGTAGACTTCGCACCGGATTCTTCAACCATCTTACGAAGCTTCTGCGGATTCTCAAGCATCGGGCATGGACGAAGCATATTTTCATTAAACGGCTGACCGTCATGATATGCCATGAAGATCGGACTCTTCAATGCTTCCAGCAGAGTATTTTCATAAATATTTGCATTAGAATAATGGATAAATACACATGGGTCTACATCACCATTCGCATTAATATGAAGGTAACGTCTTCCTCCTGCAATACATCCTCCTACATACTGCGCATCATTCTGGAAATCCATTCCAAAAATAGCTTTTGTAGAACGATACTCTCTGATCTTGTGATACATCTTCTCACGCTGCTGTGGATTCGGCATTAATTCTACTACAGCGTCATTACCTGTCGGCATATAATGGAAAAACCATACAAATAATGCACCACAGTCAATAATGTGATCAAAAAATTCCTCACTGCTTACACTGTCCACATTTGCAGAAGTATAACAGGTAGATACACCAAACGGAAGTTTATGAGCTTTCAGAAGTTCCATTGCATGCATAACTTTCTGATATACACCTTCTCCACGACGTCCGTCGTTTGCTTCCTCAGAACCTTCCAGGCTGATCGCCGGAACAAAGTTCTTAACACGAAGCATTTCCTGGCAGAATTCTTCGTCGATCAGTGTACCATTTGTAAAGGAAAGGAACTCGCAGTCCGGATATTTCTCACAGATACGCATCAGGTC
>ENA-OQKV01000312-OQKV01000312.1-human-gut-metagenome-genome-assembly--contig:-NODE-312-length-19643-cov-4.300471_pt1 | contig 19643 bp, 19 predicted proteins | sample MGYA00242655_ERZ504811 | MGnify/ENA primary metagenome ERZ504811 (study PRJEB26092, sample SAMD00036406) | human gut metagenome | host: Homo sapiens | study: EMG produced TPA metagenomics assembly of...
AGAAAAATTTCCCCGAAAACATCCCATATGTCCTTTTTTCATACCGCGAATCCGCTAGAATACATCTTGTTCTGCAAGACAGAACAAAAATGAACCATAAAAAGAGCAATGGTGGAGGAGAATGTTATGAAAAAGGAAAAGTATGCGTATTCATCACTGAAAAGCCGTATTCAGGCTGAGTGGAAGATCTATGTTCTGGCATTTGTGTTCATTCTGATCGCAGATTCCATCGGACAGGTCAAGATCCCGCTGGGACCGGGAAACTTTATTTTGTTCCCGATTTTTTATGCATTGATTCTTGGTGTGCTGTCCGGTCCGCAGGTGACTAAAATCGTAAAATCGAAGGAAGTAAAAGCAGCATCAAAACTCGTTATTGTGGCAATCTGTCCGTTTATTGCAAAGCTTGGCATCAATGCGGGAGCCAGCATTGAAACGGTCATTTCTGCTGGTCCTGCACTTCTGTTACAGGAGTTCGGAAACCTTGGAACTATTCTTCTTGCAATGCCGCTGGCACTTCTGCTCGGCTTAAAGCGGGAAGCGATCGGAGCCACTCATTCGATCAACCGTGAAACAAACCTTGCTCTTATCACCGATATGTTCGGACCGGATTCCCCGGAAGCGCGTGGCAGCCTTTCCATTTACGTGGTCGGCGGTATGGTCGGCACCATCTATTTTGGATTTATGGTTTCCGTAATCGCAATGTTGAATATTTTCCATCCGTATGCTCTCGGTATGGCCTCCGGCGTTGGAGCCGGCATCATGATGGCGAGCGCCACCGCTTCACTGACCGAGATTTATCCGACGATGGCGAACCAGATCTCTGCACTTGCCAGCGCCAGTGAAACGATTTCCGGTATCGACGGAATTTACATGGCTATTTTTGTCGGTATTCCGCTCTGCAACTTCCTGTATCGAAAACTGGAACCGACGCTTGGAAAATTTGCAGACAGAAGAGCAGAAAAACGTGCCGCAAAAAAGAAAGGGGAAGCATAAGCGATGAGATATATTGAATGGGGATTCTTATTTTTACTGTCCGGTCTTGGAATCGGACTTGCCAATCTGGTTGGATTTCAGGTAAACTTTCTGGATTCTCTTCCGGGGATTCTGATTCTGCTGGCGATTTCTTGTGTCGGTGTTGTGGTAAGCAAACTGATTCCGCTGAAGCTTCCGATTGTAGCATACGTTTCCATTCTCGGCCTGCTTGCTGCATCTCCAATTTCACCGGCAAGACAGTTTGTGATCGACGCAGTCGGCAAAATTAACTTTACAGCTCCGCTTACCATGGTAGGTGCGTATGCCGGAATTTCCATCGGCGACCAGGTAAAAACCTTCGCAAAACAGGGATGGAAAATGATTCTGATCGGCGTCTTTGTTATGACAGGAACCTTTATCGGTTCCGCTGTGATTGCACAGGTTGTCATGATGCTGACAGGAACGATTTAAACACTACGCAAGAGAAACAGAGCCCGGCTCTTCCCAGACAGAAAATGGGATGAGGCAGGCTCCTGCTGTTATAGAAAAAGAAAGGAAACCAGTTATGGGAAAACTGATCGTAACGAATACCTCTGTGCTTCTGCACGATATGACAATCGCCAGAGGGCAGATCGTCGAAACAGAGAACGGGATCATTTCTGCCATCCGTCCGTATCAGGAAGGAGAAGAAATAACGCTCTCCGGAAATAAGGAAACTGAGCTTCTTGACGGAAGCAGAAAGCTTCTGATGCCCGGTCTTTGCGACAGCCACATGCACACGGGGCAGCAGCTTTTAAAGGGACAGATTCTCGACGCGCTTCCGATGATCTGGACGCGCATTATGCTGCCGTTTGAGAGTACCCTGACGCCGGAAAAGATGGAACTTAGTGCCGAACTTGCGGCATTGGAGATGATCAAATCCGGAACGACGTCGTTTGTGGACGCAGGAAGCTACTTTATGGAGAGCGCAGCAGATGTCTATCTGCAGTCCGGGCTGCGTGGCCTGTTATCTGCATCTACCATGGATGATGCGTCACTGCCGGATGTTATCCGCCATACCGCCGATCAGAATGTGGCGCAGACAGATGCGCTGTATGACGCGTACCATGGAAAAGGGAACTTAAAAGTCGCCTATTCTCTTCGGTCTTTGATCAGCTGTACAGAAGAGCTGATTTTAAAGGCAGCCGGTCATGCGAAAGAGCGTGGCGCCCTGCTGCAGGCGCATATGAACGAATATCCGAACGAGATCAATTTCTTTCTGCAGCGTTTTGGAGTGCGGCCAATCGAGTACCTGGAAAAGCTTGGTGTGCTGGATGAGCGTTTTCTGGCGGCGCACTGCATTCTGCTCTCGGAAAATGAGAAGGATCTGCTGAAGAAGTATGAGGTAAAAACATGCCACTGCCCGTTCAGCAACTGTGGAAAAGGAGTACCGGATACGCCGGCTCTTTTGCAGCGCGGCATCACCGTCGGCCTTGGAACGGATGGCGCGGCGCATGGAGGACTCAGTCTCTGGAATGAGATGAAAATTTTCCGTTCCGTGATGAACGTCGGACGCGGTGTCGGTATCAGCGAGGCGGCAGTCATGCCGGCAGCGAAAATCCTCCGCATGGCGACACAGGGCGGATATGACTATCTGCATGAAAACGGCGGAAGTATCGCTGTTGGAAAAGAGGCGGACTTTATCACGATTTCGCTTCGCCAGCCGCATCTGTATCCGACCGGAAATCTTGTCAATACACTGCTCGAGTGCGTGACAGCAGCGGATGTCTGCGACAATGTAGTACATGGGAAGACTTTGATGAAAGACCGTGCCGTGCAGACTCTTGATGAAGCACGGATTCTTGCTAAGGCAGAGCGGTATTTTGAACAAGCTGAAAAAATTACACCATAAGGAGAATCTATAGTTATGTTAAATCTGATTCTGATGATCCTTCTGAATTTCGTGGTCGGCGGTTGTATCGGCCTGACGGGAATCGCAGGATTTCTGCTTCCGATGTTCTACGCCGGATTTCTGGATATGCCGTCCTACGCGTCCCTGGCACTCAGCTTTGCGGCATTTCTGATTTCCGGCATTCTGGGATCGGTAAATTATTATAAGAGCGGGAACCTTGACCTGAAAACGGCAGGTGTGCTTTCGGCCGGAAGTTTTGTCGGCGCGCTTGCCGGTGTCAAGATCAACCTTCTGATTCCGGCGGACACGATGAAAATAATTCTATATCTCGTTGTTCTGCTCTCCGGAATTTCCATCCTGCTTCGGAAAGACAAGCCGGGAAATACAGAGAAAAAAGCAGTCCAGAGCGTTCCGTTTTTCCTGGTACTTGGTGCTGTAACCGGTGCTGTCTGTGCCGCCTCCGGTGCAGGCGGGCCGGTGCTTGTAATGCCGATTCTGACACTGCTCGGTATTCCGGCGCACACCGCGGTCGGTATTTCCTTGTTTGATTCGATTTTCATCGCCGTACCGTCTGCGGCAGGCTATCTGATCGCGGCCGCCGGAAACAAAGAAGTCTTTTTGCTTTTACCGGTACTTCTGGTCGCACATGGCATCGGTGTCTTTGCCGGAAGCAAAAATGCAACGAAAATCAACCAGACGCTGCTGAAACGGATCGTGGCTGTGGCTTCGATTGCGATCGCGTGCATCAAACTCTTTCTCTGATTGAAAAACTAGAGTGTGTTTGAAAAACCATTTCCGCAGCCTGCACGCCCCAATTTGCGGTATATTTTGCCCTCATTCAGTCGCCGTAGCCCGCTACGCCTCCTTCATTCAGACAAAATCTCCCACAAATTGGAACATGCAGACTACGAAAAGCCTTTTTCAAACACACTCTAGCGCTTTGCACACAAACTTTAGTTAGAAGCGTATCCCAATTGTTCTTATTGACTAAATATTTCCTCAGGGAATACAATATAGAAAAAGTAAAAAGGAGGGATACCATGCAGGCACTTTCAAAGAAAAAAACCGGTGATATCTGTACCATCAAATGGATGTTTGGAATCCCTGATGTTCTGGATTTCCTCCGAAGCCGTAAAATCAAAGAAGGCAGCACCGTACAGGTCATCCAGAGAATAAACGGTGGATTGATCCTTGGCATGGATGGAAAACGGATTGCAATGTGTGATGCAGCTGCAGACCGGATTCAGGTATGAAAGGAAGAAAAATCAAAATGAGCGGAACCTTGGAAGAGGAGCCGCTCATTTTGATTTTCCAAATACCCACAAAAGAATTTTCGTAGATAAGTGTGCAGACTGCGGAAATGATTTTTAATAAATATGCGCCAGGAAGTTTTCAAACTTTTCTTTACATAGAACCGTTGCGAAACAGCCGCCAGATAGAGTAAAATAGAGCAGATCTTAAGAAAAAGGAAGTTGGAATTTTATGACATTATTAGAACAGATACAAAAAGAAAATGCCGCTGCTTTTACGCACGGCGGAAAATTTCATGCGGATGATGTGTTCTCTGCGGCACTGCTTCTGCATTTTAATCCGCAGCTTACCATCCAGCGCGGAAATCGTGTGCCGGAGGATTTTGACGGGATTGTTTTTGATATTGGGAGAGGAGAATACGACCATCACCAGAAAGACAGCCGGATCCGGGAAAACCAGGTTCCGTACGCGGCGTTTGGCCTTTTATGGGAGGCACTTGGCACAGAAATTTTAAGTCCGGAGATGGCCGCGCGGTTTGACGAGAAGTTTGTACAGCCGCTCGATCTCAATGATAATACAGGAGAAAAGAATGAACTCGCCAGTATGATCGGCATGTTCAATCCGGTATGGGATGATAACAGCGGAAGCGATGCTGCTTTCCTGGAAGCGGTGGCAGTGGCCGGACGGATTTTGGAACATAAATGGGAGCGTTTTCGTGCGGATGAGCGGGCGGAGCAGCAGTTTGCAGCTCTTCTTGCCGAACACAGGAAGCGGATCGCAGCGGAGAAAAAGGCAGGAACAATGGATGAAAAGATTCTGATTCTGTCGGAATTTTTTCCATGTCAGAAACAGCTTTCCGCGACTGAAATTGCATTTCTGATATTCCCATCGAATCGCGGCGGTTACTGCGTGCAGCCGGTTCGAAAAGAAAATTCATTCAATTACAAGTATGATTTTCCGGAAACATGGCTTGGCCTGGAAAAAGAAGCACTGCAGGAAGCGACGGGGCTTTCCGATGTGTCTTTCTGCCACAAAGGAGGATTTCTTCTCACCGCAGAAACGCTTGACGATGCCGTCGCTGCCTGTCGCATCAGCCTTGCGGGAATGCCAAAAGCACCGGTTCTGATCCACATCGGTACCGATGCGATTGATGCGGATGACGCGCTTTTGCGGCAGATGCCGGGCATGGAGCATGCAGTTATTCTTCATAAACCGCTGCCGGAGGCCCCGGAACTGAACATCTGTGGCAGTTATGCCGTGTCATCACTTGAAAAAGCAGAATGGAAGATACGCCTGCGGGAATACCTGTCGGACTTGTTAAAAGAAAAGCCGGAGGCTGTCTGTGTCAGCGGTGATCTCTTTGCGGCCTATCCGGTCATGCACCAGCTCCGCAAGAAACATATTCCGGTTCTGACGGTATCAGAGCAGAATGGAAAACGGCTTCTGATCCGCATTCCGTCCGGTTCCTGAGAATTTACAGAGAATCTCTCTCAATTTCACGCGTTAAACAGAAAAATTCCTCAATATGTGATTTGTTTCTTTGCATCTGCTGTTGTCTGTGATACAATATAGAAAATACGTGAAATTTTTGCACAATGAAAATGAATGATATCATTTTTGGTTTATCTTCAAAAAAAGAGGCCAGACTTTACAGGAACGATACATTTTCGTGATTTCATTCGAACGGCCTCAAAAGCAGAAAATGGCAGGCAGAAATCGACAAACAGCAGAGAGGAGAGCAAAACATATATGATTTCAAAGAAAAAATTTGGCACAACGGTAACAGCGTTCGGCGTGGCAGCCGGAATGCTTCTCGGTTCGGCTGCACCGGCGCATGCAGAGGAGACAGCGAAAACGGTGCAGGAAACGCAGAAAGATCAGGCGGATGCACCGGCCACGCAAAGTGAAACGGAAAACGGAACACAGAAGAAGCCGTTGTTCCGGCTGTAGAAACACAGGAAACCGAGACACCAGCAGAAGAACCGTCCGTACCATCTCAGGATGAAAATGCCGCTTCCACAGAGGAGCCAAAAGTACCGGAAACGCCAGAACCGACAGAGGATCCGACTCCAACGGAGACACCGGAAGACCCGAATCCAGGCGAGATGCCGGAGCCATCTCCAAGTGAAACCCCGGAACCAACTCCAGGCGAAACTCCAGAACCGTCGGTAACGCCAATCCCCAAGTGAAACGCCGACTCCAGCCCCGTCCGAAACCCCGGAACCAACAGAAACACCGGTGCCAACCGAGACGCCTGCACCAGCACCGACAGAAACACCGAAAAATGATGAGACACAGGCGGATGACTGGATTCAGACGATTGATTACGGAAAATATATCAGCTCCATGAAAAAAGATCTCCGCGCAGGTTTCGCACAGGTCGACAAAGCGTACGCCTACGCAAAGGTCGATACCAGATTAAACGTCCGCGAAAGCGGTTCCACCAGCGCACGGATCGTGGGAACACTTCCGGCAAAGGCACTCTGCTTTGTGATCGCCGATGCGGATCAGGAGTGGGTTTATATTGAATCGGGCGACGTCCGCGGTTTTGTCCGTACGGATTATCTGCAGCAGGGAAAAGAGGCGCTGGAATATGTAACCGGCACCGGAGAGGATCAGATGAAACTGGCGGATCAGGTGATCGATCCGTCTGAAAATGAAGCCTTTCCCTATAAAAAAGAAACGGTTTATGAAGTAAAAACCTCAACCGGAAACGGTATTATCACATTTGCAAAACAGTTCGTTGGCAGACCATACGTCTGGGGTGGAAACTCCCTGACGGACGGTATTGACTGCTCTCATTTTGTATGGCAGATTCTGACCCGTTGCGGTGCGTACGACGGTGAATATACGACCTCCGGCGGATGGCGCAGCCTTGGAACGGAGGTTGCAAGCCTGGATGAGGCACGCGCAGGCGATGTTATTTGCTATAATGGCCATGTGGCGCTGTATGACGGAGAAGGAAAAATCGTAGAAGCGCTGAATGAAAACGCCGGTATCACCTGCGACCGCCCGGTGGACTGTGACACGATTCTGACGATCCGTCGTTTTGCAGCCGACGATGAAATCGGCGGAACGAACGCAGAAAAGATCTGGAATTACTTCCTGATGCACGGATTTACAAAAGAAGGAGCCGCCGGTATTATGGGAAATATTGCAAACGAGGCATCCACAGACCTCAATCCGACACTGCTTGAGTATGGCTCTACCAGCCGCACAAGCCTGAGCGGAGAGCAGTACACGAACCTTGTTGACGCCGGAATCATTTCCCGTGACGAAGTGATCCGAAGTTCCCGTTTTGGCCTTTACAGTGGCGGAAGATATGGATATGGTCTCTGTGGTTTTACAGATCCAACGATCAAAGAGTATCTGTGCCGATATACCATTGATCTTGGAAAGAGCCTTGGAAGCCTGTCCGGCCAGCTCGACAGTCTGATGGCCTACCTTTCCGACTACAATCCGAATCTGCTGGACAGACTGAAAAATGCCGAAGATGTTGACACCGCAGCAACTGCCTTCATGCGTGAATACGAAAAATGCGCAAACCAGAGCACACAGCAGAAACTGCGTACAACAGCAGCAGAACAGATCTACAATGTTATGGAATCGTATGATTCGCCGGTAGATGTAGAATAAACGAACAGATGATGAAAACGTGTTAAAGAAAGTCCTCCGCAGCAGAAAGATTCTGTGTGGAGGACTTTCTTACAGTAAAATAATTGAATTTATGTATGATTTTTTACTTCCAGCTTTTCAGTTTGTCCGCTTCCGGAGTCTGCAGCAGAATTTCTTTACAGGTCAAAAGAGAAGGACTCACATAATCACAAAATGGAAAAAGCTCTTTTGTATACGGTGTCAGATCCGGGATCATGCAGGAGATGGCGCCAGCTGCACGCGCGGCCTTCAGACCATTGATGCTGTCTTCGGCTACCATGCATGCAGCAATCGGAACTTTCAGAAGAGACGCTGCTTTTAAGAAAATTTCCGGATCCGGCTTGCTGTTGATTACCTCATCCCCGCAGACTGAAGCATCGATATACTGGTCAATGCCAGACTGTTTCCAGTATCCTTCCGCAACGCGCCGTGTTGTGGAAGTGGCAACCGCAACTTTAATCGAATGTTCCTTCAGCCAGGAAAGAAACTCGTGAAGTCCCGGCTTTTCCGGTACACCATTTCGCTGAATATAATCATTCAGATACGCCGAGCGGATCGCGCGTCCCTCATCGTATGTCACCTTTCCGTGAAACCACTCCTCAAACAGCTTTCTGCTCCGTGGAAGCGCGCTGCCGCGCATCTGTGAGAGATGTTCCTCCGTGAGCGTAAAATTCAGCTCCCGGGCAGCTTTTTGCCAGCCCTCTTTCATTACAATCTCGGTGTCAAACAGGATACCATCCATATCGAATAATACTGCCTTTATCATAAATGCGACCTCCCAGGGAGTAAAAGAAAACAGACGGTTTTCGTTTACTCTGTACTCTGATTTTTTTAAAACTACCTTCAGTATACGAAAAATCCTGAAAAAAGACAAGTGCATGAACTTTACAGAATACTACAAATCTTCCTTTTACGAAGCAAAACTTTCTATGAGGACTGCAAATATTACAGATTGCTGGGTAGCAGTAAACTGTAACATTCGGGCATGACTGGATCCATGCATATTACAATCACACTTGACTTCAAGTAAGCTTAAAGTGCTATTCTGATAAAAAAGGACAAATTAGGAGGAATAACAGAATGGAAAAGTCAACGGTTTATTTTACCGACTTTCGATGTCCTGTGGGAACGAGTCAGCTTGACAAGCTGAAAAAACTCTGTATCGCTGCTGGCGTCAAAGACATTGATATGGAAGGTAAATTTGTTGCAATCAAAATGCATTTTGGCGAACTGGGAAACATGGCGTTTCTTCGTCCGAATTATGCGAAAGTGGTTGCAGATCTCTGTAAAGAGCAGGGAGGTCTTCCGTTCCTGACAGACTGCAATACGTTATATCCGGGCAGCAGAAAAAATGCCCTGGAGCACCTTGACTGCGCAAATCTGAACGGATTCAATACCATTACCACAGGATGCCAGATTATCATCGGAGATGGACTGCGAGGAACCGATGAAATTGAGGTTCCGGTTGTCAACGGAGAATACTGCAAAACAGCATTGATTGGCCATGCGATCATGGACGCAGATATTTTTATCAGTCTGAGCCATTTCAAAGGCCATGAAGCAACGGGCTTTGGCGGTGCACTGAAAAATATCGGTATGGGATGCGGAAGCCGCGCCGGAAAGATGCAGCAGCATGCCAGTGGAAAACCGGCGATCAATACGGATGTCTGTCGTGGCTGCCACCGCTGTGCAAAAGAATGCGGAAGCGATGCAATTTCCTATGTGGATAAAAAAGCAGTCATTGACTATGACAAATGCAAAGGATGCGGCCGCTGCATCGGTGCCTGCAGTTTTGATGCGGTTTATAATCCAAACAGCAGTGCAAACGAGCTTCTCGACCGGAAAATGGCTGAGTATGCACAGGCTGTCTGTCATGGACGTCCGTGTTTCCATATCTCTCTGGTACAGGATATCAGCCCGAACTGTGACTGCCATGGGGAGAACGATGCTCCGATCCTGCCGGATATCGGAATGTTTGCAAGCTTCGACCCGGTTGCCATTGACCAGGCGTGTGCCGATGCCTGCCTGAAGGCAACTCCGATCGAAAACAGTCAGCTTGGCGAGCATCTTGCAGAGCCGGGATGGCATTGCCACCACGATCATTTCAAGGATTCCAATCCGAATATTGAATGGCAGGCAACCCTTGACCAGGCAGAGAAAATTGGTCTTGGTACGAGACAGTATGAACTGAAACGTATCAAATAATAATACAAAAAAATGCTTTAGGGCAGATGAACAACAGCGGAAAGCTCCAGCTTCTCGAATGAAAAATCAACGAGAAGCTGGAGCCTTTTAAGGCCAGATTGTATTTTCTTCAGAAATAACAACGGTTTTTTTCATCCATTTGCGTGATCGCCACCGGATCAGATAATTTACACCACGGAACGCCTCATCCATGCCAAAAGCGATCCAGCATCCGAATAATCCGAATCCCATTTTTACACCAAGCAGATAGGAGAAGAATACACTCATCAGCCAGCAGGAGAGAATGGAAACACCCATAGGGAAAACCACATCGCCTGCTCCGCGCAAGGAATTTTCCTCAATGTGATTAAAGCCTCGAAAAATTTCCACGAAAATATCAAAAAACAAAATGGTATGTCCGATCGAAAGGATCGCAGGATCGTCTGTAAAAGATCCGCAGCAGCACGGAACCAAAGCAGGCAAGGAGCGTGGATAGGCAGGCATTCAGCAAAATTGTGATTTTTAAATTCTGCAAATTCAGCTGATAAGCCTGTTCGTATTTTCCGGCGCCGGTAAGCCAGCTGATCAGCAACGAGGTCGAAAGACCAAGGGAGAGGCCTAGGACATACACGTAAAAAACAAGTGTGGAAACATAAATTTTGGCGGAAACAGCCTGCACACCGACAAGTGCAATAATGGAGGTTGTCACTACCTGGGATACAGAATAGGAAAGCGTACTGATACCGCCTGGAATTCCGATTTGAAGCACTTTTGGTAAAATCCGGAAACTGCTGCGTATGGACTTATGACGGAAGTCAAGGCCAAGCGGAAGAACCAGGAGCAGCAGAAGCATGGTAAAAGCGGCACAGCCCTCACTGAAGGCATAGGCACAGGCAATCCCTTCTACGCCGTGAAGCGGCAGTTCGACCGGCTGAAAGACGATCAGATAATTTAAAAGGGCATTCAGCGCATTCATTCCAAGGGTAACAAATACCGATATTTTGGGCTTTCCATAGCTTTTAAATATGGCACTGCAGATGGACACGAACGCGGCAAAAAAGGAAACACGAATGCAGATTCTCAGGTAAGAAGAGGCATATGTTAATACCTGGCCGGATAAATTCATCTGCCGCATCAGGGGCATGGAAAAGAACGAAAGTGTAGCACCAAGGAGAACGCTTAACCCGGCACCTGCAAACAGCGCACAGAAAGCAGCATCGGATGCATTTTTTTCCTTTTTGGCACCAAGATTCTGGCTGATTACGATGGACGCACCGGTACTGATTACGGAATAGAAATTCAGAATCATGCCCATAAACTGTCCGGCGGAACCAACGGCAGCAACTGCTTCATCGGAATAAAAGGACAAAGTAAAAGTATTGACGGTGCTCATCAGATTCATCAAAAACATTTCCAGAAACAGGGGAAGAAAAATCTTTGGGAGAGTCATCGTTCCCTGTGGCGTTTCTACTTTGCCCAGATCTGGATTGTAAAAGGATTTCCACATAAAGTCTGTCGTTACTCCTTTCAGAAAATAGTAACAGAATTGGATTTTAGCAGTTCTGAAGAAACCTGCACGGTAACCGGGTGATCTGCAAAAGAGCGGCGGACATAGAAAATCAGTCGTCCATGGTACAACCGGCGGCAGGAAGAAGCATACTCGGTGCAGTCTGCAGCATTTCCGTTTTCAATTCCAAGAAGGACGCCTCCGTCTGTCGTTACCTGAACCATGGAGGAATCTCCGAAGCAGAAAGCACCATCTCTGTCGGCGGCATAAACTTCGAACTGCAGAAGCGGATTTTCCGGTAAAACAGCGGAATTTTCTTTGGACGGCTTCCAGGGTCGGATCTGCAGGGCACAAGGCATAGAAGTCGTTTTCAGCTCATCCTTTGCTTCAAAAGTACAGGAAGCCCCGCCCTTTTGTGCCGCAAGCTTTCCAGAAGCAAGAACCATCAGCGTGCCCGGCTGAAAGGGAACGATCCAGCGAATCGAATCTTCAGTATAGGAAGCCTCCTTTTTGCCGAGACTGATTCCGTTTAAGAATAATTCCGCTTCGGAAAGGTTTGTGTAGCAGCGGACTTCGATATCTTCTCCATCACAGTAATTCCAGCTTTCGAATAATGGCTGCCAGCTTTCTCTCATGGAGTCTGCCCGCTGTGTGGAAAGATGGCACATCGGTTTGGATGACCAGAAGCTCATCCGCCGGTAAAACCCGGATTTTTCAAAGCCAGCCATCGTAAGAAGCCCGGCTTCAGAAGCTCGAAGCGGCCATCCGTGTGCCTCTCCCATATAATCAATGCCTGTCCAGAGAAACTGTCCGCTGATATATTCGTTTTCGGTTACCGCATGCCAGGCAGCAAGATCATGTCCGTTTTCGCTGCCTAAAAATGGGAGCGAAGGAAAATCACAGTGGCTTTCCTCGTATAAATGTTCTTTATAATTGTATCCGGCAACATCGAGGGCATCCAGAAAACCGATCTTTGCAGAGAGCTCCGGAAAAGCGGCAGCCAGTGTAACCGGGCGCGTAGGATCCACTGCGCGTACTTCGTAAGCAAGCATGGAAGCCAGTGCTTTTAATCGCTCTGCATTCGGCCGATCCGGATTGTATACGCGCTCTGCGGCAGGCTTGTTTGCATCATTGTTTCCGGTCATGGTCTGAAACAGAGGATGGCAGTAAGGATCATTTGGATAATCAATTTCATTTCCAATGCTCCAGAGAATTACACTTGGATGATTTCGGTCGCGCAATACCATAGCAGACAGATCTTCTTTCTGGTACTGAGGAAAGTACTTGTAATATCCCTGATGCTTTGGAGGATAAACATTATGACCGGTAGACCATTTGTTTTTTGGCCCTTCCCACTCATCAAATGCTTCATCCATAACAAGAAAGCCCATTTCATCACATAGATCGTACAGTTCCGGCATATGCGGATTATGGCTCATACGGATGGCATTGCAGCCCATTTCTTTGAGCTTTTCAAGGCGGCGTATCCAGATTTCTTTTGTAACGGCGGCACCGAGTGCACCGGCATCGTGGTGAACGCAGACCCCCTTAATTTTCATGGGGATTTCATTCAGAAAGAATCCATAATCGGCATCAAAACGGAAGGTGCGGATACCTACACGGAACTTGTCTGCAAGAAAGGCGGAGTCATCCTTGGCTTTGTGGAGCCATGTTTCGAGTGTATATAAAGATGGATGTTTCGGAGACCACAGTGTTGGCTGTGCTACCGTTCCTTCAGTCTTTAGTTTTGCGGTTTCTCCAGGAAGAAGAGTGGCTCTCTGCTCGGCGAAAAACACCGTGTTTCCATTTTGATCACGCAGATACTGGACCAGTGAAAAAGAGGTTTCCTGATCTTCCATATTACAGATCTCTGTTGTGATAGAAAGATCCGCTGAGATTTTATCTGCCCTGTTTATGGAAAAGCAGGTGCCATATGGTGTAACGTGAAGAAGATCTGTAACAAGGAGCGTTACCTTTCTTGTGATTCCGGAACCGGTAAACCATCGGGAATCTGAAATCTCTGTCCGGTCTACACGGACGCTGATTTCATTGATACCATCTGTACCAAAAACAGCCTGGGATGTTATGTCATAGAAAAAAGGTGTGTATCCATTGGGATGAAAGCCGTGATAATAACTGTTGAACCAGACCTGGCTTTCTTTGTAGACACCGTCAAACAGCAGCACGATGCGTTTTCCACGATACTTCTCAGGCAGGGAAAAGGTTCCACGATACCATCCGATGCCGCCGGCTGCATATCCGGTGCCGCTGGAATAGGATCTGGAAAATGGCATTGCAACAGACCAGTCATGTGGAAGCTCGACAGCTGTCCAGCCAGTATCATCATAGTCTTTTTTCCAGGCATCCGGCTCTTCGCCATAGTGAAATTTCCAGGAATGATGGAGATAAATTGTTTGGGTATTCATAGATTTATAACCTCCTGTTTTTATCATGATATTTCAATTTTTATACGTTCCTATGGTTTTTATTATAAAGAGTTCATCTGAAAAATCCATGGAAAAGAGAGGGATTTTTTGTAAAATAGCGACTTTAGGATTGACTTTTACGTGCAAAAAGTCTATCCTTGAATTTGAAATGAAAAGGGTTTCAAAAAATTGGAATAGAGTAAGAGTTTCAAGAGGGCGATTTATGAAAAAAGAAAAAAACATTTATACTATTGCAAAAGAAGCAGGCGTTTCGCCGGCGACGGTGTCTCGGGTCATGACGAAAAATGCCCGGGTAAGCGAGGAAAAAGAAAAAAAGTGGAGGAAATCATACAAAAATATGATTATCGCCCCAATGCGCTAGCACAGGGGCTGACAAATGCAAGAACAAAAATCATTGGCATTCTTGCAGCGGATATGATGAATCCCTTTTATGCACAGCTTGTGGACGAATGCGTAAAGGAAATTGGTGCAAGTGGATATGTTCCCATGATATTTTCATCTCAGAGCAGTTATGAAATGGAAGAACAGTATTTGCAGAAGATGTTTGACCTGCGTGTGGATGCAATTATTTTAATGGGAGGAAAATCAGACCAGCTCGTTACAGATTTGGAATATGTGGATTTGCTTGATCGAATCACAGACACTACACCGATTATTACAACTGGAAAAATAGAAGGATCTCTTTGTTATCAGGTATGCATTGATGAAATGGCGAGTGTAGACCTTGCCATGGAGCATCTTTTTTCGCTTGGCCATCGGCATATTGCACTGATCGGCGGGAAAAATCACATCCGGTCAACATATGATAAACGAATGCGGTATCGTATGCTGCTTCGTAAAAAATGGAATCACATACAGAGAACGCTATGTAACGGATTCGGATTACAACATCGAAGGGGGGTACCAGTGTATGGAAAAGCTCTTTCAGGAAAATCGTACGATGCCGACTGCCGTAATTGCAATCAATGATTTCAGCGCAATCGGAATTCTTCGGTGTATTGAGGAACATCATTTGTCTGTTCCGCAGGATATATCGCTTGTCAGCTTTGACGGAACCTTTCTGTCAGATATTGTTAACCCGAAGCTTACCAGCGTTTGCTATGATTATGCTTCTTTTGGAAAAATGCTGGCTGCGTCTGCGGTAAAACTTCTTTCAGGAGAAGAGATTCCGAAAATTCAGCAATGTGTGTCGCGTTTAATCGTACGCGAATCCACGATATTGCAATAATATCACATTATCGATTCAGAAGCATGTAATTTCATATAGCCAGATAATTCTTCTCTTTGATTTTAAAAGACCATCAGAGAGAAGAATTTTTTTGCACTAATTTTGGAATGTTTGCAGACATGGTGATATTGATCCTGGAACAGATTTTGGCTTTTGTAAGAGAGATACCGACAGATCAAAATGGCGGTAAATAGCGCGTTTTCAGAAAGAAAAAAAGTGGATATACATAGAGGAATAAAGGGGTGATTTGTCAAATTGTCAACTAATTCAGATGGCTTTAAAAAAAAGAAAGCAAATTATACAAAAAACAAGTTGACAAATCAAAGCGGAAGGAGTATAGTACGAAATGTGAAAAGGGTTTTACGAAAGTGCCAATTAAAAAGATATGTGATTTGGAAAGATGTATAAGTTAAGTGCTTTTTAGATGGAATTATCGTTATAATATACAGGAAAAGCAGTAAAAACAAAGATACATTCATCATGATCACTTTTATTTTTGGAAAAACGTGAAAACGGTTTCATATAAAGGCTGCAAATTATGTGCAGACAAATTTTCACAAACTGCAAAATAGGAGGAACGCAACGTGAAAGGAAAAAGGAACCAAACGACAGCAGCTCTTCCGGCTGTCCCCAGTAAAAAGAATCGAGCATGGAAGACTTTTCGCAACAACAAAACACTTCTTCTGATGTGTTTGCCAGCAGTCATCTTTTTTATCGTGTTTAACTATTGCCCATTGCCGGGCGTATGGATTGCATTCACGAGTTACAATTTTCGGGATGGTATTTTTGGAAGCCCTTTTGTAGGATTATCAAACTTTGAATTTTTGATTTCTTCCGGTGAATTGTGGACTTTAACGAAAAATACAATTTTATACAATCTGGTTTTTATTCTTCTTGGAAATGTTTTTCAGATCGTAATTGCTCTTATGCTGAATGAAATCAGAAGTAAATTTTTTAAAAAGGTATCACAGACAATCATGTTCCTTCCGTATTTTATTTCTGCTGTACTGATTGGGGCGATCGCATTTAATATTCTGAATTATGACACGGGTGCATTAAATGCACTTCTTCGTGAAACGGGTGCTGACCCAATACAGATTTACAGCAAAGCTGGTTTATGGCCCTTCATCATTATTTTCTGTAACATGTGGCAGCAAACAGGTTATGGTTCTGTTGTTTATTTCGCGGCAATCTGCGGTATTGATTCCAGTATGGTAGAAGCAGCAGAGGTAGATGGCGCTACCAGCTGGCAGAGAATTCGTTACATCATTCTTCCTTCCCTGAAAGGAACCTTTATCATTCTGCTTCTGTTTGCGCTTGGCGGAATCATGAAAGGAAACTTTGGTTTGTTCTGGAACCTGACAGGTGGTGCGAATTCACAGTTGTTCCCGACAACTGATATCATTGAAACCTTTGTATACCGTACAATGACGACACAGAATAACTTTGCAACATCTTCTGCCGTAGGTTTGTATCAGTCTATTTTTGGATTTGTTCTGGTTATGTTCAGCAACTGGGTGGTAAAACGACTTGATCCGGACTATGCACTGTTTTAGGAGGAGAAGAAAATGAAAAATCGTAATAAAATCAAACTGGATCCAGGGACGCGAGCTTTACGAATTATCTCCTACGTATTTGTGAGTATTTGGGCGCTCATCTGCTTACTTCCATTTATCCTGGTTATTTCTGCATCTTTCAGTACCGAGAGTATTGTAGCGAAAGAGGGATTTGGGCTTTTACCCAAAGGGTTTACTCTGAGTGCATATGAACTGGTATTTCGTTCACCTAAAATGATTCTTGGCTCATACGGAGTTACCATTGCACTGACGGTATGCGGAACAGTTGTTGGTCTGTTTATCATTGCGATGACCGGTTATGCATTACAAAGAAAGGACTTTCCGTTTCGAAATGCATTGTCATTTTTTATTTACTTTACAACACTGTTTTCCGCCGGTATGGCACCAACCTATATCTGGGTTTCCAGGTACCTGAAATTAAACGGAAGTTATATGGCAGTATTTTTACAGCTGTTAATGTCTCCGTGGCTGATCATTCTGATGAAGAATTTTGCAAAATCGGTACCATATGAAATTACAGAATCCGGAAAAATTGACGGAGCGGGAGACTTTAAAATTTTCGTATCACTGATTTTCCCGATGTTAAAGCCGGCACTTGCAACGGTAGGACTTTTTCTGGCACTGGGATACTGGAATGAATGGTATCTTTCTTCTCTGTATCTGAACAGTTCTGTAACCTATAAACCATTACAGTACTACTTATATCAGATCATCAATACAGCAAATGCACTGAAAAACTCTGTAGCAGGTGCAAATGTCAGTGTGGCAGACCTTCCATCTAACACATTGAAAATGGCAACAGCAGTTGTTGCAACCGGACCGATCATCTTTCTGTATCCGTTTGTACAGAAATACTTTATCTCTGGTATTACAGTAGGCGCGGTCAAAGGCTGACCATGGAAAAAGTATGATGTGAGATTCCCCTGTGTTTTGATGGGGATTCACATAAAATTCCGAAAAAGCAGGAAAAGAAGGAGGACGCTATGAGAAAACGCGTAACAGGTAAAAAGGCAGTAGCACTGGTAATGGCTTCCCTGATGATTGCAAGTATGGCAGGATGCGGAAGCAGTGGGTCCGAAAGCAGCGGATCCGGCAACACAAGCGTAAAGGAAGATGGAAGTATTGATACTTCCAAGCATGAAGTAATTAACATGCTGGTGCTGGGAAACAAACCGACCAATGGCAGACTGGAAGCCATGCTGGACAAACTGAATCCGATTTTGACGGAAAAAGTAAATGCAGAACTCGAGTTTACGTACATAGAATGGACAGACTGGCAGACACAGTATAATCTGAAGCTGTTGAGTGGAGACAGCAGTCTGGATTTGATTTGTACGGCAACGGACTGGCTGTACGGATGGGAAAATACAAAGAAGGGCGCATTTCTTCCACTTTCCGAGGATATGCTGAAAACATATGCGCCAAAGACCTGGGAACAGGTATCCGCAGACGGAGACTGGGATATCTGCAAATATAACGATGAAATTTATTTCATACCGGAAGATCACTATACACAGTATACGAACCATGGTATGTTCTATCGTGGAGACTGGGCAAAAGAAGCAGGTCTGGAAAATGGAAAAATTACAAAATTTGAAGATCTGACGACGTATTTCCAGTATATTAAAGATAATAAGGAAGATGTTATTCCGTGGGATATCGCTGGCAAAAACCAGACGGGAGGTATTCTTGGCGGCTATATTACTTCGAAAAAGGAATATACGGCATTCAATTGCGCCAGTGTTGGTATTTACACAGACTTCTGGGGTGTTATGCAGGACGATCCGACAACCGTTATGTCTCCGTATGTAGAGGATGACAGCCTTTATGATGCGGCAGAGCTGATGAAAGAATGGAATGACATGGGTGTATGGAGAAAAGATGTCCTGAACTTTGACGGAGACACCAGAGAAGAGTTTTATGCCGGAACAACCGGTGCGGATCAGCATCATGCCCAGACCTATTATTCTACGATTGTTCCGAATATGGAGAAGAAACAGCCGGGTTCCGATCCGCAGTTCTATTACTGGGGCGAAGAAAATCAGAACGTACAGCATCCGCTGAAAGAGCATGGTGCATGTGCTATCAGTGCAAACTCCACACATCCGGAACGCGCCCTGATGGTATATGATCTGTTAAGAAATGATGAAGAGTGCTATCGTCTGTTAAACTATGGTATTGAAGGTGAGGATTATATTGTAACAGAAGATGGCAAGCTGGGCAGACCAGATGGATTTGATTCCAGTACAGATGCCCTGGATTCCAATTTCTGGATGGGACGTAATGATGATCTGGAACTGCAGGATGAAAGCTGGTGGGATGGAACCGATGATCTGATCAGTTCGCTGGATAAAATCGGTTATGATTATCCATTTGAAAACCTGATTGTTGATACAACTGCAATTGAGGCAAAGCAGGCAGCACTGGCTAATGTTCTCGCAAAATATATCCCGCAGCTGGCATATGGTCAGGTAGATGATCCGAAGGCAACTGTCGATCAGATGAGAGAAGAACTGAAAGCGGCCGGTTATGACGATGTAAAGGCAGCAATTCAGAAAGATTTAGATGCTTTTGTAGAGGAAAATGGAACACCGGATTTCACAAGAGGTGAATAAAAAAGGTGTTCACTTGACCGTAGAACAAGAAAGGTTAGCGACAAAACCTGGCAGATAATTCTGTGATTTCATGATAAGCAAGATAAGGGAGATACCGGAAAAGACATGATGCCTCTGGTGTCTCCCTTTTGCGAGTCAAATGTTTCCGTTCCGGTCACGGGAAATTTGGCAGACATATTATTTTTAACATAAAAACACAATAAAAATCTGATTATCCGCTAAAACACAGTATCTATCAGCATTTTCAAGGAAATAAACACATCAATTTACTACTTATTTACTACTAACGAATGAGCCTTGATACGCAAGTTTTCCTA